>Ga0307488_10000992_pt1 | contig 23689 bp, 11 predicted proteins | sample SB02metaG_FD_202248 | JGI IMG/M metagenome (GOLD analysis project Ga0307488, IMG submission 202248) | Sea-ice brine microbial communities from Beaufort Sea near Barrow, Alaska, United States - SB 0.2 | ecosystem: Environmental > Aquatic > Marine > Coastal | place: USA: Alaska | collected... | reverse complement strand
AGAAGAAGCAGGCTACAAAGGTACAGATATTACGATAACGGACATTTCGGCTTTTGAACGAACCGATCTCCCGCTGAATATCATTGTTGTCCCTATTGGAGATCGATTGGAAGTTTCTTTCCTGTATAACGAAGCTGTGTATTCACGTGCTCAAATTGAACACTTGTCGGAGCACTTCATACATTTGCTTCAAGAAATAGATAAGGATCCGCGGCAGCCTTTATTGGCTATAGACCTTCTCACAAAGACCGAGAAATCGTGGCTTACGAATCAATGGAACAGTCGGAATGCTGACTTTCCACAAAAGTCGATATACGGTATCTATGCTGACACGGCGAAGCAATTTGGTTGCCGGACTGCTCTGATAGACTCGACTGGTGAGTTAAGCCACAGTGAGTTTCACAAAAACATTCAACGAGCCGCCAGTGGGTTGCTAGCTTCAGAAAATTTTCGACCAGGCCAGCGGGTTGCGCTTTGGTTGCCTCGCAATAGAGAGATGGTTACAGCAATGCTGGCGGTTTTAGCTGCCGGTGGCACATATATAGCTCTTGACCCCATCTATCCGAAAGAAAGGATCGATTTTATATTGGAGGATAGCAATGCGGTATTGATAATAACTAGCGAAGATATGCCGGAATTTGAGTTTGGTACTGCTCGTGTTCGGCTGGATACTTTGCTGGAATTCGAAGAGTGTATATTGCCGACCGTGGATCAAGAGACGGCTGCATATGTGATCTATACTTCTGGTTCGACGGGTTCTCCCAAAGGCTGTGAAATATCTCATCAGAATGTCGTACGTTTACTAAAAAATAATCAATTTGATTTCGATTTCGGTGAATCTGATGTCTGGATTGCTGCTCACTCATTTTGTTTCGATTTTTCAGTGTGGGAAATGTATGGCGCCTTTCTGAATGGAGGCTCATTAATCATACCAACGACAGAGCAAGTAAGAGACGTAGAATCATTCGTAAGCTTGGTAGCAGGGAAAAGTGTTTCGGTACTAAATCAAACCCCACATGCTTTCTACCAATTTGCACAAATAGCTACGAAAATGCCTAACATAGACCTGAGTGCATTAAGGTTAGTTGTATTTGGTGGGGATACACTACAAACCAATCGGTTGAAGCAATGGATCGATGTATACCCCCTGAGTGAGGTCAAACTCGTTAATATGTATGGAATTACTGAAACTACTGTGCATGTAAGCTATTACGAAGTGCAGGCTGAAGACATCACTGATTTCTCTACACTTAATAAAGTTGGGCGTCCACTTCCAGAAACTGAAGTGTGGATCGTTGACTGTCATGGTAATTTGCTCCCGCCGGGCGTAATTGGTGAAATCGTTGTCGGAGGAAGTGGGGTAGGCCTTGGGTATATAAACCGGGAGCATCTTACCGCGAAAAAATTCTCAAGGCTTAATACGAACAATAATTCTAAATGCTACTGGACAGGTGACGTCGGCCTGATTGACCTAGAGCACGGACTGATTTTTCTTGGCCGCAATGATCAGCAAGTTCAAGTTAGAGGTTATCGAGTTGAATGCGAAGAAGTAGCACTTCAATACGAAACCCACCAAAGTGTAGATCAGGCTTTGGTACTGTCTATTGAAAATACTCATGGTACGGAATTAGTCGCCTACCTAGTGGGTGACGAGACGGCTGCGCCAGCACAATGGAACTCCTACTTCGCTGAGATATTACCTAGCTATATGATCCCTTCTATCTGCGTGTGGTTGCCCGCCATGCCGATAACTAGCAATGGCAAAGTTGATCGACGGGAACTTCCTAATCCCCTTGCGATACCCGAGTCAGGCAGTGAAAGCAGGTCCAGCCCTGTTGAGGATAAGGTAATAGGTGCATGGAGAACGGTTTTGGGACAGGGCCGGGTTGAATTGGATTCGAATTTTTTTGCAATTGGAGGACATAGCTTAAAAGCAGTAACCTTAGTAGATCTCCTGTGCTCAGACTATCAGCTTGAGATTTCTGTAAGCGATGTATTTAATTTCCCTACACCTCGTTTGCAAGCGCAAAAATGTATTGCTACAGAGATTAATATTAACAAAGCGGGTGATACGTCTTCTGAAGGAGCGGTGGGGAGCAAGAATGACGAAGAAGAGTTGGTAGATTTTCTTGATGGCGAGGAGCTTGACGACATTGAGGCAATTCTTTCTGGTTTAAGCGCTTCTAAAGAGGAATAGGAGCTATGGATCGTAAAGAAGCTATTAGGGACAAACTAAAGCAGCTGTCTCCAGAGCAGAGAGCTGCAGTATTAGAAAAAATAGTTCACCGAAAAAGGGAAGCCGCTAAAAATGAGCTCAATCAAAGCTACCACTTAAGTCAGGCGCAGCGGCGGATTTGGTTGGCGTCGCAAATAAGCGCGCAAGCAAATGCAGCTTATAACATCTCGGCAGCATATTCCTTTCATGGGGGCCTAGATCTGGTTCGGCTTAATCGTGCATGGCGCTTGCTTCTTGATACACACGAAGTTCTCAGATCGGTAATTTCTCAGCAAGGTGACCAGCTATTCCAACGCCCTCGTGACTCGAACACATGGGAGATAACACAGCGTCAACTATCGGGAAGTAAAAATTTTGAGAAGGAAGTTCGTAGTCTCGCGCAAAGCGAATCGGCTATTCCTATGGATCTCGGTCGAGACTGGTTGATAAGGGTAATAGGGTGTACCACTAAGACGCCGAAACAAGAGAAAGCCAAATCAGAGAAATTTGGTTTGATAATAATTATTCATCATATTGTCTGTGACGGTATTTCCATAGGCAGAATGATCAGTGATCTCTGCAAGTTTTATGATTTGGATAGCTCCGATCAACGTCGTTATCTACCGAGTCTGCAGTATAGAAATTTCGTAAACGCTGATCCTTTATCAAATTTAAGTAAAGAACGAATTTATTGGAAGAGTATCTTGTCCAGTGAGCCTGAATCACTTGACGCTCTTATTGATCTTCAAAGAGAGAAGAATCAAAATTTCAGCGGTAGTTCATTTTCATTTTCCCTGGGGCAGTCAGAGTTATCCGCTTTTGAAGATTTGTGTAATAAGCAAAACTGTACATTGTTTATGGGTGTGGTTTCAGTTACCCAGATTCTACTTGCGCGATTTGCCGATGTAAGCGAAGTGGCGATTGGCACGCCTGTTTCAGGTAGATCAGATTCTAAGCAGAACGATATCGTCGGTCCTTTTATAAACACAATTGTTCTACGCCAAACCATAAATCGAAAAGAGTCTTTCCTACAGTATTTGGCGCTAGTAAAGGGAACAGTTATTGATGGTTTTGAGCATCAAAACTTGGCACTAGAAGACCTCGTCAGTGATCTGAGTATAAGTAGCTACGCAAATCGTCCTCCGCTATTTAGTGCAATGTTAGGACTGAATTACGCAGAAGAAACTGAACTGAAATTCGGCACGAGCCTGGGAGAAGAAATTAGAATTCCCACTACTCACAGTAAAGTCGATATAACTTTTCACTTGGAAAAAAATCTTAGTAACGGGCTGTCGATAGAAATAGAGTATGCGACTTCTTTATTCAGCGCAGCTACTATTAAGAGACTCGCTGAAGCATGGGAAATCCTATTTCAATCGGTTGTTCAACGACCTGAACTTCCCGTTGGTGATTACCCTTTGATTTCAGAGGCTGATAAAAGATGGTTGCTCGAAGATGTCAACAATACCGGCCAAGAATATCCTGGAAAGTCTTCCATTGTTACAGAGTTTCGTAGAATCGTTCATGAATCGCCAGATGCCACTGCGATTCATTCTGGCGAAATGTGTGTCTCATATCAAGAATTAGACGATTTATCCGAATACGTAGCTAGACGGCTTGCAGCACAGGAAAAGCATTCGCTAGGCTGCAGAATAGGCATAATGCTTGAGAAAGATTATCGAGCAATAGTTGCAATTCTAGGAATTCTAAAAAGCGGAGGCATATATGTTCCGTTGGCAACAAATACCCCAATAGAGCGGGTAAAATTCATTCTTGAAAGTGGAAATGTAAAATTACTGCTGGCAGAAACGAATACCGCGTTAGGCTCGAAAAATTGCGACTGTGCAATTATTTCGATTGACAGTATATTGCTGGATAAGCTGTCAGAAGAACAAGACGGCAACATCCTCACCGCCAAGGATGAACTCCATGCTTCTAAGCTACCTGATGTTGAAACTTTAAAAGCAGAATGTGCGCTTGCCTATATTATGTTTACGTCCGGCTCTACTGGAATGCCGAAGGGAACGTTAATTGAACAACGTTCTATTCTCAGGCTAGTTTGTGATACTGACTATCATCAGGTTGAATCAGGAGAGCGAGTTTTACTCTCTGGATCATTAGCCTTTGATGCCGCCACGTTTGAAATCTGGGGGCCTTTACTTAACGGTGGTTGTGTCTGCATACCTCCCGAGCAACAGTTGTTGGAGGTGCAAGAGTTTGAGAAATTAGTTGAATATTATCAAATTGACACGGCATTTTTAACTACAGGTCTGTTCAATCAGATAGTGAGTAATAAGGTTGAAGCGCTAGCACGCTTGCGCACTGTACTTACTGGTGGCGAAAAAATATCTGTAGAACATGCGAAGATGCTACTAGAGAAATATCCGTCCAAAAAGCTACTGCACGTATACGGACCAACTGAAAACACAACCTTTTCAACGTGGCATCAGGTGTCGAAAAAGGACTTAAATGGTATTACCATTCCAATAGGTAGGCCAATTGCTAACAGTCGAATCTATTTGTTAGATTCGAATCAGCTTCTAGTGCCGATTGGTGTGCCCGGAGAAATTTACTGCGCAGGTGATGGGGTTGCTAGTGGTTATATAGAGTCATTTGAGGACAAAGTTCCTTTCTCTGAAGATAAGTTTCGGCCTTCGCCGGGTAATAGGCTCTACCGCACCGGTGATAAAGCAAAATGGAATCAGCATGGTGAGCTGGTTTTTCTCGGAAGAATTGATCGGCAGGTAAAAATCAGAGGTTTCAGGATTGAGCTTGGCGAAGTCGAACACCACATACGAGGCCTAGATGAAATTGATGACGCATATGTTATAGCGCAAGGTGAGGCAGGTACAAATGAATTAATTGCCTATATAGCATCTCGAACTTTAGACACCATCGATACATCTACTTTAAGATCTGCTCTCCAAGGTATCGTGGCAGGCTATATGATGCCTGCAAAAACAATCCTCTTGAAAAAATTTCCCCTAAACTCTAATGGGAAAATTGACGTGAAAGCACTGCCGAAGCCGGGGGAAACTCAGTCTTTTGTCGCGCGCTGTGGTCGGCTTGTTGGAGAAGAGGAAGAAGTGCTAGGTGAATTATATGCTCAGGTACTGGGCTTAGATGATGCGGCCGCGCGTGCCATCGATAGGGATAATAATTTTTTCACCGCTGGCGGAGATTCTATTCGCGCAATTCAATTAATAGCGCTTGCCAAAGGTAAGGGCTACCGCCTTTCAATTGCCAATATTTTTGCATCTGAAACATTGTCCGAACTTGCTATCCTCATGGAAAAAACCTCGATAGCGGTCGTTGATGCAGTGTTGGATAAAGCGCCACTGAGTCCAACTCAGCTGTGGTGGCTCGATCAAGAAGGCATGCCAGCTGACCATTTTAATTTATCGAGTATTTTTAGTGTCAGTTTAGATGTAGACATTGCGAGCCTCCGTGCGACTTTAGATGAATTGCTGACTATTCATCCTGCCTTACGCTTGCGAATAGATCTGGACGAGCAGGTTCAGTGCCTCAATACAAAAGGTGCTTATTCACTTTCTGTCATAAAAGAGTCGGAGCTCGGTAGTAATAAGTCGCGTCGGAATTTTCTTAGTAAACTTCATGAGAATATCAGTCTTGAGTCAGGGGTGTTGCTTGCTATAGGGCTTATAGCCGGGGAAAAGTTATCCAGCCTAGCCATAGTGGCACATCATCTGGTAGCAGATGAAGTTTCTGGACGATTGTTAACAGAGAATTTAGAGCGCCTCTATAAAAAGCACTCACTGGAGGCGCAAGGTCATTCTACAGAATCCATCCCTCTACCTTTGCAAGAATCAACAGCAATAACTAATTGGGCTTGCGCGCTACAGGGGCTAGTTCGTTCAAATCATTTCGATGGGGATATATCGTACTGGGAAAGAACGGTAACTCAAGGAAAAGACATATTACTAAATCAAGAAAGCCTTTTTAAAGCACATAAAAATCAGCGCTCAGAAGTAAACTCAAAACTTACATCAAGTGAGTCTAAAGAGTTGCTCAAGCTTTCGAAAAAATTACTTCGTGCCAGCACTCAGGAAATTCTATTAGGGTCGTTCATTAATGCGTTTAGGCGTGAGTCTGGATTTGATGATTGCCTGATGTCTTTAGAAGGGCACGGTAGAGAAAGCTATGCTGAGCTGGCAGATTGCGAATCAACGATTGGATGGTTTACTTCAATTTACCCATTTACCTATAATTCTAAGAATAAGTCAGACGTGCAGGTATACAGGGAAATTAAAGATTGCCTTAGAGGTGTGCCAGCGAAGGGGTTTAGTTTCTTACCATTGCGCTTTTATGGTTCAAGTGAGGTGAATGAATCTCTTTCAATAAAGCCGGAAATTAGTTTCAATTATCTGGGAGAGTCAGCCCGGGACGAGCAGTCTAGCTGGCTAAACTCGGAGCGTGAAGAAGTAGGCTGTGATCATGGTATCCAAGTTGTAGAGCCCTTTAAGCTTGATGTTCTGGCCAGCGTCAGGGACGGATGTATTGAATTAATGCTTAAAGGTTTAGATCTTAGTGATAGCGTATCAATCCAAGGTTTAAATGATGGGTGGTTGGCCGAACTTAAAAACTTGCTTAATTGGTTGCGAGATATCGAGAATTCAATTGTTGCCGGCAAACTAACTCCCCATCCATCACTCCTATCCGCAAGCGATTGTGTAGCAAATTTTTCATCTTTGAGTGAGCTCGATCGCGCTCTATCGGAAATACCTCTTCCCCCTCTTAGCGTAGAAGAGGTCATGCCTTTGACTGGCGTCCAATCGGGTATGCTAATGCATTGCTCGTTCGATGATGAGGCTTATCAGGATCAAGTTTCTTTGCGTCTTCATCAAGCAATCGACAGTGCTAAGTTTGAATCTGCAGTGAAGGCTTTGGTTGCGGAGACTGCTGCTTTGCGTACCGGGTTTTTGCAATCCTCAAGTGGGGAGGCGCTGCAGCTAGTATTTCGAAGTCGCGAAGGATTCTACAATTTCATCGATGGACAGAGCTGGGATTCTGAAATTGAAATTGAGTTAGACAGGTTGAGAATAGACCTCCGCGATCAGAAAGTTGATTTGCTAAATGATAGCCTTTTTCGCCTAACGCTTGTCCGGTTAGGGCCTGATCTTTTTGACTTAATTATCGACTTTCATCATATCGCTATCGACGGATGGAGTAGTTCTTTGCTACTTAAACGACTTGAAGAATTCTACTTTGAGGAAGCACAGTTCGGAGATCAGGGTGCTGTTAGGAGTATGAAGCATTATTTTCAATGGTTGCAACAGCAACCGACTTTAGAGTCGAGAAAATATTGGCAATCACTAATCGGCGATTATGAAGGCAGAGTGGAAGTGCCAAGTTCAGTCCCAAGAACTTCAACGGATAAGTTTGAGCCGATATTTTCTGAGGCGTATCTCGGGCCGAAACAATTTGATAGGGTCAACGCTTGGTGCAAAAGACATGGCGTGACGATTAATTCCTTTGTGCAATCGCTTTGGGGTATTGCTTTAGGGCAGTTCACAGGAAGCAATGACATTGTCTATGGCGCAACTGTTTCGGGGCGTGACGGAGAGATAACGGGTATTGAATCCATGGTTGGTATGTTAATTAATACCCTTCCTGTGAGAATTCGTGTCGGTATTCATGAGTCATTCTCAGAGCTTGTGAAGGAGACGGGTCGCCAGTTTGCGAATAGCATGATTCACGGTCATGTCTCTCTGGCAGAAATTCAAACCTTAACACCTGCTAGGGGTGGGCTAATCACTCACACTTTAGTTTTTGAAAACTATGCTTCTGCGACATCAGATGATTCTAAATGGCAGTGGGAGACCATAGATATTTTCGACCCAATGCATTTTGAATTCGGAATTATAGTCACGCCACTAGAGAATGATCTAAGTCTCAGGTTTGTGGCCAATAAGAGTCTCTACTGCGCCGGTTATCTCGAGAAAATCAGCGCTACTTTTCTTAAACTTACGAAAGAAGCAATAGGCGATGATTTTAAAACTGATAAATATCCTAATCAATCCAGTGTGGGGTCGTGTCGGACGTGGACTATATCAGCGAACTTCACTGCTGACAGTTTGGTAAGTAAACTTCAATTCCACGAACACATCAGCGGAAGGTCTAATCAAGTAAGTATATTGCCATATGATCAGATTGTGCAGGAGTTAATTAATCCGCAATCGACATTAAGAACATATGAAGAGGTAAACCACGTTATTCTTTGGCGTCCTTATCTTGTCGACGATGAATTACAAGAAGAGGAGTCAATAGAACAATTTGAAGAAATCGTAAGTGCCATAGCTTCCTACGCAGAGTTGTTTGTAGGTAGTCAGCTAATGTTAGTGCGGTGTCCAATATTGGCGCTAGTTAGTGGTTTTGACGATAGGATAAACCTTAAAGCAGCTTCTTATCTTGCGCATCTAACGAACGTATCTGTGTTAGATCTGGAAACGCTTACAACTGACTATTCGTTGAAGGATCCTTGTTACTCTGCTGATATGTTGTTTGGAAATATTCCTTATACCGAGGGTTTTTTCGCCTCTTTAGCGACGAAATTAACTCGACATTACGATCTTATTTCTAGAAAGCCCGTAAAGGTATTTGCTGTTGATGCTGACGAGACACTATGGGGAGGTATCGTCGGGGAGGATGGGGTCAATGGAATCCGAATTGAGGAAGAACATATTGCACTGCAAGAAAAGCTACTGGAAGCGCGGAGTGCAGGGGCACTTTTGTGCCTAGTAACCAAGAACAACTCCAGTGATATAGAAGATGCTTTTGAAAATAGGGACATGCCTATAAAAATTGAGCACTTTTCTCGTGTTTGTGCCAGTTGGGATCCTAAATCAGAAAGCATTAATCAATTATCTGAAGATTTATCATTAGGCTTAGAGAGCTTTGTGTTTATTGATGATAACCCTTTGGAATGTGACGAAGTCCTAATTGGCTGCCCTGGTATTAAGGTGATCCAATTACCGGCGCAGGCGAAAAGAGGCTCATTTCTTCGACATATGTGGTTACTAGATTCACAGGCTAAAACAGAAGAAGACAAGCGTCGAGTTCAAATGTATACCGAAGAACTCGAAAGGTCTAGTGCAAAGAAAACTATCGGTGACTACTCTAAGTTCTTAGCTTCGTTACAGGTGCAGATCGACACGGCAGCAATGGCTCAGTCAGATATAGTGCGGATAGCACAGCTATCTGACCGAACAAATCAATTTAATTCTAGTGGTGTTCGCTTTTCGGATTCTCAATTGAACTCATTGTTGACACACCCTACTCAGCACGTAAGGCGTGTAATAGTGAGTGACAAATATGGTGATTATGGGCTGGTTGGAAGTATATTAATTGAACAGAGTGCTGATATTTGGGTTGTTCCAAGTTTCATGCTGAGCTGCCGAGTTCTTGGTCGTGGCGTAGAGCACTCAATAATTCGAAAACTTGCGCAAGAGGCAAAAGCTGTTGGTGCCAGGAAATTAGTAATCGAATATACGAAATTGCCGAGAAATTCCCCTGTGTTGGGTTTTCTGCAAAGTCTTTCTGGTATAGACATGTCTTTTTCTGGAGACGTACAACACTTTACAATTGATTTGAAAGCTGCGGATACATTCGGTTCTGATGAAGGCGAATCAGCCTCGAATTCAAAAATATCTGATCAAGCGAATAGTGAAAGTGATGAAAATGCTAGCGATTCTCAGATGGACGCTCATTTAATGGCTTCTCAAATTTCTAATTACTATGCTTACCTCTCATACAATATGGGAGTTGAATCGGACATTCTACATGAGGTCACCGCGCGCTTTGGTGTACAACGTAGAGCGAAGACACCAAGTCGTGACAATGAGTCCTTGCGTACTAAAACAGGATTGAACTCTGCAATTGAGGAAAAGATAGGATTCTTTTTCTCTGAGCTTCTTGAAACATCTGTTCAACACAGTGAGCAAGACTTCTATGATTTAGGAGGCCATAGCCTCAAAGCAGTCATGCTTTTGTCACGGATATATTCTGAATTTAAAATCAGAATGGAGCTTCACGATGTTCAGGAAAATTCAACCATTCACGCTCTTTCTGCCCGAATTCAAAATGAATTGGACTGCCGCTGCGATGCAAACTCTAAGGAAGAATTTCCTGAGCTTGAAAAAATCCCTAATGCTCCAGACTATTTATTAGCTCCGGGGCAGTCTCGTTTGTGGATGTTGGAAAGGTTACGCGGTGATGGACCATCGCCCTTCCTCATGCATGCGACAATTGAGGTGGAAAATGAGCTTGACCGGTGCGCACTAAACGACGCATTTAGGGGCGTGCTAGACAAGCACAGCGCTCTTCGAAGTTGCTTTGTGCAAACTAATCAGGGAGCGGTAAGACAGAAGGTAGTCGAATTAGAATGCATTGATGCAGAAGTAACTTGGCTGGCTGGTCTAATCGAAGATGACTCACTGATTAACTACAGCAGAGCGGAAACTCGAAAACCTTTCGATCTAAGCGCCGCTCCTTTAGTTCGACTTTCGGGCGGCTTGCTGAAGTCTGGAAAAACTGTCTTATTTATTACAATGCATCATATTGTGAGTGACGGCTGGTCGATTGGTATATTTTCAAGGGAGCTGACTAAAAACTACGCGCAAGCAACTAATTCATCAGGAACTAAAGTTGTTGAAACTTCTAATTTGGGTGCGTTGGAATACTCTGATTACGCAGATTGGCACAGACGCTGGCTAGTGTCAGAAGCAGGAAAGCGGTCTGCTAATTTTTGGGTTCAACATTTCGAAATTCCAATCGAAGCGTTAGATCTCCCGGTCCTTTCATCACGGCCTAAAGTAAAACAAAGTAAAGGGAAAAGTGTCTCGATAGACATTGATCAAAAAACGTGGGCGCAGTATAAAGACCTTCTCTGCGATTCAGGCATGAGTGAATTCGCTGGGCTTTTTTCTGTGTTACAACTTGTCTTGGCCCGACTGTCGGGTCAATCAAACTTTAGTATTGGGACGGCGGTTGCCGGGAGAAATCAGCAGACATTGGAGAATATTGTTGGTTTTTTCGTCAATGTATTGCCTTTGCGATCAACACTAGGCATGACACAGTCGGTTGATGAGTTTCTAGAGGCCGCAGCCAATGAGGTTAATGCTTGTTTAGAACATCAGAATGTTCCATTCGAGACTATTGTAAGCAATCTTGACATTTCAAGGGACCCTAGCAGATCGCCGCTTTTTGATGTACTTCTCGTCCTGCAGAACACGCAAGTCGAAGCTATAAAATTTGGAGATACAGAATCAGCAGTCAAAGCGCTCGACAGTGAAACGAGCCAGTATGACTTAACTATAAATGCTTTTTCAGATTCGAACGGCGAGTTACGGCTAATCGCAGAGTACGATTGTGTAATCTATTCAGCAGAAAATATTGAGTTACTGCTTCGCAGTGTTTACCAATGCCTTAAAATGTTGCCCATTTCGCGATCATCTTTACTATCAGAGGTGCCTTGGTTCCCGTCACATGACCTCGCCCTAGTTGAATCTTTCGAGGGTAAGCCGTTTGATTCCACGCCTGAATTACTACATGCTATTGTTGGGCGGATAGCGAATTCGGCAAAGGGAAAAATTGTAGACATGGAGAGTAGTTGGTCCTACTCCAAGCTAGTCAGCGAAATCGAGCGCATCGCTAATCTTATTGACTTTCGATTCCATGAACATGGGCTTCCGCTAACGCCTTTAGATAGACAAATACATGTTGGTGTTATCGGGGAACGTTCGGTTAAAAGTGTTGCCGCAATGTTAGGCGTGATGAAAGCGGGAGCCGTTTATATACCGCTTGATCTTTCTAGTCCTCTTGACCGGTTGCAGTCGATTGTCAGGGAAGGCGCGATTCAAATAGTTCTGAGTACAGACCAAAGCGGGAAGGAAGTTGTAGATTCTATGCTCGCAGATCAAACTGAAGTTCTCCATGTGATTTATGATGAGAGGGCTAACGGTCTTGTCAACGTAGATCGAAAATTACGAGTTAGCGATGTTGCCTACATTATTTTCACATCGGGATCGACTGGTACTCCCAAAGGAGTTGAGATTACTCATGCCGCGTTCTCTGCAATGATTGAACAGCAGATAGAGGCGTTTGATGTAAAGTCTGATGACGTTTGTGCTCAGTTCGCCTCACTTTCTTTTGATGCTTCGTTATCAGAGATATTCTTGGCTCTGGGGACCGGAGGTTCATTGGTTATTGCTTCAGACCATCTCAAAAGTGACATTGATCGCTTCTTAGGTTGGTTGCGAGACAATGCAATCTCCGTTATTACACTACCTCCGGCATTTTTGCGGGCAGTAAATAGGCGAACTTTGGCCAAGGTGCGAGTGCTAATAACAGCGGGCGAGACTGCAATCGGAGAAGATCTTAGTCACTATGCTAAACGACTTCATGTAATAAATGCTTATGGCCCGACTGAGGCTTCAGTGTGTGCAACATCCTATGTAGTGAATGATCGCGATGATTGGTCATTTGGTGTACCCATCGGTAAGCCGATGCCTGGCGTCCGAGTGGCGGTGCGAGATGAATTTGGAAAGCGGGTGCCGGTGGGCGTGCAGGGTGAATTATTAATCGGCGGCAGTACCGTAGGGTTGGGTTATTTCGCAGCGAAGGAGCTAACGGCGGAAAAATTCGACGCTAAGTTAGATGATTCTATTGGTGTTCGCTGGTACGCCACGGGCGATAAGGTAAGGTGGCGTCATGATTCAATGCTGGAATATATTGGCCGCTACGATGATCAGCTAAAAATTCGCGGCTATAGAATAGAGCCACGTGAAATCGAGTATGCCTTTCGACAGATTGAAGGAGTCATTGATGCGGCACTGTTAGTAGATGAAAAGGCAGGTCTGATTGTTTTTTGTTCTGGCGAGAGTTGGAATTCCCAAGATCAGCAAAGGTTAAAGAGCGAAGTTAGAAAAACTCTTCCACGATACATGATACCCGGTGATGTTGTCTTGTTGGCTGATATTCCGCGGACAGTGGCAGGTAAAATTGATCGTAAAAGCCTTCTAAGCCTGACATCAAAACCAGAAATTAAGTATTCACCTCCTGAGACACCTTCGGAAAAGGCGTTGGCGTTGGCTTGGGGAAAAGCATTGGGAGTAGAGCACGTAGGTAAGTTTGATGATTTTTTCTCATTAGGAGGGGATTCGATAAAAGCACTGCAGGTATTGTCGGAATTAAAATCATCCGGCTATACGGGTGAGTTAGCCAAGTTTTTCGCATTTCCTAGTTTAGAAGATGCGGCGAGCTATCTTGAAGCTGAAGTAAACTCAACTAGTTTTCGAGAGCCTCTGTCTGGATTGGTCAGTCTTCTGCCTACGCAGGATTGGTTTCTTAATTCACGGAACGTTAAAGCAGCGGCGCATTTTCATATTGTCATTGAACTAGATGTCACTGTACCCCTCACAAATTTAATGCTCGAGCGAATTCTTGCGTCGCTGATAGTAAATCATGATTCGTTGAGAGCGCGCTTCCTTTTCGAAAACGCCACCTGGAAGCAAGATATTAGAACTAAGATGAATGTCGACGATGTGTTGTTGCAATATCAACGATCTGCCTCTCTTAGCAAAGAAGTGGAAGATAAAGCAGTAGAAGAGCTAGCCTGCCAGCCGTTTGATCTTCAAGGTAGTCATCTATTTCGGGTGGTCGCTATAAAAGGAGAAAGTGGAGTTTGCGAATCCCTTGTTATTGCTATCCATCACCTGCTGTGTGACTGGGTATCAGTAAGACTTTTAGTTCAAGACATGAACACATTAGCCAATAACGAGCTGTATTCGACAGAAAGTAATTTGAACAGTATTTCTCCACCGCACCTGCTGAGCGCTATATCAAGACAAAGGTCGGAAACAGTAAAATCCGATAACAAAGAAGTCTCCAAGTTACTTGGCAGAGCTTCTGTTATAGCAGACTCTATCAACAAGACCCCCAGCTCACATTCGCAATTGAGAACATTGCATTTGACTATTGATGAGAGGAAGTTGAGGGTATTGCGTGGATATTTAGCTACGCTGTCATTAGAGCTGGAGACTGAGCTCGATATTCAGGATTTGGTTTTGGCGACTTCGCTTCGAAGTTTAAACGACCTTTTAGGAACCAAAGAAATCCCCATCATAGTAGAAGGCCATGGACGGGAAGAGCAGATAATCGACGAGGAAGGAGTTCGATTTGATCTGAGCCAACAAATAGGCTGGCTTACTCGCGCTCGGCTTATGATGATCGATAGAAACGACAGTGAAGAAAATGGCCTGCTTTGTCATGTCCACGCTTGTTTGGATCGAGTAAAACGGGAAGATATTGATGTTTTTTCAGCAGTTATGAGCAACATTGAACCGGTAGCGTCAGTATTACCTGGACTTATAAGTTTCAATAATCTGGGCGAGTTTCAGAATAATCGGAATAATGGCGATATTTTCAATTTGACTGACAGAGTGTTCAAAAAAGCGGTGGCAGGAGACTCCCCCGCAGATATCCCGCTAGCAATAGAATTTTACATAATTGATGACTCACTAAAGATACAGATAGCTTGGTCTGAATGTCTGTTTTCCAGTATTATAATTGAGGAAAGGTTGAAATTAATTCATCAAGAGCTATTAACGATCGTAAAAGAAAATAGCCTAGCCGGCTGATAATAATGATCAATATATCGATTCTTCAAAATGAATTTCATCGATACTAGAATAACAAATTTAGTGGGTTGTAGATTGGAAACACGTAAGGATTTATCTTGATTAAATAAATAATAAGGAAAAGTTAAGTCTAGGGAATACGTTGTACTAGGAAGTAATTATCCCGTCTTTTTTTGGCGAAAAATTTAAATCTGAAATTAATAAGAGAAAGGAATGACGATGAAAAAGCACAAAACGATAGAAAGGATTAAAAATCTGCAATTAGGTTTCAGGTTCTTTCCCCGCCTAATTATATTGATTTTTAGCTTTACTGTAATAGCAGGTCTGTATTCGCGTGCAAACGCCGCTACAGAAAGTGTTCAGGGAATGGCTCAATTCTCAGGAGATACGCTTAGAATTCCTTTACTTTCAGTTGATGATAAATTCTACGATATAAGCTTGACGCTACACACCGCTGCTGAACCAAATCAATTTCAATTTCAATTGGCTACTTATACTGAAATTGCCCAGCCCGCCTCTCTTGATGGATCCGCATTTTTTGAAAATGATGTTTTATCGATACCTATCATAAATGCGGATGGATCTTACTTTTCCCTGAACCTCCAGCCAAATTTCATAGGGGATTGGACAGTTAAACCACTATTTTCTACTGACTTATTTCAAATCAAAGACCTTTGGAATGTTGAGTTAAGTCAACTGGCTGTTCCGATAACGGGATTGAACTTTTCTTCAGGTTCTTTAACTGGTGCGACCGATTCACAAGGAAGATTTTACCCAGAAAAGGGTTCTCAGATCGACTTTTCTGTCGACAACCTAGCGATTGGGAGTACAACTTCAACTGAATCTGGAAAACAAATAGCGTTTTCTTCTCTCTTCTCTCTTGGTGAAAAAGATCCTGTTTATATTCGCGCATTGCGAGTCTTAGAGCTGTTGGACAGTGATAGCAATAGTGTGAATGGCATTGCTCTAGATGTTAATCTAAAACTCAAGCTGGGAGCAAAACTTGCATCGATGAATTTAAGTTCAGAAAGCTTCGAGGCTGATTATTCTGAACTAGCAAGCGCAGTTGTTTTAGATAACAGCGCAGCAAAAGCCTTAGATGCTACCGAAGCCGAAATAAATTTTCAAAAGCTAGAAATTCAAACGTACATGAAATCCCAGCTTGCCGCTAATTCCGTTCCCGGCGTTTCCCTTTCGATTGAACTACCCAATGGGGAGGTTTGGCACACAGCCGCTGGAATTGCCAACATTGAAAGCCAGACATTGATGACGCCTGAGCATAAATTAAGGATTGGTAGTTCAACTAAGTCATTTACTGGTATGTTCATGATGCAGTTAGTAGATGAGGGTAGATTGTCTTTAGACCAAACCTTGGAATCATTCTTTCCGGGAAAATTCCCACATGGTGATGAGACTACTATTAAAATGTTGTTAAATCACACCGCCGGGCTTTTTAGCTTCACGGATGCTTACCCTGGGTTTGACTCGGACTTTGGCGTTACATTGGACACGCCTCTAAAGTTCTCCGATCTTTGGTTTGTTCGCTACATGGGTATGCCAGGTTTTCAATACGCAGACGGTGAGCTGACGGGTATTGGGGCGAATGTAAACTCCTCTTTTGCTAAGAACAACGCCACAGAGAGTCGGCCTTATCTTTTGAACAAGCCGGGCGAGAAATTCAACTATTCGAATACGCATTATGTTTTGCTTCAAGAAATCGGTGAACTAATTACAGGCAACTCTTGGGATTCTGAAATTAAAAGTAGATTCATAGATAAGTTTGGTTTGACGAATACTGATGTTCCGTCACCGTTTGATTTCGAAATGCAGGGAACACATGCTGAAGGATACATTAATTGGGCTAATTTTCTTGATCCACAAACCGCGGCCATATTTGGGTACCCTGATGCAGACGTAAATAGAACGGATACCAGCCCATCTTTCACAATGGGTTCAGGTGCGATTGTTTCGACTACAGAGGATCTTGCCAAGTGGGCAAATGCAGTGATGGAAGGTCAGGTTCTAAGTCCTACGACTCAGGCTCTAATGATGGAACCTTTTTCAGCGGATGCTTTCGGAACCGAGGTCGATATCTTACAGGGAGTTATTCATGAAAAAGGGCTTCAAGTGTTCGGGCACCGGGGCCAAATTGCAGGTTTCGACGCATCCTGGCAGTACCACTATAGAGATATAAATGACATTGTTGGGACAGGAACTGCGATAGGAATTGTATTAAACCGAACCTTGCTGTTTGAAGAAGTAGATGGCCGGCCATTTATCTCTAATGTCAATTTGCTAATGCTTAAAGGAATCTTAGATATTCTTTATGACAGTGAATAATAAGATTTATAGTAAATTTTTCACAACTTCTGATGGGCTAAGGCTTCATTACTTGCATCATCCTTGTGAAGAAATGAAAAGTAAAAGCTATTGTTTGCTTCTTCATGGTTTTACAAATGATGCGCACATCTGGGACGATCTGGCCGCCAAGTTGCGGCTTGATCACCACGTTGTAGCTCTCGACATGCGGGGGCATGGAGACTCTGAATGGGATCGTAAGGAGCAGTATTCGCACTGGACTCTTGCTGAGGACTTGCAGGAGTTTATGGGTGCATTTGTGGGTGCCGAGTGGCATGTGATCGGGCATTCTCTTGGTGGGAGGGTGGCAATAATATCTTTGGAAGATATTGCTCAAAGAATCCTATCACTAACGGTCGTTGACGCTGGCCCGGAGGTGAGCAAAATGGCTGGTGATCGGATAGTTAACGATGCTTTGAAGGCCCCAGAATACTTCAAAGACGTTGAGGATTTTAAAACTTACTTACAGCGTATCTATCTGGTTGCAGATGCGGTTCGGATTGATCAAATGGCGAGCTTCGGACTGCGCTTTCATAATAAGCTATTGAGAATGAAAACAGATCCGGCTTTCACTCCTGGTGTTTGGCACAAGTCGGACAAGTTTCTGCAAATGGAAAAAGAACAAGGTGAATTGGGTGATCGCTTATGGCGAGCACTAGGATCCCTTAAATTTCCAGTTCATCTTGTTCGCGGGCAGGCTTCCGCGATCCTTGAGAGCCAGCTTGCTCGGAAAATGATCGAAAAGATTGGCGCCAATGCAACGCTTTCAGTGGTTTCAAAGGCAGGTCATGCAGTTATCGTAGATAACCCAAAAGTCTCTGAGGAGTTAATTGTTGACTTTATTAAGAAAGCTCAAAATATCTAGAATCAAATCAAAAAATAGGGCTCTTTGAGAGACAAAAGTCTTGAATTGAGCAGAAAAACCTGCAAAAATCCTATTTGAAGTAAAGCTAAATCATTAGTAAGTAGCACAGGTTATACCGACTTTAGGTAGTCATTAAAAAGGAGATTGTTGTGACAGAAACTGTAAACCAAACTGAAGACAAAGATGCTCGGCTCGATGAGTCAGCAAAAATAATTTCGAGTGCCTGCAAATGGAGTGCGGCAGCGGGTTTCATCCCCGTACCTTACCTTGATATGGCAGGTCTCGCTGCTGTTCAAGTTCAAATGGTGAACGATCTCGCGGCCCTGCATGGGAAAAGCGTCAAAGATGATTCTGTGAAAACTGCTGTTGCCGCATTACTAGGCACTCTTGCCCCAGTTGGGCTTGCAGCACCTCTTGCGATTTCGTCAGTAAAACTTATTCCGGGACTAGGTTCAATTGCTGGAGGGCTCAGCCTTAGTGCGCTTGGTGCGGCTGCAACTTTCGCAGTTGGAAAAGTTTTTGTTAACCATTTTGAAGGCGGCGGCGCGCTTTCAGACTTTGACGTCGAAAACGTGAAAGAAGAAGTTAAGCAGACTTTTAAAGATAAAACTGCAAAAGCTTAACCCGAGAATGCCTGGCTAAATATCCCCAGTTCTTTTGAGCTGGGTTTAGACTATAGAAGCAAAACCATCATGTTTTTTGACCCAGTACTTTTAGTGATATACGTCGGCTCTTGTGCAATAGTAGGGTTCTGTGGCCGATTTCGGAGTGTTGGTTTTTCAGGAACATTCAGTGCTGCGCTTTTTGTTTCTCCGGTTGTAGTCGGTTTAGTCTTACTAATCACTGCTCCAGCAAAGCAAGCTAAAAGTTCCTAGCTGTTTTTAACCCTCGCTTCGTTCTCTCATTATTATTTCGCTCTAGGCTCTAATGACAAGTGGTTTAATTAAATATTAAAAAAGCTGTTCATTTTGATTTTTCTTTGTGACTGATTGGGAAAGATATTTTGGTGAAAATTATCGTAAATCAATATGCAAAAGCTTTTATGCTGGCAGCTTCATTTTCACTTGTGAACGCCGCGCACGCGCAATTGGAAGAGTTACCAGTAGGCGGTAGCTTTACAGATCCTGAGGGAAAAATGGTTGGTAATCTTAACCTTCAAGCGAGTGCTTCGCTTGGAGGAATGGTGACTAACAATGTGTTGCAAGACTCTTCTCATCTAAGTGCAGAGGGATCTGAACTTTCTTTATCTTCTTCTCTAACTTCTCAATCTGACAAACATCTAATTGTTGGCAGTCTGGATTTGCTGTCGCGAAACATAGTGGATGATGCTTTCTCTGAACTCGATGTTGATTTGCATATGGGAACCGTGTTTGGAAGATTTGAAACTTCTGAGCATACGAACATACGACTACTATTAATTGACCAAGAAACTATTTTAGGTGTTAGCGCGGAGGATCAAGTCCTTGGGCTAGGAGCTGGATTAGAAGAAATGAGTCATATAGAGGCAATTTTTGAGGTTGGTAATGCTAAATATTTTGCGAACGTAATGGCTCGTTATGTTGATCTAGAAACCATCTCGTTACAAGATACCATTGTGGGTTTCGAAGAAGAATCGTTAGATAGAGTCGAAGAGGATCTGATCTTTTTGTTTGGTCGACACTTTTCATGGGGAAAAACTTTTCTTTTTGGAGGCCAGCAGAGCGTAGAGTATTCAGCGACCGCTGGGGCGGGCTTCGAGGCTAGAAATTCAGACGAACTGAGATACGGTGCAGGGTTTGAAGCTGAACTAAATGATTTTACTGCGGATGCCAATATATACCGATTCACCCAGAAATTTGACAACATCTTAATTGAAGATATTGAGCGAAAATGGGTTGGGGGCGCAAAAATTTCCTATGCAATGGATGACAGACTCGATTTTTTAATTTCAGTAGATAGAGATTTTACTGAAACTAATATTGAAGGGTCCGGTGGGTTATTTATCGATAATTACTTTGCCGGCGCTATGATTGATCTTCCCCCTAAAGCTTATCTAAAAATAGGGCCAAGCTATTCCAAGACAAGCATTGCAGGCTCCAAGATTGGGATTAGAACAAAATCTATTGATCTTGAGGCGGCATGGAAATTCAGTGATAAAGCTGTTTTGCAGCTAAACACGTCTATTTCGATACAAAATGTAAACGTATCAATGCTGGCTGGGTTAAACGCTCAAACGGCTCTTTCTACCCTCTCATTTAAATACTCGCTATAGTAAATTTCATTGCCCTGTTGCGAGACTTGCGCTCGCCTTTTAGCCTTTTTCGGTTTAGTGTTGATCATAGATAAAGTGGCATGTGCTTTACATAAATAAAGTTTCTATAGAAATTATGTAGGTTTGGTAGCTGAACCAGGTAACGCAAATTGTGATGCGATGTCTTATCATTGCGCGACAATCCATGCTATTGAAAAAATATACTCCCTAGTAAGGAAAAATTTGAGTTTGGTCTTTGGATACGGAGGTAAGAAGATGTCCGTATTTTCATATTCGATTTGCACTTGATTGTTACGTGTATCGATTTGGAGAGACACGTCTTTGAAATCGAAATATCGAAGTACGCGGGGGTAGTAACATTTAAAAAAAGATTCTTTTAACGAAAAGAGTATTTTGTGTGGGTCGACATCAAAGGGTAGTTCCGGGAAATTTTGCGTATATTCAATTTCCTTTTTAGTGCAAATTAAATCACGAACTTCTATATTTAATGGTTCTGTAGTCGCAAGATCGATCCCCAAGTATCCAATCGATTGCCTTTGTGCAACCGCGGTAGCACAGTATTCTTTTTCATGGGTGATGGAGCCACTAATTGACGGAGGCCATAAAGGCTCTCGGTTCTTTCCCGTTAGAATCACAAATTTTTCATAACCTAGGTTTGATAGTGCTTTTCGAGCACTAGTGCGGCCAGCAATGTACTCTCTTTTTCTTGACAGAATAGCCCTCTCGATTCGGACCAACTCCGCGGGAAAAAGATCTCCCTGACTTTCACTGATGAGGTCGCACCTAAATTTTATCTCATCTGGGATTTGTCCCTCCATCTGATTGACTAGCTGACGACTCAGGGCATTCATATTATGTTTCTCAATACGCGAGGATAGGGTGAAAACATAACAGCCTTGGGGGCCGAGCAAAAAATAGAAGCATGCTACAACTGTTATTTCACGAGGACACTTTTTAGTGAATCATTTTTAACACCGGCTGCGTCGGTTTTCAATCAATTTGAATGATTCTCACCCTCGGGCCTTCAACAGGTTGAAATCATTTGACGTTGCGCTGATTCCAAAATAGCGTGGATAACTGGGCCTATCTCTAAGACCTGAAGCTGCGAATTTACGATGCGAACGGTAACAAATTCAAGACCGGGAGGACCGTATTTGCTAAGAGGCGCCTCGTCTCTTTCGACGCAGAATGAGACCGGCTATCTGAGGGTTCGTGGCTGGCGAGAGAGTTTAGTCCTATCGATATTGATATTGGCCAAAGTGGCTATTCGTGCCAGAACAATCTGCCGGTTTTGATAGGTTGCGGTGTTTTGAACTAAGCGAGTTGTCATTCCTACAACGGTTACGCTCGTTCGTATGGTGTAGGGGCTTTTGTTTGTTTGCTTCATGCTATTTTTGATTACTCCCAAGTATTCACGTCTGCTTGATGGAAGTCGATATTTGGATATTTTTTTAACGAGTCGTGCGATATTGGGTGATATCTCGACACCCTCTGGATTGAAGCCGTTGCTGATAAGGAGGTCTATAAAGCGGCTATTGCAACCGCAGTTTACATCACGTGCCAAGTCTTTATTTTCTACAAAGGCGATTGATAGCTCATGGGGCTGGATTCCGTTGCTATGGTCGAACTGATCGCCTTAGCAAAGATAAGGGGGTTTGTTTAAGTTTTCCAATATCTGCTGGATTCATGCCTAATTTTAGAGCTTCTTACGGTGAGTTTATGTTCGTTTTGAAGGCTGTCGCCAAGCTTTGTGGAAGAGTATAAGAACATTTACATTATTATTTAAAAGAATGCGGAATACAGATTTAGTGGGCGCGATAAGCCGAAGGCGTCTAAATAGTTCGCGGCGGTGGTGTTGGCGGAATCTGATTTTTCTGTCCATTTTAAAATCAGCGACAGAAGATTAATCACCAACATAGCGAAACCTTGGCAGGGACTTGCCTTCTCTTTCTATGGTTTCGAAAAACATTTCAAAAGGTCTAACCCACAATTTTTTCTCTCCATAAAGAGCGCGATAAAGCACCAGCGCCTCTTGGGTTTCGCTGTGATAGACCACATCTACTAACTCGTATTGCATACCTTTAAAATGATCGTAGCGTCCAAATTGGATACTGTTTTTATCTATCAAGTTCATGGCTATTCCAGCTTGTTAAAAGTAGCGCGCTAATTTTGAGGAGGAGGCGGTCTTCTTCGATCACCTCCAAATTCAGGAGGAGGGGGGTTGCCTTCACGACCTTCACGGCTTTGCCGTCCACGGGGCGGCCCACGGCGTTGCATGAATTCTCGGGCTATGGCACGTTCTTCAGGGGTTAGTTCACCCAGTATTGTTAGCATTTTCTGATGGGAAAGCTCCTGATACTGCAAACCGATAGAACGTAGTTCACTAAATGCTTGTGCCAATGCCGCAGTATTGTAATCAGGACTTGCGATTTGCTGATTAACTCGGCGTTGTGATTCAAACATTTGCCTGCGAATGATATTTGCATCACTGCGGTTTTGTTGCATCAAGGGTGCGAGCTCGATCTGTCGTTCCTTCGATAAATCTCTTACGATCCAGCTTACATTTGGGGGGATAGGCCGTGGGCCAAATTCTTGAAAAGTAGCTACCCGATACAAAATACCCCCTATGAAAAATAGGTTTAAGGCTAGAGATGTAAGCAAGGCGATAAGTATTATTTTGGATTTAAACATGGCTAAAATTCTGCCTCGTCGAGTTCGCTTGAAAAATCATTGAATGAAAGTAAGGCGAGTTCATCGTCCCAATACTCTAAAGCTAATCCCTGTTCAGTAACGCCAAAGCTGAAAAAATTACCGACTAGTACGCCGAACACCAAAGGCAGGCAGGCGGCTATAGCAGGGTGCCAAATTTGAGCGCCAAGCTGATTCGGGACAAGCCACTCGATTATGTTATCAATTATAGATTGCTGTCGCGATGGCAGATCTTGATTAAGAATTCGTGTCTCGAGTCCTGGAAAAATCGGCGCTTCCATTTTTTGCAAAAGGAGGTCTAAATCGGACTGTTCGTTAAGTAAAAGGCGAGCTTCAGAACTAGATTTCAGTAGCATCTCGCACTGTACACGAGTGTCGATAGGCCAATGCGCTGGGTCGGTGCCCAAGCATTCGATGGTTCGTTTGAAATCTTGTAGTGTCATCACTATTCCTTTTGTTTTTCCGGCAATTCGTCGATATTGCCGTTATCTGCCATTGTGCGAACAATGCTTTTTAGGGAACGTTTGGCCCGAGCAATAATTGATTCCAACGCTTTAACTGTTACGTCCATGATAACAGCTGCTTCCTTGTTGGAAAAATTTTGCACTGTACATAACATGATCGCGCTGCGCTGA
>Ga0307488_10000991_pt1 | contig 23689 bp, 20 predicted proteins | sample SB02metaG_FD_202248 | JGI IMG/M metagenome (GOLD analysis project Ga0307488, IMG submission 202248) | Sea-ice brine microbial communities from Beaufort Sea near Barrow, Alaska, United States - SB 0.2 | ecosystem: Environmental > Aquatic > Marine > Coastal | place: USA: Alaska | collected... | reverse complement strand
CTCCCCTAATAAAAATCTTGTTAAAGAAAAGTTAACCTTGTTAGCTATACCCGCAGGAAAAAGTCGCTTGCGTCTCAATTGTAGATTAGATGAACAAGGGGTGTTTACTTTTGGTAACGACGAAATAAAGGATGTGTCTTGGGAAGCTCCACAAGTTAAGCTCATTCCATTAGCGGCAAGTAGTCCGTCATTTTTACTGCCAACCGGCACTTTTTCCATCGATTTTGTATTTTTAACTCATCATAACCACAACCAATATTTTGTTTGGGAATCCATTGCCACTTTCCTCAATAACAGTTTGCTTAATAATATTACCATGGGGGTCTTTTACGGGTTGTGCTTAACCTTGATCCTCTATGTTTATTTTATGGGGCAAGTCGTTGGGGATACTCGATTTCAGTTTTACAGTTTGTATGTTTTCTGTGCCGCCACTTTCTTTTTGTTGCAAGAAGGCCAATTGAATATTTTCTTAGCGCAGCAAAACTTCTTATTAAGTCATCAATTTTACCTATTATTTGCTGGTTTGACCGTTTTCACAGCCATATTGTTTATTGTGCGTTTGACGGATCTGCATGCAACATGGCCCAAGTTAAGTCGCTATGGTCTGGAGTTGGGAGCAAGCAGCGTTCTGCTGATGTCTGTCTTGATGCTATTTATAAACCATAACGAGCTGTCTGCTCTGTTAGGAAGTACAATGGCTAGCATGACCTTGCTACTTATGTTGGGCGTTTTAATCCTAGTATCGATACAAGCTTACCGACATGTGCAAACGTCTAGATTAGTGCTTTTAAGCTTGATTTTAATGGTGATTGCTATGGTATTTCGAACTGTATTAGATGACGTTAGCCCATTTTTGCAACGTTATGCCCTTATGATAGCGTTTGCTGTTGAAGCCTTTATATTGGCAGTAGCGGTGTCTGCAAGAATTAAAAATATTCAAACCGATAAAATGTTGGCAGAATCACAAGCCAATACCGATGAGCTTTGTAACGTGCTAAATCGACGTGGCTGGGATAAAAAAGTCAATGAAGTATTAAGCACGCAAAAAACACAAGGCGGCATTATCTGTTTGTTGTACATAGATTTAGATGATTTCAAACAAATAAACGATAAATGGGGGCATGACGCAGGTGACAAAGCACTTAAAATAGTAGCGAACATCATTCGTCACCAATTACGTTCCATCGACACTATTGGGCGGATCGGGGGCGATGAGTTTGTCGCATTAGGAACTTTTCACGATCGTTGTGAAGCCGAGGGTTTAGTGAACAGAGTCCAGCAAAGGTTACAAGCCATAAACCTGCATATTGATAAACAGACAACGTTTAAGATCAGTGCCAGCGTCGGGCATGTTATTTATGACGAACCACTTAAAGGCGCAGATGATATGTTAAGTCAGGCCGATGAATCTATGTACCGGATAAAGAAAGCAAACAAACAGGGTCAAAACTAATCAATGCAGTATTTTAAAATTAAGCACTTTACTGGCAATTTAACACCCCACTAATCGCCATCCTCTAAGGCGTTATTTTAACGCCAGACACCCTCGCCCATTCACCGTCAATTTCGATCGGCTCCATGTGAAAATCTTGACTGTATAAGTCATTAATTTCTTGAGCTTGGTTGTCTAAAATTCCGGAAAGTACTAATTTACCGCCTGCTTTACAATAACCGGTGATCACAGTTTTTAATTCACGCAAGGGTGCGGCCAGAATATTGGCTAACACCACATCCCCTTGTAGTACTGGTTGATATTCTGGCAGATACAATTCAATTTTTTCGCCAACATCGTTGCGATTGGCATTGTCTTGGCTGGCGAGCAGTGCCTGAGGGTCTATATCAATCCCTACCACACGTTGGGCACCTAATTTAAGTGCCGCTATACCCAAAATACCTGAACCACAACCAAAATCAACCACGGTTGACTGAGACAGCTCTAGACTATCTAACCATCTTAGACACAAACTCGTTGTGGGGTGTGTGCCAGTGCCAAAAGCTAACCCGGGGTCGAGCATGACGTTCACTGCCGTTGGATCAGGTACATCACGCCAGCTAGGGCAAATCCATAAACGTTTGCCAAATTGCATAGGATGAAAATTCACCATCCATTCTCTTTCCCAGTCTTTGTCTTCTAATTGGTCTAATTTATGGTTGAAATTTTTGCCTAATAGCTTGGACTTACTTAGTTGACTGACCACATGGAGCATATCGTATTGAGCATCATACAAGCCCACTATTTGGGTGTCTGGCCAGAGCATCACTTCACCTGGCTTAGGTTCATACATAGGTGTGTCTTTGGCATCCACAAATGTCACGGCTTGTGCACCATTAGCCGATAACATTTCGCCGATTTGTTCAGCGTATTCTGCTTGGCTGTTTATTTTTAATTGGATCCAGGGCATATACGTCAGTCACACTTGAAATTTCCCGCATTATAGAGCAAAAAAAAGAGCGTTACATCGCTCTTTTTTAAGCATGTTTAAGCTGATTAGCGACTTAACTAATGGCCACCCATACCAAGTTTCTTTTCTAGGTAGTGAATGTTCGCACCACCAGCGGCAAAATTTTCATCGGCCATAATGCTTTTCTGCAAATCAACATTGGTTTTAATGCCACCGATAACTAACTCGTCTAATGCATGACGCATTCGGGCGATAGCCACTTCTCTGGTCTCACCGTAGGTGATCAGTTTACCAATCATTGAATCGTAATAAGGTGGCACTACGTAATCTGTGTAGATATGCGAATCCCACCTCACACCCAATCCACCTGGTGAATGAAATTTGGTGATTTTACCCGGGCTTGGAATAAAGGTTTTTGAATCTTCGGCATTGATACGACATTCAATCGCATGACCTTTCACTTGTATCTGGTCTTGCGTCATAGACAACTTTTGACCCGCCGCTACTCTGAGTTGCTCTTTAATTAAATCAACACCAGTAATCATTTCTGACACAGGGTGTTCAACCTGAATACGAGTATTCATTTCAATAAAATAAAACTCATTATTTTCAAACAAAAACTCAAAGGTACCTGCACCACGATAGTTAATATCAATACAGGCTTGGCAACACCTTGCTCCAATTGCCGCGCGCATTTCTGGTGTAATACCCGGCGCTGGCGCTTCTTCCACCACTTTTTGGTGGCGGCGTTGCATAGAACAATCACGTTCACCTAAATGAATAGCACTACCTTGACCATCAGCCAGTATCTGAATTTCCACATGGCGAGGGTTTTCAAGGAATTTTTCCATGTATACAACATCATTATTGAATGCTGCGCCGGCTTCACTTTTAGTCATGGCAATGGATGAAATAAGTTCATCTTCACTGCGGACCACGCGCATGCCACGACCGCCGCCGCCGCCTGCTGCTTTAATAATAATAGGGTATCCTATACCTTCAGCAAGCATTTTATTTCGAGCTTCGTTCTCGTCTAAAGGTCCATCTGAACCAGGGACACAAGGTACCCCAGCACTTTTCATGGACCTAATTGCTGAGACCTTATCTCCCATCAAATTAATGGTTTCGGCGGTTGGGCCTATAAAGGTAAAACCGCTTTTTTCGACGGCTTCAGCAAAGTCAGCGTTTTCGGCTAAAAATCCATAACCAGGATGAATTGCATCTGCGTCGGTTATTTCAGCAGCGGCGATAATACGAGGAATATTGAGATAACTCTCTGTGGCCGACGCTTTGCCGATACAAATCGTTTCGTCAGCTAACAATACATGTTTGAGTGACTCGTCGGCAGTTGAATGCACTGCCACAGTTTTAATGCCTAACTCTTTACAGGCACGCAAAATTCGCAGAGCGATTTCGCCGCGGTTTGCAATAAGCACTTTTTTTAACATTGTCATAATAGACCTTTTATTCAATCACAAACATAGGTTGGTCGAATTCTACTGGATCTTGGTTTTCAACTAATATTTGTTTGACCACACCGGATTTGTCAGACTCGATTTGATTCATCATTTTCATCGCTTCTATAATACAAATCGTGTCGCCCACATTCACTTTTTGACCAACTTCAACAAAAGAGTTAACACCCGGCGATGAAGAACGATAGAAAGTACCGACCATAGGCGAACACATAATGTGACCACTTATCGCCGGCGCTGCTTCAGGTGTTGGAGCTGCTGGAACTGGAGGTGCAGCGGCAACAGGTGCTAATTGTGGTTGTGGTGCAAATTGCATAGGTGCAGCAAGCTGAGCCGCCGTCACACCACGGTGAATACGAACCGATTCTTCGCCTTCAGTAATTTCTAGTTCAGATATGCCAGACTCTTCCACTAGCTCTATCAACTTTTTAATTTTACGTATGTCCATTTTTTTCTCTCTAATTAGTTAATCAGCAAGCAAATTTTGCTGATGTTTATTTTGTTAAATATTGTTTGGCCGCCGCTAAAGCGAATTCATAACCTTGTGCGCCTAATCCACAAATGACCCCTTGGGCAATGTCGGATAGATAAGAATGCTGTCTGAAGGCTTCTCTGGCGTGTACATTAGATAAATGCACTTCGATAAAAGGGATAGACACACTCAAAAGCGCGTCTCTCAATGCAACACTAGTATGCGTAAATGCACCAGGGTTGATGACAATAAAGTCTATTTGTTCAAAAGCATTATGGATAGTATCAATTAACTCATGTTCAGCATTTGACTGAACGTGAGTTAAACTCACACCTATTGAGTCAGCATAACTGCTTAGCTTACTCACAATTTGTTGTAGGGTGTGTGAGCCATAAGTTGCGGGCTCGCGTTTGCCCAACATGTTCAGATTTGGGCCATTGATAACTAATACTTTCACTGGGTCGCCATTTTAATTAGTAATGATTCTGATGAGTGTTTAAGTCTATGAAATACATTATTTCAACATTACTTTTCGTACAGTTAATATACATTAACTTAAATTACTCATCCATTATAGAGAGCAAATAGAAATTAACAGCAAAATACTGGTCTTATCAGCGAAGATTGCCGCAAAGTTGCCGAATTTTAGGCTTTTATTAAGACTTATTATCTACTTAATTGGAATGGATTTTTAATTTGAACTATATCGCCCATATCCACATAGGTACACATACTCAAACCAATTTGTTAGGAAATTTTCTTGGGGACTTTGTTAAAGGTAGCCAACTGCAGCACTTACCTTTTGAGATTGAGCAGGGTATCCGTTTGCATCGTAGCATTGACGTGTTTACTGATTCACATCCATTAATCATTGCTTTAAGACGAGGTTTCCCCAGAGATATACGCAGGATGGCAGGGGTGATCATCGATATCTATTTTGATTACTTACTGATGCAAACATGGGAACGTTACTCTGACACTCACTTTAATCGTGTCTTTGCTAATTTTTATCAGCAACTTGAAGAATTTTCATTACCTGATAATGTGCATTTTAACAAACTGGCCAAACACTTGAAAAACCATCAATGGTTAAATGAATATATGAATATTGAAACCTGTTTCCGAGCATTCGTCAGCATTGAGAACCGATTAAAGCATAAAGTGGTATTTGCTAAAAAAGCGCAGTCTTTTTTGCTTCAACATAGCGATCAGCTTGAGTCTAGCTTTCAACAGTTCTATCCTGAGTGCCTTGACCACGGTCTGAAATATGTTCGGTCGTATCATCTGTCACAATAATTGCGAGAAATAAGTATGGCCGTACACGACATTCAACACCCTTTGATACACCATAAAATAGGCTTAATGCGTGAAAAAGGGATTAGTAGCAAAGATTTTCGAGAATTAGCTAGCGAGGTGGGTAACCTGTTAACTTATGAGGCCACCAGAGGGCTAAAAACCGAGGTTATTGAAACGACAGCTTGGAATGGGAAAAAAATTAATATACAAAAGATAAAAGGTAAAAAGATAACGGTAGTCCCTATCTTACGTGCAGGTTTAGGTATGTTAGACGGCGTTTTGAGGCTAATCCCTAATGCAAAAATTAGTGTGGTAGGTTTGTATCGTGATGAAGAAACCCTGCAACCAGTGGCCTATTTCGATAAAGTGGTAAAAGATGCAGCACAGCGTACTGCATTAATTGTAGATCCCATGTTAGCCACTGGTGGCACCCTTATCGCCACTATTGATTTACTCAAACAAAAAGGCTGCAAACATATTTTGGGGCTATTTCTCGTTGCCGCTCCAGAGGGTTTAGAGGCAGTGCAAGCTGCGCACCCAGACGTTGAAATTTATACCGCTGCAATAGATGACAGGCTTAATGAACACGGTTACATATTGCCAGGTCTTGGTGATGCAGGTGATAAAATTTTTGGCACTCGTTGAGTCTACACATGTTAAATATTGCTTTGTGACCCAGTGCATACAACCGTGATTAAAAAGTTTGGGCATAGTGACATGAAGGATTGATTAATCTATACGTTAGCTCCTTTTTTTATTTGAACGTAGATAAATATGTGTAAGCACAATCCTTAGTTTTTATTCAAACACAAAAGGCAGTGATTGATATTTACCGAAGGGTTTTGCGTGATAAACCGCAAAGTGTAAATGTGGTAAAGATGAAAATCCTGTACTACCCGAGTAGCCTATTTTTTGACCTGCTGTAACACGTTCACCTTGGGTCACAGCAACACCATCTTTTCTCAGATGATAATACTCACCGGTTGTGTCATCCCCATGCAAAATCACTAGGTAGTTAGCATATTTAGCATATTTTCGACTCGCGCCTCCACCTGTATGATGCTCAACAAAATCAATTACTATCCCTGCCCTTGCCGCATGTATCGGTGTACCTATAGGCATAGCAAAGTCAACAGCATACTGAGACGCACCACTATGGCTATAGCCGCCGCCAAAACCTTGCACTATGGGAAAATAATCACCGTCAGCATAGGGATATTGATAAACAGTATCCCCTTGATGCAGTGCCAACATATTGCCTGGTGCCCAATAAAAAGATTCGTCGTACCAAATTTTTCCCTTAGTGTTGATAGGGTGCAACTCAAGCACTTTAACTCGCTGATGCCCTTGAAGCACTTGGGTAACAATATGTTGGCGTTGGTTTGTGACCGACGTTTTTAAGTTACTGGTGTCCACTTCCAAGGTAACTGTCACCACAAAGGGTTTTTTATTGTAGAGCCAATAACTCACATGCTTGTTTTTTTCTACTTTCTCAACACATGCCCATTCATCCATGCAGTAGCTATCTGAACCCGCGAAAGCGCTACAGGTAGGACACACACCAAGGATTAACCCAAAAAGCTTAATCATAAAGGGCGATGAGAAAGAGCGGCACACTATTAAGCCGCCCTAGGGTTACTGAGAAAAGAGGTTATTAACATGCTTAGCAAAAGGCGCTGCACGCATAAAACCTGTTACTCTGGCCGTACTAATTTCTTGCCCTTGGGTATCAAAAAACATGATAGTAGGCAGGCCAAGAACAGAAAAACGTTCTTGAAACTCAAGATTGGCATCACTGCTGTCGGTGAGATCAATCTGCATCAATACACTGTTATTTAATGCCTTGATTACGTTTTCATCTGAGAAAGTATATTTTTCAAATTCTTTGCAGGCCACGCACCAATCTGCATAGAGGTCTAACATCACAGTTTGACCTTGAGCATTGGCCTTGGCTAGTGCCTGATTAAACTCCTCTAAACTGCTGACTTTAAGGAATTCTGGATGTGCTATGGCATTATTGTTTGATTGCCCTTGCACTGAGCTGTGACCTATTCCATTAAATGCCTGATAACCATACCCAGCTGAAACGAATAGTCCAATGAAGATCAAAAACGCACGAAGACCTTTGAAAAAGGATATTGGACTATTTTGGTTCATCACATAAAAGTAGGTAAAGGTCATCAAACCAAGTAACGCCCAAGCAAAGTCTGTTGCAACATGGGTGACTAAACGCTCAACAAACATAATGGCAACAGCCAACATCATAAAACCAAACGTGACTTTAACCACGTTCATCCAATTACCTGCTTTGGGCAACAATTTACCACCGGTAATGCCAAATAAAATCAAAGGGATACCCATGCCTAAACTCAGCACATATAGCGCACTGAACCCCAAGACTAAATCACCACTTTGGGCAATAAATAGCAAAATTCCAGTCAAGGGCGCGGTGGTACAGGGTGATGCAACTAAACCAGAAATTGCCCCCATAGCTAACACGCCCATATAACTACCACTGGTTTGTTTGTTGCTCATAGCATTGAGCTTTTCTTGCCATGAAGAAGGCAACTGCAATTCATAGGCACCAAACATCACCACCGCCAACAACACAAAAATCACGATCAAAGAAATTAAAATCACAGGATGTTGTAAACCTGCCTGAAATTGCACACCAGCAGAAGCCACAATTAACCCCAACAGCGAGTAGGTGATGGCCATGCCTTGCACGTAGACAAATGACAAAGTAAACGCCCGAGAGGTACTAATGGTTTTGCCTTGACCGATCACAATACCAGACAAAATCGGATACATAGGGAACACACAAGGTGTAAAGGCTAAACCAATGCCTAAGCCTAAAAACAATAAAAGTGTGATCAGCAAACTCTGCTCACTAGACAACAGAGTGGCTAACTCAAACTGTTCTGAAATGGGAGCCTGATAGTCTGACTCGGATATAGAGATTTTTGTAACTTGGCCAGGCTCTACGACTGAAGCAGTACCCACATTATTTAGATACACTTCTTTGGTGGTGGGTGGGTAACACAAACCCGCATCCGCACAGCCCTGATAGCGAATTTTAACTCTTCCATCTCGTACTGAAGATACTATGGGATAAGTAATATCCAGTTGCCCACGAAATACATCTGACAGCCCAAAAAATTCATCTTCAACTTGCTCTGCAACAGGAAAAACCGGCATACCTAACTCGGCTTGTTTAACCACTGTCTTAAACTGCTTTTTATATAAGTAGTATCCATCTGCTATTTTCCAACTCAGGGTGATGTGATCACCTTGCTGAGTAAAATCGAATTGGAACGCGTCGTCTGCTTGCAAAAACTCAGGTTCGTCAGCAAACAAATCAGCTAAGGGTGACGGCGTTTGCGCCAGACTCAAAGATGAGAAAAAACAAAAACCAAGCAATAAAACAAAATATCTAACACTCACATTCATCGACAATACTTCTTATATAAAAGGTAAATTGGCACTATTTTGATTATTTAAATCCAATGAGCCAGTAGGGATTTTAAACTTTAAAGTACAAATCTTAACAAATTATTAAGACTGCACATGACTTTGTTTAAAGACACAAGCTTAGACACTCAAATTTCATTATTTCTTTATTTCGTTAAATAAACTGAGTTTGAGATAAATAGACCCGAGTAACCAAACTCGTTAGACAAACCAAGCAACACTCTGTAACAATACGTCACTTGGGTTTCTATTGTTTGGTCCCAGTATTATAACAGACATACTTTCATTAAGTGTATACGTTAAGCTTGTTGCGTATAGCTCAAATAACGAGGCTTTTTTGTTTAAATTATTTTTATTATTCGCCATTTTACCTATTGTCGAAATCGCCATACTCATCAATGTGGGTGAACAAATAGGGGGTTGGTATACGGTAGCGATCGTTATACTGACCGCTTTTGCTGGCGCGCATTTAGTCAGACAACAGGGGCTCAGCACCTTGATGCAAGCCCAACAAAAAATGCAAGCTGGCATCATGCCGGGTCAAGAAATGGCTGAAGGTTTATTATTGGTGATTGCTGGTGTGTTGTTAGTAACCCCAGGGTTTATCACAGACGGCATTGGTTTTTTATTGAGTTTGCCTGTCACGCGCCCGCTTATAGCCAAAGGGTTAGTTAAAAATTTATCCCTCAGGGTGGTGAATCCCTCTTTTAATAATGACTTTTCTCAACAACAGCAACAGCAGCCACCTCATTCAAAAGATCAATCTGACGATGTCATCGAGGGTGAATTTGAACGTCAAGATAAATCACCAGAACACCCTGCTCTTAAGGATGACTTAAGAAAGCCAGACTAACCTAAGCGTTACATTTTCAATAACCTTTAGTGAGTAGGATTTAATGTTTTGGCGTTGCTTGGTCTTTAGTCTGTTTGGTTGCTTAACAGCTCAGGGATTTGAGAATGAAGAGCATTCAGCATCAGAGCTTTATCAACGATGGTTGCTGCTGCAAGTTTAAGCAAATGAATCACTACCAAAATTAATTACCCTAGCCAACCAAACTGAAACGCTCACAAAGCAATACTCTATGGTGGCAGACTGCTGAGCATTGCAGCGAATTTTCGCTACGCTGGGTATTGGTTTGACCAAGAAAACTATACTCAAGCAGAGACTTTCTTTGAAGCCACCTTAGAGGCGATAAAGCTTCACAGATCTAGTGAGCTCTACAATCAAAGCTGGAGTCAACATAAAAAACAACTCACAGACCAAATGTTAGCAAAAATACACAATAGAAACAGCTACCTAAACCACCTTGATCTTTCAAACTAGAAAAGTTTGGGCTACCTTAATGGCATAATGTAGTGAACTTTATATAGAGTTATCAACATGCGAATTTTATTAGTCGAAGATGATGTGCAATTGGCCAGAGGGCTGCACCAGTCCCTTCGGTCGGAAGGATTTACCGCCAATCACGTCACTGATGCTAAATCAGCACTGTTGACCATAAAAACCAATGAATGTGACATGTTAATATTAGACTTAGGCTTGCCAGATATGGATGGCCTAACGCTACTTAAAAACATCAGGCAAATGAAGGTGAATATCCCAGTTCTGGTGCTCACCGCAAGAGACTCCATTGAGGACAAAATCAAAGGACTAGACCAAGGTGCAGATGATTATCTAAGTAAGCCTTTTGATGTAAACGAACTTATTGCACGTTTACGGGTAATTGAGAGAAGATTGGGTACCGCCAACACGTCAACTATTTCTATTGGTGAGGTATGCCTAGACTGCGCTTCTCATCAGTTAAGCGTCGCAGGCCAAGTGGTTGAGTTATCGCGCAAAGAATTTATGTTGTTGAAGGTACTCTTAGAACAAGCTGGTCGAATACAATCCAGAGAACAGATTGAGTCTAAATTATACGAGTGGGGTGAAGAGGTGGCGAGTAATGCGGTTGAAGTACATGTTCATCATCTGCGTAAAAAACTACCTGAAGCTTTTATCAAAACCATCCGCGGTGTAGGTTACAGTGTTAAAACTAGCCCCAGTATAGGGTCCTAAATTTGTCTATTCGACGTTATCTAACGCTGATTTTGTTATCGGTGATTACATTAGTCACCTTCGCGGCAGCCATTGAGGGTTATCGCAGCAGTATGGCAAAGGCAACCAGCGTATTTGACAATGAATTGCGTTCCTTAACCTATGTATTGGTTAATATTACCGACATGAGTACTCAATCCCTAGCGCCGCAAGCTGACGCTGCTTTTATCTACCAAATATGGCAACACAATAGATTAATTGTTAGCTCCCATCCAGAGCTTAAAGTCGCTATGAGTGATTTCAAAAATGAATTCGCGGAACATAATTTTTTAGCGCAACGTTGGCGTACCTACGCACATTTTTTTGAATCCAATAATAAATGGGTGTTGGTAGCACAACCTTTAAACCGGCGCTTTGAGCTAGCAGAAAAAATGATCTTGGCTGCAGTCACACCACTGATACTGTGCATTCCATTGTTAGCCATTATTATATTTTTGTTGGTCAGCAAGGGGTTGCGCCCACTGAGGATTTTATCTGACAACTTGCGCGCCAAAAAAGCCGATGACCTTAGTCCAATCACCCAGCACAATCAGCAAAACGAACTCAGCCCAGTATTAGAAACCTTGAATCAATTATTTGAACGATTAAACGCAGCCTTTTCAAGAGAAAAACGCTTTGCCTCTGACGCAGCCCATGAATTACGTACCCCATTAAGCGTGTTAAAAATCAATGCCCACAATCTAAGGTTAGAGCTAAACAAGAACAGTACTACCAACACCAATATGCAATACCTGCAAGAAGGTATTGAGCGGATGAGCCATGTAGTAGAACAAATTTTATTGCTCAACCGAACCAATCCTGAACAATACCAAGGCCAGTTTAACCAAATACATACGGCTTCACTTTGCCAAACTGTTATAGCCAGTTTATTTCCACAAATTGAAGCAAAAAAACAAGAGATCGAACTCATCGGTCAAGGAGCAAACATTCAAGGTGATGAATTTTCTCTGGGCATCTTGCTGCAAAATTTAATCTCTAATGCCAGTAAGTATTCCCCTGAAGATACATTAATTAGAGTGGTATTAAAGACGGTGAATAAACAAGTGATTATCCAAGTAGAAGATTCAGGCCCAGGAATTGATAAATCAGAATATCAACGAGTGTTTGAACGTTTTTACAGAATTGGTGGTGATCGTCATACGAGCAATACGCCAGGATGTGGTTTAGGTTTAGCCATTTCCAAGCATATTGCCGAGCTGCATAATGCGTCATTAAAACTAAGCCGTTCTGAGCCATTATCAGGCCTGTCAATAGAGCTGATATTGCCACAAGGCCAATCCAATGAATAAGCCTGTGAATAAAATCGTAGGCATTACTGCACTATTCTTTGGCTTATTTTGCCAGTCACTGTTGGCGGCTGTTGCTGAGTATCATATCCAGCTCAAGGATCACCTGTTTTTACCATCACAGATCATCATTCCAGCAAATCAAAAAGTGAAACTCGTGATCTATAATCAAGACGATACCCCAGAGGAATTCGATAGCTTTTCACTCAATAGAGATAAGGTCATTTTTGCCAAGAATAAAGCCACCATATTTATTGGCCCACTGCAGCCTGGCAAATACGATTTTTTTGGGGAGTATAACCCTAATACTGCAAGGGGCACCGTGATCGTTGAACATCAAAAGCCAAAGGCTACAGATGCTAATTAATACAGTTATTTTATTTTTACGGGATGCGTTGCCGATTTTTGTGTTGGTTGTGTATTTATATGTTCACCTGTCAGCGACTAAGTTATGGTTAGTGTTATGTGTTGTAGCAGGCGCCTTTTTGAGCCTAATCTACATCAATCAAATCCATGTCATCGGTCAATGGTTTGATGGTAAAGGTATTGAATTATCATTGTGGATATATCAGATATTTGTCTACTTGTTAGCCGTCGTTTTAGGCTATGGATTAAACCAAAATCAGTCTTCAAATAAGCATTCTTTGAATTGGGTCGCAGGCTTAATGGTGAGCCTCACCTTAGTGTCTAAAGGCAGTAATTTTGTTTTGTACTTCGATGGTTATTTAAACCAAAGCAATGCAATACAATCCATGTTACTGGGCACATTTTTGGGTCTAGGTATTTGTCTAAGCTTAGCCATTTTGTTATATCTCACCGCACAGTGGTTAAAACAGCGATTAGGTCCTTGGTCAACCTGGTTATTAGTGCTTATTTACGTGACTGGCCAACTCGTCAACGCTTTACCTTTGCTGGTTCAGGTTGACGTTATTGATGCAACAGCCACAGCTTGGAGTAGTCAACATTTTGTTAGTAATGAGTTTGAATTTGGTCATTTATTTAACGTGTTATTCGGCTATCAGGCAGCACCCTCTATTGCTCAAGTGATTATTTATGTGCTCGCCCTATTTATCCCGCTGGTTGTTTTTTATTCGCTCAAGCTACATTCAGCTTCCCACTCAGGTAACAAATAATGAAAGCCCTTTTTCGCGTATCTGTTGCGCTTTTATACTGTCTATTTTCAATATCAATAAGTTGGGCTGACGGCTTTCCAGTTGACAAGGTTTATCATCCTTATGTCTTAGCTAATGAGCGAGAATTAGAATGGCGTTTGACTTCCAGACAAAACGACGGTGGCAATGTGTTGGCTCAACGATTGGCTTACGGACATTCCGTTTCAGAATATCTGACGATTGAAGGTTATATCGTTGGAGAAAGAGACGACACCGGCGACTTTGGCCTGCAAGCCTATGAAATTGAGATGCGCTGGATGTTAACCGACCAAGGCGAATTATGGGCAGATTGGGGCATGTTGTTCGAGCTTGAAAAACAACACAAAGAGGATACCTACGAATTTACCAGTGGCCTGTTGTTCGAAAAAGAATTTACGCAAACCAGTTTAACTATCAATGCATTACTCGTTTATGAGTGGGGCAAAAACATTCGAAATGAATTTGAAACAGAATTAAGACTCAAGTATCGCTATCGGTATTTGCCTGCCTTACAACCCTCTATCGAAATCTATACTGGTGAGGATTTTATTGGTGTTGGCCCTGGCTTTATGGGCGTGCATCGATACGAAGGGCAGAAACAATTAAAATGGGAGTTGGCGTTTATAGCTGGCTTAAACGGCGATGCTAAAGACCACACCCTTAGGTTTGCCCTAGAATACGAATTTTAACAACCTATATCTGGCCTAAAAGCTGCTTTCTCAAATCTTAGACCTGAAGAGATTTACCTTAAGACAAATGCGTAAATCCCTGCGGCCCTTTAAAAACAAGCCAAGGAAAAGATATGAGCGGATTAACATCTCGTAAAAATGCAATAACTGAAATCACAAATCGTGCACCAAAACTGTGTGACATGCCTGAATCGTTGAACAAAATATGGGCAACTGACGTCTTTAACCTTGCAGCGATGGAAGAAGCGTTATCCAAAAACGCCTTTAAAGCTATCAAAAAGACCGTGCAAACAGGTGTGCTTTTAGATACAGCAACAGCTGATGTAGTCGCTGCGGCAATGAAAGACTGGGCGATGACAAAAGGTGTTAAATTCTTTTCTCATATCTTCTACCCGATGACCAACATTACAGCAGAAAAACACGACGGTTTTATCATTACCAATTCTGATGGCGGTGCCATTACTGAATTTACAGGGAGTTTATTGATTAAAGGGGAGCCAGACGGCTCTTCATTCCCTAATGGCAGCTTGCGTATGACCAACGCTGCCAGAGGCTACACCGCATGGGATCCCACCAGCCCAGCTTATGTGATGCATACTGCAAATGGTGCCACGCTGATGATCCCCAGCGTATTTATGTCTTGGACGGGCGAAGCCTTAGATAAAAAGATACCTTTGCTGCGCTCAAATAAAGCGATGGACAAAGCGGCTCAAAAAGTATTGAGCCTGATGGGTGAAACTGACATAGCCACACTCAATTCAAGTTGTGGAGCGGAGCAAGAATATTTCTTAGTGGATGAACACTTTGCTAACGCGCGCCCAGACTTATTATTAGCTGGCCGAACGCTATTTGGTGCACCGCCGGCTAAAGGCCAACAATTCGATGATCACTATTTTGGTGCAATACCGGCCAGAGTCCAAGTCTTCATGCAAGACTTTGAAAACAAACTGTATCGTTTAGGTATCCCAGCTAAGACTCACCATAATGAAGTGGCTCCCGGACAATTTGAAATCGCCCCCTATTATGAAGCTGCCAATGTTGCAGCCGACCATCAACAGTTATTAATGACACTGATGAAAAGCACCGCTAAAGAACATGGTTTCTTATGTTTATTACATGAAAAACCTTTTGCTGGTGTGAATGGTTCAGGCAAACACGTTAACTGGTCTGTAGGCAATGCGACCCAAGGTAATTTACTTGATCCAGGCAGCACACCTCACGACAACCTTAACTTCTTATTGTTTTGTGGTGCAGTCATTCGTGGTGTTCACTTACATGGGCCGCTACTAAGGGCAGTGATCGCTTCAGCCGCTAATGATCATCGCTTAGGTGCTAACGAAGCACCACCAGCAATATTGTCTGTCTATTTAGGGCATCAATTAGAGAGCGTATTTAACGACATTAAAGATGGAAAATCATTAGAAAAAGCCAAAGGTGGCTTAATGGATCTTGGTTTATCACAGATCCTTAAATTTGAACGAGATCCGGGGGATCGTAACCGTACATCACCCTTCGCCTTCACGGGGAATCGCTTTGAGTTCAGAGCAGTAGGTTCATCTCAGTCAGTATCAGGCCCGTTGGTCGCGATGAATACCATACTGGCCGATTCACTTAATTGGATAGCCGAAAAGCTTGAAGCGGTAATGGCCAAAGGTGAAGACCAAACAGCTGCGGTCATCACTGTATTGCAAGAGTTAATGGAACTGCACGGCAATGTTATCTTCGGTGGTGATGGCTATTCAAGGGAATGGCATAAAGAGGCAGTGGAGAAGCGCGGTCTGAAGAACATTCCTACTAGTGCCGACGCTTTACCTGCCTTTAAAGAAGGATCGGTGATAAAACTGTTTGAATCAACAGGTGTACTGTCACCCGCCGAACTTGCCAGTCGATTTGAGGTGTATTCAGAGCAGTACATTCTGACAATCGAGATGGAAGCAAAATTAGTGATAGGCATCGCCAATACTAAAATATATCCAGCCACCATAGAATACCTAGATAGCCTTTCCAGTGCTGCGACTAACCTAAGCAAACTGAATATTACCATCAGCCATAATAGTATTGATGACATTGCCGCCGAAACTGACGCCATGATGGCTTGTGTTGGCAAACTCAAAGACGCCTTAAGTGTTGAAGAGTTTGAGAGCACTGAAGCGCATATGAACCACTGTGCTGAAGTGTTATGCCCACTTATGTTAGCGGTGCGTTCTCACGCAGATGCATTAGAATTGGTGGTGTCAGATGATTTGTGGCCCTTACCTAAGTATCAAGAGATGTTATTTATTAAGTAACCTGAGCTCGGGATAAGTAAGGCCTGCAAATAGACCAAAAAGCAAAAGCGCTGAAGCTCTTTTGCTTTTTTTGGACCGGCTAACTGATAAGCTTACTCATCAATTCATTAGCAAACGTTTATTGGGTCATACAACATGAAAGCCTGCGCCTGCCATATTTTAGTCAAAGACAAAGCCCTAGCCGAAAAACTCAAAAGCCAACTCGACAAAGGCGGTAATTTTCAGAAGTTAGCTAAAAAACACTCCACCTGCCCCTCTAGTAAAAAAGGCGGAGACTTAGGTGAGTTTAGCCCCGGCATTATGGCCAGAGCATTTGATAATGTAGTGTTTAAAAAAGAAATACTGATGGTACACGGCCCAGTAAAAACCCAGTTTGGCTTTCATTTGATAAAAACGCTTTATCGAAACTAAACATATGTTTGGCTTAGAGAGTTAATACAAAACAAGGGCTGTCATTGCCTAACATTTAGTTGGTAAGGTAGATCATTCGGCACTAGAACTAAGATTTAGTAGAAATGGTTCGTACTCAAATTTGACCGGCGTGAAGAGGGATCAACGAGTGTCGCTTTTATTTTTTTAAACGAAGCACGCTTCGCGTCATCACCCTGATGGTTTGAGTCATTCAGAATCCATTTTCCCTATTTTTTGTAGAACAAATTCGCCAAAGCGGTTATAGCAGTAGTCTCTTAACTACTCTCACTCTATCTTTAGTGAGAGTAGTTAAAAGCAAAAAATTGAACCTCAGAGGACACAGAGGAAATGCTGGTAAAAAGAGAGTTATTGTTGGGTACACAGTCTGTACCATAAGCGATCGTTCGTAGCCTACGGCTTGACTATATAAATACTTTAATCAGTAACAATTTCTCACAACAGAGAAAGGCTGATTAGGTGTAAAATATCCAGTTATACTCAAAGCTTTAACGACATTTTTACCCCCGCCACACTCGATATAGCCTACCGTTGGCTATGTATACAACGGCGTAACTTTCCCGCCAATGCTGACATTTGGCATCTGCGCTTTCACTGGCATACTATCCATGGTGAGTTGCTGCAATCACTCAACAAGCAAGATTACACCTTTCAGCCACTGAGCGTGGTCACGAAAGCCGATGGTGAAACCCTTCATTTGTGGTCATCACAAGATGCGCTGGTATTAAAAATGTTAGCCACTGCCTTGGCATTATCCCAATTTGTAATCATATCAAAGGCCATGGCGGGTTAAAAGCCACCGTGAGAGCCTTGCACTCAGCCCTCCCTGATTACAGCTACGTGATGAAAACCTATGTGAAGCGCTAATATGAGTCAATTGACCATACAATATTGCTCAAGCGATTGGATAAAGACATTGCCGATCCGTTTATCTGGCGCTTGTTAGTACCATTCAACCCTAACCCAGGTTATTTTGAATAAGACATACTTCTGCCACCGCTGGCTTTTCCCAGCTTGTAATACCCACAAATAGTCTATAACTTGTGGGGCTATCAAAGTGTATTTGTCTTTCATATTCACTACTGTTGAGTATGCAAGATAAAACCGCCCTAGCACTTTTGGAAAATAAAAAACTACGAAGGAGACTTACATGCAGCATAAACTAGCGAGTACATTACTCTGTTCAATATTGGTCTGTGGACTGTCTGCTTGTTCAAAACAAGTTGAACAAGCAAGCGCTGGCACAGCAGATATTGCTGAGCCACAAGCTGTTACTGGCGAACAAACCCAGGCCATCGCCTTATTGCGTGGATTGCCAACTTTGAATACCATCAGTAGTATTGCCATTATTGAGTTAGATCCTGAATCAGAAAATTTTGGTGCTATTCTCAGCGAGTTTGAAACACCCAATATCAATCCTAACGCCCCTTTGCATCACCTTTATTACAGTCCGACTGGTCGGCTTTACGCTACTGCCCTGGATCCTGCCTGCAGTTTATCTGAAATAGCGCTCACAAGGGATGCTTCAGGTTCTGCTGTGGTCAAGGGTTTGGAGTGCCTAGATACCGGCGGTCAACAGGTGGGTGAAGATATAATGTGGCATACAGTCAATGGCACCGAATATATGTTTGTGACCTTTATGGGCGGTACAGGAGTCGAGCAAGCAGATGGTGGTTCTGTCGGCGTATTTGACCCACAGAGCAATGCCTTAATCAAAATCATTGAAGCCCGGAAAAGCCAGGTGGAAGAGGGGCAGCCCTTTATTATGTATCCCCACGGTATATCTGCCTTTGGCGATCGTATGGTGGTCTCCTCCACTTTGCACCCTGACCTGGCTACCGGCGTAGGCAACGGCATTACAGTCATTGATTTGAATAGCTTTACTGCAATTCAAAACATAGTGGTGGAGGATAGCAAACCCGTTGGTTTTCCGTCATCTCCTGTTGAGGTGTTATTTTTACGTCCGGCCATAGTCAAAGACGTAACACCAGCGGTACTAGTCAACACCATGTTTGGCTTTGAAACATGGAAAATCCCCTACGATGAAACCAGCAAAACTTTTGCTAGTCCGGTAAAACTGTATGATGGGGCGCAGCAAGGTACAGGGGTGCCACTGGAGTTTTATGGCAACGAATCTGAACTATTTATTAGTCATGCTGTGCCTGGCATTGTTAAGCGTTATGATTTAGCGAGCCTTCCAGAACTGGTTAGATCAGGCCCAGACATCAAAGCAGATGCCGGCGCCCACCACATGATTTTTTATCCTACAGGATCAGGCAAAAAGGTGATTGCGGTTCAGAACAATCTGCTGAATTTGGGTAATGCCGCTGATAATGATCCCACAGACATTGATTTCATCGCCAAAATAAACGCCCACACAATAAGCGTACATGATCTGGCAAGCAGCGAACGTCTCGCCACACTTGATATCAAGCAGCGTTATAATAAGGGAGTGGATAACATCGAAGCCTTGTTTGGTTCAGGTTTCACTCATCATCATTGACCTAAAGCTGATTAACAGAGCCAAATCGTGGTGTTGTTACCTCAACAAACAGGTCAAATGATAGCTAGTGTGGGCTGCAAGCTGATGTCTATGCCAAAAGTTGTAATAATAGCATCTGGTTTTGTTGTGTTACTGCTTCCGGTGGCCATTATTCTGCTACTACCTGCAGGCCCTCAGCCCAGGCCTTTGCTGTCTTTTAGCGCCCCTTTTGTCTTCGGCCATTTCAATATTCCCGTTGACAACCCCCTTACTGCAGAGGGGGTTAAACTGGGCCGCAGACTATTTTATGATCCACTGTTATCCGCCAACAACAAGGTGTCCTGTGCCACCTGTCATCTACAACAGTTAGCCTTTACCGATGGTAAGGCCCGCTCTGTGGGCGTGTCTGGTATCCCACTGCGATTTAATAGCATGAGTCTGGTAAATACGCTGTGGGGACCACAACACTTTTTCTGGAATGGTCGCGCACAATCCTTAGAAGAGCAGGCATTAATGCCTATCCAAGATCCCAATGAGATGGGTCAGGATATGAACGAATTAATCGACAAATTAAGGGCCGAGGAAGTCTATGTGAGACTATTTGGTGCGGCCTATGGCGAGATTAGTGCAAAGAACATCGGTCGAGCCATTGCCAGTTTTGAGCGCACACTCATTTCTGCCAACTCAAAATATGACCAATTTTTGCGAGGTGAGCTTAAACTCAATACACAGGAAGAGCGGGGGCGGAAGTTGTTCATGGCTCATCCTGATGCCAAAGCCAGTTTGCGTGGTGGTAATTGTATAGACTGTCACAGCCAGTTTCTCACCAGTGGCTTCAACACACAATTTGACGGTTTTACTAACAATGGCCTGGAGGCGGAAGAGACGCTCGAGCCAGGGCTGGAAGCGCTTACCGGTTTGACAGCCGACAGAGGTAAATTTAAGGTTCCAAGCTTAAGAAATATAGCGCTCACCGCCCCTTACATGCATGACGGACGGTTTAGTTCACTGGAACAAGTACTCGATCACTACAATGATGGGATCAAGCTCAGTTCTACCTTGAGTCCTTTGATTTTTGAAGCCAATAATCAACAAAATGATAGCACTTTGAGCTTAAATCTTAACAAGGAAGAGAAAAAGGCACTTATTGCATTCTTACATACTTTAACTGATAACACTTTTATCAATGACAAGCGTTTCTCTGATCCTTTTAGCAAACAGGTACAACACAATGAATAAAGTTTGGATCGCTATTTTCACTGTCATACTGATCCTGACCGGCAGTGCTTTTATGGCTTTTTATTATCACCAGAGCGGTTCTGTGATCCTTGAATTTCATGCTCGTGTAGGTGATAAAACACTTGAATTTAGTCAGCCCCTTTATCCCAACCCTGGCGGAAAGGGGCGTTTTAGCATAAGAGCGTTTCAAGTCTACCTTAGCGATATTCACTTAGTAGGCAGCAAGCAAGACTATCAGGTAAGTGATAGTTATCACTTGGCACGGTTTGACAATGAAACCAGACGCTACCGCATAGAATTAAGCGACGTGCCCTACGACGAATACACCGATGTAATGATTTCTATCGGTGTAGACGAGGAGGCAAACTCCTCTTTGATGCCAAGGGGAGATCTTGATCCTAATGGCAGAATGGCCTGGAGCTGGGAAGTGGGCTACAAATTCTTGTTATTCGAAGGGGGGCTGGAGCAAGAGAATAGCCGATTGCCCCTGGTTTACCATGTGGGGTTTAGTGAAAACCTCAAAAAACAGCGATTCAATCTACCTAAAACCATAACACCGGGCTCTGGACGCATTCATTTCGATGTCGATGTGCTGGCCTTATTTGACTCCCATCAGTCCATCGACATGGCCACCCTGCCCTCGGTGAAATTTGATCGTAACGATGCCAGCTTATTAGCTGAGAATTACGCCAACCTGCTCAGTTTATCGGTCAAGGAAAATCATAATCCCGCTGAAAATTAAGCTTACACAATTATCAGCTTTCTAAATAACTGGAATCGATGGGGTGGAATCGATGGGGTCAGTGAGGTTGATTGACCAAAGTTTGTAATTGAAACAAAAACTGTAGTTCAACCCTTTGATTGTCCGATAACTCAGTAAAATTGCAGTTGCAGGCGACGTTACTGGCTGACGGTTGAACGCTCACTGCTGCAGTTGATATCACATCTCAAGTCAATGTTCTAAACAATTACAATCGTTCTAAAAAAATGTTGTATTTTCTTCTTGTTAGTTCAATTGTTCGCTTTTCCAGCGAAAACAAGAAATGTGTTTTACTCTTTATACGGACCCAACCAAGGAGAATACTGATTTTCCAACTAAATAAAAAAAATATTGCTTACCACTACTTCACTCTTGATGGCTGGCACTGTCCATGCGGATGGTAACAATGTCCTGATCACGAAAACCTCTGGGGTCAGATACTGTCGAATCCTCACGAATAATATGGTGTCAGGGCATTTCGCCCTAATTTCCCTCTATTTTTAAAAAATGGGGAATTATATGGGTGCGAAATTGGTCGTGAAAATAAACAACCTCAGCTTTCCTTTAGTTGAACTATTCTTATGTTTTAGCGATTTTTCCTCTTGATTTTACCTGATACTGCATATTCTGCGCACAAATTGGCCGTCTAAATATTCAGCTAGGTTTGATTGGTTTTTGCTTCTATCCAATTTTACTGATGCAGCCAGCAAGATGGATTAAAACCCATTATCTGCCTGGGCCTAAATGTATTTCATATACATGTAGGCCTTGACGAAATGTTCCTCCTCCAAAGTCAGATGATGATTGGCGATCATCCTGAGCCCCAGATACTGCAGCGAAATAACCCGGCGCTTTTTGATGGTGTTAGCCTAAAAGTAGCGAGCGAAGCCCGCGTACTCGGCCGCGGCTCAAATCAGTATCAGCACCATTGCGGCTAATATCGCTACCAGCATGAGTATCTCTATTTTTCTTACTTTGTCATTCTCGTTTTCGTTAAAGCCCAATCCATAGAGCTTGCTTTTCATATCTCTATAACCCTCTTCAATCTGCATTCTGCTTGAATATATATTGACCACCCGCTTGGCAAGTTAACTCGTCACAGGCAGTGAGCCGGAAAGCAGCCATGGCTCGCTCCACCCAGTTGCTTGCTGCTGTGAATGTTTGAACGGCACCTCTTACCTTCTGCTGTCAGCTTCTTCCGGCCTTTGGCTGCCTCTTTGTACAAAACAAAGGTGGTATCAAAACGGTTACTTCTGGTCAGTTGCCCTCTGAAGCACTGCGCAGTTGAGGTCGCATGTTTGAAAAGCACATTAACGGACTGCCAATCTTTATTATCATTTCAATTTTGTAAACATTGGGTTTTCTGATTCGGCCAACATGATCCCACCCCAATGATAATATTATTTGATGCCAGGGTACCTTAAAGCCCGCATCTGCGACGATAATGGGACGACAGTGAGTTGATAGCAGACTGGCAAGTGTTGCCAAAAATGCTTTATGGACGGCTGGTTTCTCTTTCTTATTCAGCGGATGGACTTCCAGATAAAGCGTGATTGAACGGCCGTCACAGGCCAGCGTGGCACTGATAAGAAAGGCATTTTTGTAGTCGTCTAAATCAGACCAGTAAACAAGGATAACAGGGCGAGCACTTGCGGGGATCCAGAGTTTACAGATGCCGCCATATATCTGTGTTTTCTCCCTGTGGAGGTGGTCGTTAGAACACAGTCGGTCACTTAGTTTGATCGAATGCTTTTCAAAAGTATTGCTCTCAATACCACGGCCCATAATTGTGACCGTAAGGGAATGGCCATTAACAATGCTGTTGATGCATTAGACCAGAGCCAGCCGTCTCATTTTGTACATGGGACTGGCATTGATGAGAAATCATTTACAATATTTTTAACTTTCATAGTGTTTATTCCTGTTTGGTGGGTGTAATCAACAGATCTGATCAGCGAACACCACGACAGTTCATTTTATTTTTGTAACACATTGTTTTTTTATATATTATCCGTGGGGATACCTCAGGGTCAGATACTGTCTTGAGGATCAAGCCCAAATCTGATTAATGTTGATAATTTACATCAAATGGCTTTCCTGATTTCAATACGCCGAAAGCCAGTACCAGTAATTTTCGCATCACCGCGATTAAAG
>Ga0307488_10000989_pt1 | contig 23696 bp, 23 predicted proteins | sample SB02metaG_FD_202248 | JGI IMG/M metagenome (GOLD analysis project Ga0307488, IMG submission 202248) | Sea-ice brine microbial communities from Beaufort Sea near Barrow, Alaska, United States - SB 0.2 | ecosystem: Environmental > Aquatic > Marine > Coastal | place: USA: Alaska | collected... | reverse complement strand
AAAAATATTCATCCTCTCTTAATATTTTAGCAGGAATTACATCACATGATATTTTGTTTTTTTCAATTTCTTTAATAATCGGAATTTCATTATCAATTATTAAATTTCCATTATTGTATAGTTTTTCAATTTCTTTTAAAGCGAATTGATATTCGTTGTCCTTATCAGTTAGTAAATAAACGTTACCGTGTGAACCTTTATCTATACTTCTTACTTTCTGTAATACAATATCTTCTCTACTTATTTCATATATTCCTTCCTTATTAACTTTGGATATATCAACATCAGGTTTAGAAGTAAAATCCCAACAATTATTCCCAGTATATTCAAAATTTTTTATTGGTTTGTGATATTCAATAAGTTCCATTTTGTACTTTTTGTCGAATGGTTTCAAGATTTCTTTAATTATATTTTTTTTAGAACTTTGTATATTTTTACCATGTAACATTTTATATACTTTTTGTATCTGCTGTTTATTCATTTTTTTGAGTGTTTTTTTAATATTTATTATTTCTTTCATTTTTTATTATAGAAAATATAATAAAAAATTTTAACAATAGTCAGGACCCATTGCTACTCGTCCCCATGGTCGTCTAATTTGAGATATATTAGGGGTTCCACCGAAACCTGCAAACATTTTATACTCATCTTTTTGCTTTTGTTTATTTTCATCTTGAATAACAATTACAGTAATAACAACAAATGCTATTATAAAAATAATTAAAGAAGATATGAAATATTTTGTATATGTCATTCTTTATTTAAATATAATAAAATAAATAAAAATGTATTTATATGATACAAGATATGACAAGAATACAATTTCCAGATTTCCAATTCAAGGATGGTTGTTTCCATGTTGGGAATGTGGTACTATAACATCCTCTAAATCACATTTATTTTATAATAGAAAAATAGTATATGTACCATTTTGCAAATTGTGTAAACACTTAGATATACCTTATAACTTAATACATGATCATAGAATTAAAAATGTTAGTGATTATTCTTTAGTTTAATTTTATTTTTTTTACTTGTCTATTACTTTTAAATAATACTTCCCCCTTCTTTTTTCCTTTTAATACATTACTGTATTTGCAATAACAAATTTTAAGATCTTTTAATTTTTTATATTTAGAATATTGTCTACAAATTTTACCAGCATGTAATATTACTTCTATATCAAATATGTTTGTTTCTGTTCTAACATGACCAGATTGAAAACTATTTAAATGAACAAAAACATCATCTGGACGAGATGTTTCTAGTAGAGACCAATTCTCCTTTCTATCTTCTCCTAAATATATATTTATATTTTTGAATATAAATTGTTTCATTTATATTTAATATTATGTCGAAATATAATCAATTTTATTTATTTTTCATATAATAAATGATATTAGATAATTTAACTGTTAAACAATTAGTAAAAATATGTCAAAAATATAAAATTAAAAAATATTCTAAATTAAAAAAAAAACAATTGATAAAACATGTACAAAAATTTTTAAACAAAAAAGACAAAAAATACAAAATAACGGAAGAAAAAACAGTTATTTATACATGGAGCACATGCCCATATTGTATCAACGCTAAACGTTTATTAAAAGAAAAAAACATGAAATATACTGAAAAAGAAGTTGTAAAAAATAAAAAATATTTAAAAGAAATGAAAAAGAAAACAGGAGAAACATCCGTTCCACAGGTTTTTATTAATAAAAAACATATAGGCGGGTTTACAGAGTTACAAACATATTTACAAAATAAATGACCTTATTAATATAATTTCAAAAAACTAGTTTTTTGAAATTTCTAGATACATTAATACGAAAAACTAATATTAAACATCGCGTAGACATTTAAAAATTTTTTTATGGCTGTGTGTATCTAAATCATATTTATTATTCTTTAAATCTTTTTAATATTTTTGATTTAAAATATATTTTTTAATATAAAATAAATGTATTCAGATGATGACGAAGAAGATTATTTGGACAATTTTGAAGAAGATTATGAAGATCCAAATAAAATAGGCCAAGAATTTAATGCATTTGAAAGAACAGGATTTATGCATCCTCTATTAACAGCCGATTTTAAATCTGGGATGACAGATAATGAAAGATTTGCTAGAAGATTGTACGCTTATTTACAACAATATAGAGAACAATTTTTTAATGACTCTCAAATAAATTTTTTGTTAGATAAAATAGACTCTATTAAAGATATTCGTTTTAAAAATCCATTAGCATATGCTTTAGGTTATTTCATTGTAGATATTAATAGAGCTGGTATTAAGTATATTAATAAAGATAAATTTCAAAATATAAAAAAAATAGTAAAAGAACAAAGTGATACTGTTTCTTTACCAGATGTTATCCGTTATGCTCGTTTGTGGGAAACAATTTAAATTTATAAATAAATTATAAATTTAATAAATTATAAGTACATCATACTTAATGGGTTAAATGCATCGTCTTTTTCAGATGTATCAAATAGTTCGTCAATAATTTCTTTATTTATTTCTAAAGGATAATTTAGTTTAGAAGAACAATTAAAAGAAATACAATTAAATCCTTTTAAATTACCTTTTTTATTTTGATGATTTACCATAAAATGAACTTTATTAATTAATTCTTTAGTTCTATTTTCTATATTTCTAATACCTGGTTCTCCTATATCAATTTTTTTAATAAAGTATTCTGCTATTTCTTCAGAAATAGTTATTTCTTTATTATTTAATCCAATGTTTTTTAACATTTTAGGTAATGTATATTCAGATAATATTTTTTTCTTTTCATTAATTTTATACCCAGGAACTTCAATTGAATAAACTCTATCTCTAAGCGCAGAATCAGCCGGTAATGAATTCATTGAGTAAATAAACCATAATTTAGAAAGATCAATATCAATTTCTGTAAAATAACTATCATGGTATTCGTTATTTTGTTGGAAATCAGTTATATGTAGTAAAAAGGAATTAATATCTTTATTATTTCCAATTTTTTCATATTCATCAAAAAATAATATACCATTTTTATATTTCATTTTTTGCATACATAGCGCAATTTCACCTGGTTTAGCTCCTACATATGTATAATCATGACCTTTTAAGAAAGATGGGTCTTTAACACCACCAAAAGATATTTGTTGAAAAGGCCAATCTAAACACTTAGCCAAACATTTGGCAATAGTTGTCTTTCCAACTCCAGGTGGTCCTACTAATCCTAAAGAACACCCTTTCATTTTAGGATTATTTAATTTAGTATTTAAGAAAATCATAATTTGTTCTTTAATACGATTCATACCGTATAATTCTTTGTTCAATTTTTTTAATACTTTCTTTAAAAATTTACTAAATTGGATTTTTTGACAAGGTAATGGTTTGATATTATCATATGGTAATTGAGTTGCTGAATATAACCAACTTTTCATTTTATGGTAGTCATGGTGATCTGAGTCTGTACCTGACCATTCTAAATATTTTTTATAAATAATACTTTTATTTTTATCACTTGTGTTTAACGATAAAATCGCTCTTTTTAAAGATGTTTTTGTATTAGTAAAGTGTAATTTTTTAGCCTCTTTTTCTATCCTATCATGTTCTTCTTTAGGATATCTGTTATACTCTTCAAATTCTTCTATATATTTTTTTTGTAATTTAACGATTAAATCACGGAGTTGTATCCATTCCAAAGTTGGTTCTTGGGTTTCTTTAAATACTTCATATAGTTCAACTAATTTAGTTTTATCTTTCATATGAATAGGTAATTTTAATATGTCAATTATGTTTGGATTTTTAGTTTCTATATTTTGTTTTACTTTTAGAAAATTTTCATATGCATCTTTGTCTTTTTGTTTCAAGTTTTCTAACATTATATCATACCCGTTATTTTCAAAATCTTCAATATCATCAATATCATCAATATCATATTCACCTGGTGGTAAATAAAAAATCATTTCTTTAACACCATCTTCGGATTCGTCATCACTAGGAATAGTTGAACATTCTGATTCACTTTCATCTGTTTCTTGAGAAAAATCAAATTCTTCTTCTGAAGCAGATTCCGTTCTTTTTTTTTCATTCGTTGTGTGCAATTTCTTGATTTTTTTTTCATTCGTTGTGTGCAATTTCTTGATTTTTTTATTCTTATCATTCTTCTCAGAACGTTTTCTTTTTTTCACGAGTTCTTCCCTTTTCATTACACGCAAACGTCTTTGTTCAAGACTTGATAATTCTTTTTGATCATATTCATTTTCGTCATCACTGTCTTCTTTTTTATTTTTCGGCATTTTAATATAATTAAAAAATTATATTAAAATTCATTTTTGTTTTTGAATCAACAAATATAAATCGTTTGATTCTTTGTTTGTTATGTTATCAAAAATATTTCTAAATTGATCTTCTATTTTCAATGTTTTATTTTCAATTTTAAGTAAGGGATCATCGGTAAATAAATTAAAATCATCAATATTTGTAGGATTATATTTATTACAATTTTGAATAATGTGTTGAAAATCTTTTACGAACTGTAAGTAATCATTTAAATAAATAATATTTTTTAGAAGTTGAATACCTTCTAGTTCCATTACTTGACTAACTTCTAAAAAATCAGATCTATATTGATTATCATAAAATATTTTTTGATATATTTTTCTAAACATAGATATACAATAATTCAAAACTTTATCATGCATTTCGTTTATAATATCATCTAAACGACAATCCATTATCCATTTGCGTTTATTTTTTGTAATACTTTCTAAATAATAAAAAGCAAAATTATTATCATCGAATTGTAAATATACAATGTTATGGAATCCATACATATTTGTAACAGTATTAGATAAAATAGTTAATATATTTGATATACATAGTTGATAATTACATACATTTTGTATAAGAGTTTCGTTTGAAAAAATTTCGAAATTAGTTTTGTATTTAATTTTATGTTCAAAACATTTTCTTATTAAATTTACTTCATCAATATCTATATTAGTTTTTTCAAAATCATCTAACATTAACATTCGATGTTCATACGCGTTTATTATCTTATGTTTCACTAAACTTTTTATTTTTTTATCGTCACTACCTCTTTCTTTAAAAATATCTTTTATTGTTTGAATGTATTCTACAATACGTTTTTTATAAGTTTCTTCGTCTAAAAATTTCAAAAAATGTAGACGATGATATTTAATTTCGGCCAAGTATTTACCATAGCTTCTAGCTGATTTTATTGTAGTTAAAAGTTTTGATATATTATCTTCATGTTCTTTAAAATCCAATAACCATAGTTTATCAGTAGGACTGTTACTATCAATTTTATTATTTGAATTAATATCATCAATCATTTTAGTATTTTCCTCTTTACTTTTTTCTTTACAAAATTTAATTGTAGAAGGTATATTTTTTTTTCTTATTATTTTAGATTTTTTTGTTAAGTGTTTATCTTTACTTTGTGTATTTAGTTTTTGTTTACATTTTATTTCAGGTCGTTTAACTGTTTTTACACATTGTTTTGTTTTAACTGTTTTTACACGTTGTTTTGTTTTAACTGTTTTTACATTTTTTTTATACGTTGTTACATTTGAATATACAATTACGTCATCTTCAAATATATCATGATCAGGTAATTTAATATTCATTTTGCTTTGAATTAAACTCTTATAAAAATTGATTGTAATATCTCTATATTTAATGTTCTGTTTTAACAGTTGTATTTCGTTTGATTGATTATATATTGTTTGTCTTAATTTTTCTAGTTCGTTATTTATATTCTCATTCATATTTAATAGATATTTCTATTTCTTAAAAATATATTTAAAATTTTTATTTTATTAAATAAAATGTTAAAGAATGTTGATATAAATATGTATGACGATAAAGACAAAGAATTATTAAAATCCTTCTCAAAACAGATTAAAGCGTTTCAAATAGATAAAGATAATTATGTACTTGGGTTTTATGATAGAAAGATTTTTGAAATAGTAAGAATAAAAGGAAATATCGATATTATTTCACAAGTTTTAGAACAGTTCCAACATGTTATCATTAATGTACCAATACGTGATTACGATATTCAAAAAATTATAAATAGTTTAATTAGACATAATAAAATATGTAATAAAAATATTAAAAAAACAGTTATCACTAATAGATATTTCTTAACAGAATACACTAATAATTTAGAAATGATACAAATACATTTAAACAACAAAAAATGTGATGGAAATATACCATCTCTTAAAAATATATCTAAAAAAATACATAAAAATCACAGTGATAAATTATGTTCTATTACATGTTTTTTTGACAAAAAAACAATCAAGAAATTAAAATCTTTTTTAGATAAAAAATATAAAACCGAAAAAGGTGGTATATTTAAAATTAATAATACGAATCATGAAATACTTGGAAACATATATCAAGTTAAAATTGATACTCATGAAAACGGGGCTCAAGAAGATGTTGATGTTATTTCAAGTGTTTATAATTTTCATACACACCCATATAATGCTTATATTAGTCATAATTGCGAACTGGGATGGCCATCATTAGATGATTTAAAAACATATTTATTTTCTTTTCTTTCTTATGATACGTTTTTTCACGCGATATCTACATTAGAAGGTATATATATATTATCTGTTCACCCTAAATGTATAAACAAATTAAAAAAATTAGATGATATTCCGTTACATTTAGAAAATTGGATAGATAAACATTTATATGTATCAAAAGAAAATGTTAAATTACCAGAAGGAAAATATATAAAAAATTTTGGGAATGTTAATAGTGGTGAACAGTTTGTTAAGTATATGGCTACTAAAAAATACCCTAAATGGAAATGTAACATATTTTCAATGAATTTTTTACCATGGAAAATATTAGATGAAAATGTTTATACATGTTTTTCAATTCATTTTCCAAAAATAAAAGGAAAATGTCATATAAAAAAAAAATAAATCTTAAAAATAAAAATCAGGTTTTCTAGGTTCTATTTCTTCATCTCCTTGTACTTTTGATTTTGAAAGCCCGTGAAAAGTTGTTTGAAACATTAAATGTGGTTGTATCCATCCAAATTTTATATTATCATTTCGATAAAAATTTTGAAGATAAGTATCATAGGGTAATTTAAAATCTAAATCTGATTTCATGTATTTTAAAAATTTAATAATAGTTTCATATTTCCATAACATCGCATCAGCAGTTTTATCTTCTTTTCCTAAATAAATTTGATATGCATCTGTATTTATAATTTCTCTTGTACATTTATAAAAATTAGATTGAGGCATTTTGCCAACATACATTAAATCCCATTTGTCTTCATTTTCATTCAATTGTTTTAATATTTCTGGGAACATATTAAAATTTTCTGTAAATTGAACATCGCTTTCACATATTAAAAAATACCCACTATCATATTTTTTGGATATATGTCTTAACACCGCACGATGATTTAGTATAACAGATAATTCTGCTCGACTCATTCTTTTTGGTGGTAAATTTATTTTTTCTCTATATTTAGCTAAATATTTAGTTGATTTAATATATTTTTTTATATTTTCATCTGTAATAGTGTTTTTCCAAGTTGGTGATATACATTTATAATATTCATCTAAATGATATTCTTTTAACATATTTTTTAGTTTTATATATCGTTCAGGTTCTTCTTTTTCATTTACAACACAAAAAATATGCATTAATTTTAAACTTTGAAAAATATTAACCAGTGTTGGTTCAATCACTTCCCATTTTTTTATTTCGTGTTCTACTTCATCTTCTAGTTGTTCTACTTCGACCTCTGCTTCCTCTTCAACATTTTGTTCTGCTTCCTCTTCTAGTTGTACTTCAACCTCTACTTCATCTTCAACATTTTGTTCTGCTTCTTCTAGTTGTTCTACTTCAACCTCTACTTCATCTTCAATATTTTGTTCTGCTTCTTCTAGTTGTTCTACTTCCTCTTCTAGTTGTTCTACTTCATCTTCAATATTTTGCTCTGTTTCCTCTTCTAGTTGTTCTACTTCGACCTCTGCTTCCTCTTCTAGTTGTTCTACTTCGATCTCTGCTTCCTCTTCTAGTTGTACTTCAACCTCTACTTCCTCTTCTAGTTGTTCTACTTCGATCTCTGCTTCCTCTTCTAGTTGTACTTCAACCTCTACTTCCTCTTCTAGTTGTTCTACTTCTTCAACCTCTACTTCCTCTTCTAGTTGTTCTACTTCTTCAACCTCTACTTCCTCGTCTAGTTGTTCTACTTCAACATCTGCTTCCTCTTCTAGTTGTTCTACTTCATCTTCTAGTTGTTCTACTTCATCTTCAACATTTTGTTCTGCTTCCTCTTCTAGTTGTTCTACTTCATCTTCTAGTTGTTCTACTTCATCTTCAACATTTTGTTCTGCTTCCTCTTCTAGTTGTTCTACTTCAACATCTGCTTCCTCTTCTAGTTGTTCTACTTCAACATCTGCTTCCTCTTCTAGTTGTTCTACTTCGACCTCTGCTTCCTCTTCTGGTTGTTCTTTCCTATATTGGAAATCAACAAAGTTGTAATCTTTCCATAATGGATAGTTACTATTATTCCAACCATTTTTGCTAATTAAGTTGTATTTTATCAAAAATACTTTGTGTTCAAGTAAGTAGGAATATACTTCTTCAACATTTCTCATACCAAAACCATCACAAGAATTATTTAAAAACTGTCTGACAAATAAGTCAGCAATAGACCAGTTTTTATCATTTGGATGAATAGGTTGTACATGAAGATATTCTAGACAATTGCTATGAAGGTAATTGATAATGGCTTCAGCTTCTTTTATTTCTACTTCTTCTTCTTGTTCTTCTTCTTCTTGTTCTACTTCTTCTTGTTCTACTTCTTCTTCTTGTTCTACTTCTTCTTGTTCTACTTCTTCTTCTTGTTCTTCTTGTTCTTCTTCTACTTCTTCTACTTCATTTTTTTGTATTTCTACTTCTTCTTGTTCTACTTCATTTTCTTGTTCTACTTCATCTTCTTGTATTTCTACTTCTTCTTGTTCTACTTCATCTTCTTGTATTTCTACTTCATCTTTTTGTATTTCTACTTCATCTTTTTGTATTTCTACTTCATCTTTTTGTATTTCTACTTCTTCTTCTTGTTCTACTTCATCTTTTTGTATTTCTACTTCTTCTTCTTGTATTTCTACTTCTTCTTCTTGTATTTCTACTTCTTCTTCTTGTTCTACTTCTTCTTCTTGTTCTTGTTCTACTTCTTCTTCTTGTTCTACTTTATCTTCTTGTATTTCTACTTCTTCTTCTTGTATTTCTACTTCTTCTTCTTGTATTTCTACTTCTTTTTTTAGTTCTACTTCTTTTTTTAGTTCTACTTCTTTTTTTAGTTCTACTTCTTTTTTTAGTTCTACTTCTTTTTTTAGTTCTACTTCTTCTTTTTGTATTTCTACGACTTCTTTGAATTTTTTTCGTTGTTTGTTTTTACGATTTCTTTTTTTTCTACCCATTTTGATTTTATTAATTATATATTTAAATTAATAAAGTCTTTGCAAAGATATTTCTGGTTGAAAAGGAATTGATGATATATATTTTGAATATTGCTGTTGTATAAAGAAAAGTGATATTTGACATTCACAACCGCATTTTATAACATTTTCATACCATTTATCATTGATTTCAGACGTTTTTGGATTGGTGTGATCTCTAATAATAAAACCCGTTTGGAAAAATTCAGTTATTATATTGCTAGATAAACCTTTTTTAATTTGGTTATGAATGTATTTTTTCATTTTTTCTTTTTCGTGTTTGTATCTGTCAAATAATATAGCTTCATTATATTCGTTCCATACAGTATCTTTTATATATGGATGATTTTTTAATACATAACATAAACCTTTTTTTTTCATATTTCTAATACTTTTAACGACTAAATCGTGATTTTCTAAAATTAATTTACTATCTAGATAAACACTATAATCATATTTTGATATTTGAGATAGTAGATGAGCTTGACATTTAAAATATTTAGATAATTTCGTTGATTTAATGTAAGAATCAATAGTATCATCAAATACAAATTCAAAAGAATCTAAGTAATGTTGTTTGGATATTATAGTTTGGTCATCTATTTCAACTGGTATCCAATTTAACTTTTTTGCTTTCTTTAATGTTTCTTTATCATTACTATAAAAATAACATGGAAAAACATGGCTTGGTATTTTTCTAATAACATTTGAAACATTTCCATTAGATCCAATAAATAGAGTGTAAAAACATGCATTTAAACTGTCTTCATCTCTTGTATAAATTTTATGAAAAAAAGTATTTTGTAATTTTTTATTATTACATAATTTTAATTTATATAAATTCATGGTTTTAATCCACAAAGGACGTAAAAATTCATATAAAGTATCATTTACAACTAAAGTTCCTTGTAAAGATAATAATCGTATCGAATGTTCTATTTCTTGTTTTAACACTTCAAATGAAAATAACCCAGCGCCATTTTTCCATACTTGATCAGATGTTTCTCCTCCATCTATATGAATAAAATCATATTTATCTTTAATTTTATGTAAAACATCCGTTGTTTTCCCTTTTATTAAAGTAATATTACCAAATTGTTTTAAATTATTTATAATTGGTTCTACATAATTATATCGACATTCATCAATTACGTCAATTGATATATTTTTATTCGACAGCAAAATTAATAATGGTAAATATCCAGTATAAGATCCAATAACTAGACATTTTTTACAACATTTAGAAATTCTTATAATATTATATATTTTTTTTCTATATTTTTCTTTTATATAAGTCTCCCTTGGTTTATGGATATTCAAATGATTTTTGATTATTACATTTAAACTATTATTAATATGCTTTTTCCATAATTCGACTATATTTAACCATTTCATTTTATAATAAAATAATATTACTTAAATTATTTTATTAAAACGTTTGTACAAATGAATCAGTTTTATCAGAAGGCATACTACCAAGTGGAGGACCTGATGGTGGAGGTCCAGGAGGACCTGATGGTGGAGGTCCAGGAGGACCTGATGGTGGAGGTCCAGGAGGACCTGATGGTGGAGATCCTGGTGACGGCGATGGTCGTGGAGGTCGTGGGGGTCCAGGTGATGGTCGTGGAGGAGGTCGTGGGGGTCCAGGTGATGGTCGTGGAGGAGGTCGTGGGGGTCCAGGTGATGGCCGTGGAGGAGGTCGTGGCATCTGAAATACATTATTATTTATATTTTTAATTATTTTTTGTCTGTGATTTCTTCGATGATAAAAAGGATATGGATTAGCAATATTGCTATAATAAGGTGAATATGTTCCATAATAATATGGTCTATTATATAATCTCCAATCATTATCATAAAATGAGCTACAATTATTATAACATGAATCAGATTGTGTTGGATATGGATTTTGAGAAACAGTTTCTTTTTTTTCTGGTATTTTATCATTTAACACGGGAGCTGTTGATTTATTAGGAGGAGCTGTTGATTTATTAGGACTTTCTTTTTTTTTGTGACATGTATCACAACTATAATTAGTTCCAATAAATGACCATTGACAATCTCCTCCATCTTTGCATGTATAATGAGGGACAACAATAGCCCATAACGCAATTATAAATAATAACACACCAATTACTATTAAACCAGTATGTAATAATTTATGTTTATTACTTTTTGCCATTTTTATTATATAAAATAATAAAAATAAATATTTTTTCTGAAGTTGTTTTTATATTTTATATAAGTTCTAATCTTTTTTCTGGTATTTTATTGTCAATTAAAGTAGGAGAAATATTATTAAAATTTCTAGATTCATATCTTTTTTTTAAAAAAAAAGGATGTTTTTTAATATGATGATAGATAGCCCAATGTGAACAATTATGTCCTAATTTATAACCATTTAATCGTTGTTCTAACATTTCTTCACTTCTGTCTTTTTTCGGAAAAAAAGTGATATAATTCGTTAATCTATTTAATTCAGGTGTTTTAATTTTTGAATCCATTCCGGTACTTGCATGTACTGTTTTAGAATTCCAAAGTACAAAACAATTAGGAGGTATAATTAATTTAACTGCTTTTTCTACATGTGGATCATCATTTTTTAGAGAAATAAAATTACCTTTTTTTTTATTTTCATTCTTAAATGTTTTATGAGAATCAGGTACTACTATAAAACCAGCATCTAATTCAGAAACTTTTAAAAAATTGTAAGACCCCTGTATTGAAAGCATTTGTTCAGAATTTCCTTGATCTACATGTAACCATTGTTTTGGTTTTTGTCGTTTATCTAAAAAAACTGAAAATCCGTCGTAACTAACTACTATATCATTAGTTTTATGAATTTTTTTCCAAATATTTTTAATATTATTTCTAGTACGAAGATACCATTGAAAATCAGATTGACCTAATCCACTTGCATATATCATTCCTTTACCCCACATCATTGGGCTATTATCTGTTGTCCATGTTGAAATATTTTCAAAATCAAAATTAGGACTGACATGTTTCCAGTCTTTATAAAATAATTCAAATCCTTTTTTTATTTCTTCTTCCGTTAAAACATTTTGGATAACTGCATATCCGTGTTCTGATAAATGTTCTAAAAAAGATGGATCTTCTTTATCAAATAAAATTGGTTTTAAAAATTTTTTTTGTTTGTTAATATTCATAGTGAGTGATTTAATTATTTACAAATAATTAAATATTTTTCATTTTTATATCGTTTGTTTATGTTTGATATTGTTTACATAATGTAATGACTTCTTCATTCGAATAAGTATCACCTGTCATCCATTCATGATTTATGATTTCTGATAAAGATATACGTTTTTTTTCATCATTACAAAACATTTTTTCGATTAAATCACATAGTTCATTTGAAAAATTATTAATAATAGGTGTTGCTATTTTGTGAGATTTCCACCAAATTTCCCATTTACTTTCCATCATATATAACAACCAAAGATCCATCCAATCATTATTATGTATATTATAAACTCTTTGACATGGCTCTTTATACGGACGAACACATGAACATAAACTAAATAATAATACACCTAAGGACCATACATCTGATTTGTTAGAATCATATTTTTGATTATATATCATTGTTGGAGACATGTATCCAAAAGTCCCACAACTGGTAGAGCATAGACGATCAGTTGTATTAAACGCAGACAATCCCCAATCTCCTATTTTAATAATTCCTTTATCAGAAATAAAAATATTTTCTAATTTTACGTCTCGATGGGAAATTTGTTTCTCTTCATAAGCATATATTAATCCTTTTAAAATAGATACTACAAAAGTACGTGCCCATTTTTCTTTGAACCAACCATGTTTTTGTAATAAATTATGCAAATCTCCATATTTAGCAAACTCTTGTGCTAAAACGTGTATTTTAGGAGAACAATTATTTAGATTTTTTTTATTATAGTTATCTAAGGTATATTTATCTGCTAAAATGTGTGATTCCGGTCTACCAATTATTTTTATAATGTTTGTGTGATTTAGTATTTTTAAAGCTTTTACTTCAATTTTCCATGAACTAAATTTTCGACAACATTTTATAACTATAGGTGTTTGATTGTAATATCCGTAAAACACTTTACCACTGTATCCATTTTGTAAATTTTTTTGTAATATATATTTACCATCACATATAGTTGGAAATTCTGTTCTGGAAACATTATTAGATGAAAAACATAGTTTTTCGAGAAAATTTTTACATAAATTATTCATTCTTGATTTAATTTATTAAATTAAATTAAATCAATTTTCATTTTTAATATTTAATATTTAATATTTAATATTTAATATTTAATATTGTTAGCAATTATTTGCTAATTTTAACACAATTCTTAGTCCAATGTTTACCACCACATTTACGACATTTAATGGTGCCTATCATTTTACGAACATATTTCGTCGTAATTTGTTTACTTTTATTTTTTACATTTTGTATATTATTAAATATATTTTTATAAAAATATTCGTTTACTTCGGCATCTTGTATTGTAACTGAATTAATATTCATGTTATACTTACTTAATGTATCTATTCCATTTTTATTAGTTAATATTAAACCATTAATATTAAAATAATTATAAAATCCTAATCTATGCCTTCCATCTACGATGTGAAATATGCCATTTGAAAAATTCAGAATTGGCACTTTTAAAAAACTATTAACATTTGTAAAATAATATTTAATGTACGATTGAATAAATCTAATACCGGTCTTATCAGAATTTAAATTTTGATTATGTAATCCAGCTAATAACCATGACAGTAATTCTATATTATTTTTGGTATATATTTTATTATGGGCTGCCACATCTGTATGTGATTCTCCCATGTATTCTTTTAATTTATTTATATCTATTTGCACTAAATAATATGAATTATGTATTTGACCAGGTTTGGGAAATTTATATTTCATAGTAAATTGATTCTTATATTGATAGTTATAATTATAAGAATCAATTGTCATTTTTCTTTTTTCTAAATTTAATATAAATAGTTTAAATTTAGAAGGATATTTTTTGTTGTTGTTGATTATATTATCTCTACAATTTAATGTTTCATGGATACAATCACCGACATAATTTCCTGTTTCACAATATTTATAATTTGTCCGACAATCTTTTAGTTTTAATAAATTTGTGAACATTTTTTCAATTAAAATTTCTTGATTTTGTAACATATCATAACTAGGATACCCTTCAAATGTTTCAAGTTCCCCTCTTACTTTTCCATCACTTTTCGTATTCATTTTATATTTTTTAAATAATGGTTTTAATATTCTTTCTATAATTTGTTTTTTATTTCCAGTTGGTGGTATTTCTAATTTGTTAGACAGTAATTGTAATTTTTTTATATTTAATGAATGTAATTTTTTTATTAAACTATTCATTTATTATATAAATTTATTTTATTGTCTAGTTTATTAATTTATTTTCATATAAATTATATGAAAATCATTTTATATACTTCTGGATTTTCTGTTCTGTAACAGAAACTACATTTACCCCATTCAGGGTGCTTAAAAACCCCTTTTTCACAACACTCTCTATAGACCAAAGTGATTTCATTTTTATTAATTTTCAAATTCGTCAACATCTTTGATGCTGTGTATATGTATGTTTCCTTCTATAAAATCTTGATTACCATCATATTTAAATATTTTTTCACAATATTCTTCATCATCACAAGAAGTTATCGCATCCTTTTTTACATTTGTTAGCGAATAGTAACGATCACCACTTGAGTATTCCGTTTCTTGATCTTTTTCATAACTTGTATCTAAATACCAAATTATATCTTGTTTCCAAACACCCATTTCTTTTTCATGGTCTTCGTCTAATTCGTACAATATTAAACTACTATATTCTTTTCCTAATTCACATTCACAATCTTCATCTGCATTCCCGTTTTCATCTTGCCATCTTTCACACGGTTGACCGTTATAATAACAACATTCAGTATGTTCCTTTAACCATTCTTTTTCGAAATCAGTTAATTTTCGACGATGTTTAAAATAACCATATTCACCACCACATTCACCATATGTAAAATAACCAATACTTCTATTTTCATCAGCTGGTTTATTTGCTTCTTCTCTTGTACAAGTTACAAAATCAGTGAATCTTTTTCGATGAAATTTGATATCTATAACGGCATCGCATAATTCTCTAATTGCACTATCAGACATTTCGCCTAGAATTTTATGAAAATCAGTATATTCTCCTAAAGATTTACCTATTTCTTCTAAACATTTATTAGCACGTTGTTTACGTTCTTTTGAACTATTTGTATCTAGTTCGTTTTTTATATATTTACTTAAATTAAAATTATTCATGTTTACTTAAATTTTATACATTTTCGTATAAAATTTCATTTTTATTTGGGTTGTTTAGTGTTTTATTTTTAGTCCATATAACTTATAAAATCTTCATATATATTTTTTTGTTTTATTTCATCTAAAATTTTGTTTAATAATTTAAATGATTTTGGTTGTTGAACTGCAATTGGTGTATCTCTCGAACCATATACCCATTCTCCATTTTTTGTGTAATGAGGAACATCTTCACCGTTCTTAGAAATATTTACGTATCTTTTATAAAAAACTTCGTCGTGATCGTTATTATCAAAACAATAATTATACGAAACATGAATTTTTAAGTTATCTGTACATATAATATCTACATATAAGTGATTATCATCTCGTGTCCACTCTCCTTCATATCCAGATTCAAAATCACGTTTTAATACAACACTGTATTCTAAAACATCATCTAGACTTAGTTTTTTCTGTTCTTGTTCCATATCTTTTGTGTATTCTTCAATTTCTTTAGTAAGTTCTTCTTTACTATTGTCATACTCTTCTTGTGTTGTTTCTTTATTATCTAAATCTTCTTTGAGTTCAACTAACGATTGTTGATAACTTTCAATTTCTTCTTTCAATCCTTCCATATCACTTTCTTCGATATCTAAATTCTTTAAAAAGACTCTGCCATTTTCTGCTCCGTTGATTTTATCATCAACTTTTTGTTTCTCTTCTTGTAGAAACTTAATAATACCTGGTAAGATATTTTTTTTATCCAAATCGGATAAATTTTTATATTCTTCGTTTAAATAGTTCATTATTTTATGATTTTTTAGATTAAATATTTAAAAAATCATTTTTATTTCGTTTTATTTTATTGATTAACCCCAGACCAAATAAACATTGGTAGAATAAAAACGAGTGCAATTATTAATATTACATTTTAATTTTTTTTAATGAGTTCTTTCATTTATTATTAAAAAAATTAATTATCATTTTTTAAAGATGGTAATTTGTTTTCTACTGTTCTTGAAGAAAAAGTATTTGTCACTAAATTAGAAACGATATTTAAAGGATTTCGAAGAACATCATATGTATTTTCTACAAAGTTAATATGATTGTCCATTCGTGAACAGCTTTTATCTAAATTTTCTATTTTATCACTTAATATTTTTATTTCCTGTCTTATATTTTTTAATTCATCTAATATTTCTTGATTTGACATTTTATAGTTATTTACTATTTTTAAACATAAAATAAAAAAATATCATATAAACGATTATAAATGGAATTGTAAAAAGATATGAATTAACGTTTGAATAGATCAATTCAGAATTTCCTTCATAATTTTTTTCTGGTATTTCTGGATAGAATGTGATGTATATATACCGAGCTAATATACCCAACAATCCACATGAAACTATACCAATTAAGAGAAAATATACTGAATGTTTACTTGGTGCGTACATTGCACAAGTTCCAAATAGTAGTAATCCAAATCCACAAAAAAATACTAAACAGGATAAATAGTCATTAAAGTAGAACAGTGCCATGAAACTTGAAAGGGTAAAACTTGCTATTAAACTAGGTATAATTCTTTTTTGAAACATAAAATAAAATAAAACAAACGATAGAGGCCATAATAAACCAGCTATAATCGTTCCTTGTACTCCGTATTTATCGTAAAAATAAGCTATTGCTTTCATTTTATATTATAAAATGAAAATATATTTTAAATTTAATTATATTTTTTATTTTTTATTGATCATCTTTAAAAATTCATTTTCAGATATAATTTTAATACCTAAATTTTCAGCTTTTTGTATTTTTTTACCACCACCACCTAAATTTCCAATAACAAGATAATTAACTTTTTTGGTTATACCATTAGAAATTTCACCACCAAGTTTTTTAATTAAATTTTGAGATTCTTCCCTTGAACCAAATTCCATTTTACCTGTAAATACAAAAAATTTACCGGAAAATTTACCTTTTATTTTTGATTTAACAGGTACAAAAATTTTAATTTGTGGATTATCTTTTAGAAATTTTTTAAATTTAGGTAATGCTTCTAAAAATCCATTTAGAGCATCTTGACCAACACCTTTTACATTTTCTAATTTTTTAGGAGGATTTGTCAAAACATTTGGATATTTATCTAATATCTTTTGAACAGTTCTACCCCTAGCATGAGGAAATATTTGAGTAGCACCCATGAGTATTGCAAGATCAATTGGCTCGGAAAAGCGATCATCTATCGATTTGCGAATATTAAATGCAAGTTTACTTTTTTCTGTTTTTTTACCAAGGGCTTTTGTAAGGTCACTTTCAGATGCTTGTAAAATTTTAGTTATAGTATTTAACCCGTTATCATACAATGTCTTAATAGTTTTTTTTGCTATTCCTTTGATATTTATTCCTCTTTTTTGACGACCTCCTGAAAAAAATAAATTTAATCTTTGAATTTTAGAGCTATCTAAGTCGTCTACAGCAAATATATCTAAAGTACTTCTTCTATTTTTTCCATCTCCCCATTCATATTCTATTTCATCATGACCTTTATAATGATAATTAGAATCTGATTTTCGTTTCTTATTTGGCATATCTGGAATTTTATTCTTACGTTTATCACCTAAGATTTGACCAATGTACGGAATAACATCTCCGGATCTTATTATTAATAGTTTAGAACCAGGTCCAATCTTATTTTCGTTAATGAAATTTGCATTAAAACCTGTTGCGCGACGGTAAATCCCTCCGACTACTGATCCATCTTCCATCACTCTACCTATTTTAACTGGTTTGTATATAACTACAGGTTTTAATGCATTTGTAGTACTTGACGTCCATTCAACTCCTACTACATCAACTACGGCTGTTTGCATATTTACTTTATAAGCAAACGCTGATTTTAAGACATCAACTTTACTAACAGGTCTAACTTTACTATCATCAAATACTACTAAACCGTCTATTTCATATGGACTTTTATGTCTAAAATCTTTTAAAATTTCGAATAATTTAGGTTCCGTGAGTTTCGTTTTTGATATTTGCGTAGTTTCAACAGTTACAAATCCTATTTTTTGCAATTCTTGGATTTGATCATACCTGTTCTTATCTCGTGGAACTAAAAGTTCATAAGCAATAAAATCAATATCAGTTGGGGACACACCTGTATCTTGTTTTTTTGTTACAAATCCCGCAACTATATTTCTTGGATTTGAATATTCTTTAGAATATTTTTTTTTCCATACTTTGTTCCTCATAACCAATTCACCTCGTATAACTATTTTTTTATCTTTTGGAAATTCGAATTCATTTCCATTTGGAATCAAACTAAATTTATCCACATATCTACTTAGATCTTTTCCTGTAGTACCTGTACCCCTCGTATAAATAATACGTTTAATTTTATTGTCATTAATTTTTTGGTAAATTAATAAACAAGAGATTCCATCTGCTTTACCTTCAATTGTAAAAGGTCCAGGGTGTTCATTTTTCCATGCTGTAAATTTTCTTTTATATATTGGTTTACTCCAGTCTGATATACCTTTTTTTGGATCTAACATTGCTGAAACAAATTTTAATATAGTTCCCATATGATATGGTAGTTTAACATCTTTACGAATATCCACATTATTATTATTAATAACACCTGCCCCAACCCCTTTTATTTCGTGGTAAGTTTTATCTTTACCAAATTTAGAATCGTAAATATCTACTAATTGTTCATAAATATCATCTGGTATACCTCCTTCAAACGTCGGTTCATAATACATTTCATCAAAACATTTAAGCATATCTATTAATGATTTTTTGTTATTATTATCAGCATATTCTTGAGCTGCTGTTACAATTTCATCTAATAAATTTTGATTTATTTTCTCATTTGGGATATCAATACCACCACATGTTTTATATGTTGTTTTCAATGGTTTTAACAATTGATTTATTATATTTTTATCATCACATGTTACTATCATTTTTTTACAAATTTCTTTTAATTGTTCTTTTCCGAAAGATTTTAATTTAACTTCAATTTTATTTAAATTCATCTTTTTATTATATAAAATATTTAATTTTATATAATATTAATTTCTATCATGATGTATTATCGAATAATTTATAACAACATCTCCTTAAAATTTCAACATCATTGCTTGCTTCATGCAATTTCAATTGAGGTTCTTTTTTATATAAGAACATATATAGTTCACTTAATCGTGGGTATTTATTACCACCACCATGTGTTTTAGGAATACCACATAATTTTACGGTATTTTTCATAGTACAATATAAAATATTTTTTAAATCATTTATTTGAAAAGAATGAGTAAAATTTCTAAAATGATTTATTTCTATTTGGTTTAGTTGACATTCATTTTTTAAAATTTGGAAATCAAAAGATATATTATGAGCTATTAACTGCCCTTCGTTAGAAAAGATTATACAACAATGCGTTAAAAATAGATTTAAAATTAATTGAGGGTCTTTTCCATTTTTTCCCATAAATTCATTTGTTATATCTTTATGAAAATTGGTGTTCCATTCGGTAATATCATTAAAATAATATGAATGTGTTTCTAACGTTTGCATTTTAGCATCACATAGTTGCCATGCTAATTGAAGAGCTTTTTGTCGTTTAAAATCACCAATACCGCTTGTTTCAAAATCAAATAATAAATATTTAGCTTTAAACATTTTATATTTAAAATAACTTTATTTTAAATATACATTTTTATTCTAAACAATTTTCAATAATATCTTGGACGTCATTAGTATTAATATATTGAGAATGTTTTTTAATTTCTTTAATAATTATTTCTTCTCCATATTTTTTTATAAAACTTTTAGAATTTTCATTAAATACAACAAAATTCATACCAATATCTTGTAAATAACATTGCACTATTTCTAGTAATTTATTCTTAATAACATATCTATCTGGTTGCTTTACATATAAATTATCAAATAATTCATTTAACCTATCCATTTTTATTTTAAATATATTATATTTAAAATCATTTTTTATTATATTTTCTTCTTCTCGTTTTAATTGTCCACGATGAAGTTTTGTTTCCATCATTATTGTTGTTTCTCCTATCATCATTGTTGTTTCTCCTATCATCATTGTTGTTTCTCCTATCATCATTATTGTTTCTCCTATCATTATTGTTGTTTCTATCATTATTGTTTCTATCATTATTGTTTCTATCATTATTATTTCTGCGATCATTATTATTGTTTCTGCGATCATTATTATTGTTTCTGCGATCATTATTATTATTATTTCTCCGATCATTATTATTATTTCTCCGATCATTATTATTATTGTTTCTCCGAACATTATTATTGTTTCTCCGATCATTATTATTGTTTCTCCGATCATTATTATTATTTCTCCGATCATTATTATTGTTTCTCCGAACATTATTATTGTTTCTCCGATCATTATTATTGTTTCTCCTATAATTATTATTGTTTCTCCTATCATTGTTGTTTCTCCTATTTCTAGAATCTTGTTGACGAACAACTGGTTTTGTAAATTCTGGAAAAACTGGTATTCTTTTTTCATGTTTTATTAAAACTTTGGGACCATCTTTTTCTTTTGAAAAATAAAAATACTCGTTATGAGTGTATTCATGGATATATAATGTACCATATCTTTTTTCAAATAAAAAAGTAGGTTCATTTTCAATGGCAGGTTTAAGTCCATAATAATGAATAGATTTCCATATATATCCCTTATTATTTGGCATATTTTTTAAATTTCGTCTCATATAATCAGGTAACGAATTTTCTGTTCTACAAAAGTGCTTATAACCATATCTCATGTTTCTTTTTTGTGTTTTAATAGCATATCTAATTTTTCTTTCTCCATTGAAAAATCCTTTTAAAACTTTTTTCTCAGTCTTTTTTTTCTCAGTCTTTTTTTTCATTTTTCTTTCAAATTTTATTTGTTCTACAGTATGTTTTTCTAAGCGTTGTGTATATTTTTCTTCTATTTGTTCTTTCATTTCAAGATCATTTTCATTTATTTGTCTTAATTGAATTTCATAATCTTCTACTTGTTCTTTCATCTTATGAATATTATCTTTATTTCTAGCTATAATTTCTCGATGACATTGTTTTTGAATTGCTTTTTTTAAGTTTATTTCGGCATTTTTTAGATGTCTAGACAATTCATCTTTTTTCAACGTTATTTCTTGTATAAACTCTTTTTGAATAACTTCTATCGTTATTACTGAACTCATTTTGATTTTAATATTTAATAATATTAAAATACATTTTTAAAATGAAATAATTATATAATAAAATGGAATATAAGACAAGTATTGCCATAATTGTTTTAGTATATCTTCTAAACATTGCTATATTTATTGGATTAAACGTATATATATTAACTTTGACATTATCAATGTTCAATAAAGTAAAAAATAAAACAGAACATATAGATGATTTAATTTCACTACAACAGGATCTTCAAACTTGGATATCAATTGATATAATAGTAAGTTTAATAAGTGCATACAGAAGTTATCAAAAATCTAATAAATTTTCATTTGTTTCAAGTATTATACAAGTTGCAATATCGGTAAATTATCTAATAATGGTACAACACACAACAGAATCATATAAAAATAAAAAATATGATAAAGCGTTAACTTTTGTAACAATTGTTTTAGTATTAGATATTATTTCTTGTATATTAGCGTTTGTAGAGTTCACGATTGAAATAAAAGAATCTCTCACTCCTGTGTATTACCAATACAAATTAATTAAAAAGTTAAATAATATTCAAAAAAATAAAAAGTAACAATTAATTTAATTATATTTTAAATTAATTGTATTTTTTTCGTAAGAACGTTAAAATATCGTACATTGCTTTACAATCAAATTCATTGTATTTAGAAATATCATTCATTACAGGAGATACATCTGGATTACTAAAATTTTTATAACAATTCCATGCTTTAATCATTGCCATCATACCATTTTGACATTCAGCTTCTAATTTTGTGTCAATCATATTATGACGTTTCATGTTCTCTACAATTTTTTTTAATCCAAATCCAAAACATCCTTTAATGGTAATTGGGGTATTCTTCATAAATTTACATAGATCAAACCATTTGAAATTGTTATCTTTAATAGTATTTCCAAATTGAGATTGATACCTACAAGAACGTTCCCAAAAACTCTTTTCTGCATGCCAGTAATATAGGTTAGCTCCACTACATTCTTTCTTATAAAAATCTACAAAATCATTCATGATACGTTTTTCTTCTGCTAAAGAATTATTTTTAATAATAAAATTTTTATACGACCAATTTCCGTTATCATTAAAATATACACCAATCATAAATATAATATTTAATTCAGGTTGAAATGGCATTTCGTGAAAACCATCACAAATATCTGAAAACGTTTCAAAATCAACGTATACTTCTCTTTTATTTTCTTGTTTCCAATTTTGAAAATTAGTTTCTATTTTATCAGGTAAAATATTTAGTGAACTGGAAGTTGTATCTCTATTAATGTTAATAATTTGATCAATTACATTGGCACGGTGAGTATCTTGTTTTACTCCTAATGTTTTTGAACTACAATTTAAATTTCTCCATGATTTAATATTTTTTTGGAATGCCTTTTTTCTTTGTTTAACCCCGCAATTCCATATCATTGAAATTTCCCCTAATTCTTCGGCTAATTTTTTCTTATAATGGTTCCATTCATGCGAATCTACGCACATATTTGGGTACAGTTCTGGGCGACTTGGAGGTGTAATTGTCCATTTTCGACCGTTCTTCAAAACACTTCTATACCATTTCACTGCTTTTGCACAACTATTGGGAATATGTTG
>Ga0307488_10000988_pt1 | contig 23696 bp, 37 predicted proteins | sample SB02metaG_FD_202248 | JGI IMG/M metagenome (GOLD analysis project Ga0307488, IMG submission 202248) | Sea-ice brine microbial communities from Beaufort Sea near Barrow, Alaska, United States - SB 0.2 | ecosystem: Environmental > Aquatic > Marine > Coastal | place: USA: Alaska | collected... | reverse complement strand
AGCAATCATTAAGCATGGAACCAACTGTAGATCCAGCAGCAGAACCTATTCTGCCACCTAAAAGTGATACCCATCCAGCAGCCAACCATCCAACATATGGAATACCAATCACAGCAGGAACACCAATGCCAGCAGCAATACTAGTTCCTGCCATCGCACCTTGTGACCGTGCTCCAGCGTCCGCCACGATGCACTCTATGTCTTTTGCAGACTTTCCCTCGCCGTCTACAGCACCTCCTATATTACGAGTGCCGTCCATTGTATATTCATCACGTCTATATTCAGTTCTCTTCTCACTACTATTACCACCAAAGAATCCTTTCTTATTCTTATCTAAGTCAAGTGATCTCTCAGAATTAAGAACAGCAGGATCATTTGCTTTATACTCTATACTATAACCTTCCTTACCTGCTTTAATTTTATAAGAGGAGTAATCTCCCCTAGGCAAATTAATGATTGGAACTTCTGGTGTTTTTGTTGCTTGGATGATGTGTCCTAGAACACCAATGTGTGCTACAGCAACAACACCACCGACTCCTAATGCAGTCCATTTAAAGAAGTTCATAAGATTACACGGTAGGTTTTACAGGTGGTTCACTATCTTTTGTAGTGAACTGAATTGGTGCTTGTTCAATACGAATAGTTTGTGCAGGTGCAGTTTGTGCTGCAGCAGCAATCAATCTTTCCATATCTGCTTTACTGATGCCGCCACCATTTGAAGAACCATTACCATTACCATTCTTCTTTGCTGCCTGAACACCAAAAGTCGCAAGCACCCCAGTAAAGACGCTTGCGATAAAAGTCGGATCTAGTTTTTGCTCGGGAATACCAAGTACGGGTGGTAACTGGATGTACGCCAACGTGAGTATTCCGCCACTCCAAACAAGGATGCCAAGCCTAACAAAAGTAGACAGAATATCAAGCTGTTCTTCTTTGTCATCTGCTGCCTCTTTAATTTTACCTAAAATACCCTTCTTTTTAGGTTCTTCCTTCTTGACTTCTTCCGGCATTCCATATGGAGCAACGCATCTCTATTTAGAAATATAACCTTCTTTAACAAGATACTCGCGAGTCAGTGGCGTGGGATGGTATACTTCCCACATATTACCACCAGCACAAGCAGCAAGAGCATTCATAGTCATGTTCTCTGTTCTACCTGCCCACTGTGCTTCTGCTTCCCATGGCACAGCAGACTTAGGATAAGTACGCTCTACCATCACACGCCAAAGCATAGGCACTTCATCTTCAGGTTTAATAATAGCAATCAGACTATTATCAATCGTACCTGCCATACAATCTTGTGCAGCGTGCCATCCTTCGTGACGCATAACCATCATTAATGCAGCAGGATCACCCATGTATGACTTATTCAGGAAGAAGTTATTACTTACAGTATGATAGACACCACGATGCATTGCAGGGAAATACTTTTCATCAGCAAGGAATACTTTAACACCCACTTGATTGAGTGAGTGGATCATATTATGAAACTCACCAGTGACACCAGTGAATTCTTCAGTGTTATCATACTGTGATGAAATGTCAAGCATAGAGTATACTTTCTCCACACCATCAGTGCATTCACCTAAGAGCATACATCCCATAGAGTGCATGGTCTTGTATTCACTTTCTTTAATTGGTTCTGCAAACACTGGAGTAGATAATGTTGCTGCTGCCAGCAAACCCATAATAATTTTTTTCATAATCAGAAAGGAAGAGCAGGTCCAGTAGTTGTAGGAATAGAAGGAATAGCACCACCAGTGGCACCGGGAAGTTCTGGCATTGCTGCATCCATCATTCCAGGAAGAGCATTAGTAATTGCTTCTGCTGCTGCACCAGCAACTTGAGATTTGATATTCTCAACAATAGAATCTTTATTGAGATATAGTGCAGTACCGCCGCCGACGATACCTGCAGTTCCAACGAAAGAAAGAACTGCTAGAACATTAATTACTTTTTGCATAATAAGCCTCGTAGTATTTAGTAATGCCGTTACAATTTACATTACCTTGAGATACCCAGTCATGGGCACACTCGTATATAGATCGATTACTATATTCTGATTTTTTTTCGTTGTCAAGATCAACACCATACCTACTCAAAAGAATAAGAAGAGATTGTTCTCTGAGTTTGAGTTTGTCTTTACTATATCTCCAATCACCAATCATGCCAACACCATTTTTTTAGTGTAGTTATATGCATACAATTCGCGATTACCTTTGATTCCCCATCCTAACCAGTAGTAGGCAGGAACCATATACTGACGGACAGTTTGACCACTACCTTCAAACTCTGGAAGATACTTTTGGAAGATAGGTTCGTTAATCATCCAGCGAGTTTGACCTTCAATAGAAGATGGATCACAAACATACTTAGCACAGAAGTTACCAAGACCTTTATAACGTCCAATACTAGTCCACTGAATTAAACCAAATCCACCAGACTTACATTCGGTATAGGAGACACGAGCACCACCCTCACAGATGTTAGCAATGAACTTACTCTCTTGCTGAATGTTACCTAAGATGGTAGCAAGAGCATTCTTATCAGTAATTTTTGTATGTTTTTGAAGTTCTGCAAGAACATACTGCTCATTAGGAGTACAATCAGGGCACTTCCAGGTGAGATCATATTGGATTACTGGAACTTCCACAACAGGAGGATCAACAATCTCTGTAATAGAAGGGTAAGCACAACCCGCAGATGGGATAATTGTCACCAAAGCAATTGGCAGGATTTTGTTAAACATTAAATTGATTAAATTCGACATCTGTTACAGAAGGTTTACTTCTCATACAGCACAAGATGCACCAAGAATCCCTAGTACAAGTAAGGCAGCTAAACGACGGAACATTAAATGCTCCCTAATTATAGTTTATTTAATTTGGTTTGTCAAGAGGGTGACGGTGCGTAAACTGGTTGCATTAACCCGCCACCTGGTCCGTCATTATCATCATCAACTTCTTGGGATATACTCCAGAGAATAAACCCCAATATTATTGTTGCTGATAGCAATAGCATTTACCATACTCCAGGAATAATTTGCCCACTGACGGCATATGCACCCATTGCGGCAATGACTCCAAGCATTGCTGCCCAACCATTGATGCGTTCTGCGTTATTGTTCATTGTTCTTTCTCCAGTGTTTTGTTGGTAATAATAATTTTCTCTCCATCATGAGAGAATTGTAACTGATCTTCTGGATGCCAAAGAAGTTCTTCGTACATGTCATCCAGTTTCTGCATGTCCTCGTAGAGAGCATTAGGATTTGTCATTTGATTTTTGATATTTGAAGTATCTATCCGCTATTAAAGCAGACATATTTCAGTTGTCAGAATCCGAAGACACCAAAGAAAAATACACTACCACTGAAAGTATAAGAGACAACAGCAGCAACAAATCCAAGCATAGCAGTGCGTCCATTCAATTTCTCTGCCTTTTCTGCATATGTCTCAAGACCATAACGCTCTGCGTCTGTCTTAGAAACATACATTTGAGGTTCTTTAGCGAACAGATTCTGTTGTCCTTGCTCGTTAGTTGTTACAGTCATGTTACACTCCGTTATAAATCTTTACATATTATATAGGAAGCATAAAGTTTTGTCAATAGTCCATGTTACCGCCATAACTGATGCATGTCTTTTTGTTTTCTGCTGATGATCTACACCACTGTCTCACATAAGCATCTGCATCTGTATCCATTGTGTAGTGAGCATGGTTATGCAGTGCTCCTATGAATGCTATCATTCCAAACATCAAGAGAGATGTCATCACTCCTGGATTCGTTATGAAAGTTATAAAATATTTTTTCATTCAGAAACTTCGGGAGGATTTGGCCAACCTGGTGGACACATAGGTACACTGTAAGGTTCACTCATAATAGACTCTACAATTTTTTCATCAATATTTACAGGGTTTATAGCATCACTATCTCTCCATAGAGATGGCATATCTAAAAGTACTCTACCTGATGTCTCTGCAGGGACAATACTTCTAATACAGAGTGGAGGAAGTTGATAATCCATAAAAAAGGGGATGCCGTCGCACCCCCAGTATAACATCTAGATGTTTATGTGTCTATATTGTATATCAGAAGTTGTACTTGACGCCCAACTTACCACCCAGACCGAAGTCATCATCACTGTCAGCAGTCAGGAAGGACATCTCACCATATACTCCAAGAGCATCGGAGACGGGGACGCCAACTCCTGCTTTACCAGAGAACTGGGTGTCAGTATCTTCGCCATCAACAGCAACGATTGCAGGGCCTGCCTGAACGTAGTAAGAAGCAGCACCTGCTTCTCCTTCAAATCCTACGTGCAGGTCTGTGGTCGCAGCGGTGTAGTCATCGCCAACCCATCCAGCATTGGTTTCTACGTTAACGTAGGGTCCTGCGAAGGCAGCGCCTGCAGAGAAAGCGGTTGCAGACAGTGCTGCGAATACAGATTTGATCATTTGAATTACCTTTAGTTACTTGCGGAATGAATACCCGCAGATGAATAGGGACTCGACTGTCCCGTGTTAAGTATTACCCTTTGTTACTTTAATTACTGAAAGACAAAAGGTTAAGTATTTATACTACTCGAAATTTTGTAGTATGTCAAGTGGGTGGGTTTTCCGTCTGTTATGTTGCTTTCGCAGCAGAACTTCCAGCAATCCGACCCAAGTAAGGATCATAGTTCATCCACTCACGGATGTCAACCTCAGTGCCTTGATGCTGCCAATACCCAGACAGTGCCTCATGTGGACCCTTATGAAAGACTCCAATGTGCTCTGCATGAATGGTTGATCCTAATGTAATATTGTAAAGGAATATTGGAATGGTGTATGTTTTACCAGTCTCAAGAATAGTATCCTCAGAAACTGCTCTTGGTTTGACTCCATTATCAAGTTTATACTTGTCACCACGAATGTGATGCTTCATAAGTTTTGCAGCATGATGACGAGAAATCAAATAAGCTGCAGCAGAGAAGTCGTTAATATACTTGAGATGTAGTTTGACATGAATATCTCCAGTTGTAATTGCAGTCATCTGAATACAATCCCAATCATAAGGAAGAAGACCAGAGAATTCTTGCCAAGTAAAATTCCAATACTTGACCGTAGAAAAATCTACATCATCCTCAAGAATCATACAATACTCATCATCAGTCTCTTCATAGAAGTGCTTGATTGCTTTCAGATGAGACATACAACATCCAAGTTCTGTCTGACTTACATTGTCAGGTATTCTTCCCTTCAAATGTTCAGCAGCATCATCCTCTCTTGCATCGTATCCTGAAATACGAGTATGATTATTAACATCCCAATACTTAAACTGCTCTTCCATGTAGAACCGTCTATCAGTATCAGCATCTAGATTTAACCAATAGATTGCAGGAAGACCTTTGAGTTTATGTGTGGACTTATTCCTGTCCATTTTGCTAAATGCGTGTCCATCCATCGGGTACTACATCCTTTGTATTGTGATCTTTCGTATAACCATCAGTGCCAAACCACTGTTGAGGAGCAACTACTGTACCCCTATTAGCAAGCCATGCACCCCACCAAGAGAATGAAGAGTTGGCAATAATAAAATCAGAGCAGAGTGTCATTAGACAAAGGTCTATCCTATTGTCATCATTCTCAGAGATTAGAAAACGATCTCCAGAGAATAACTCTTGTTCATTACACCATGCAGGATCATCTGAAAACACAATCACATTACGATCATCATCAAAATGCTTGAGTGCTTCCTCATAATACTCAAGAGTGCATGGAGGATGATTAGCACTATTAGTTACGTAATCTGTGCGACGAACATGAAGAGCAATAGGATTATCTACAGTCTTGATCATCTCCTTACAAGGATTTAGAATCTCATCCTTGAAAGTAAAATCATCACGGATCTCTGCTTTGATATTTCTGAAATATTTTTCTGTTTGAAAATATCCTTGCAGACTCACATTATCAGGACAACGATAATACATCTCTTCATCATAATGAAAATGTCTTTCATGAACAGTGGTTGCTTGACCACTATCTAACAATCCAACATTTACATTAAGATCAAAAGAGTCAAACAATTCTGTCCGAAGCATGTTTCCAATACCATCATTCACTGCGTCTTGATGATATGGAATAATAATGTCTGCTCCAATATTTCTTGCTATCCCTTTAAGGGCAGCATACTGGAACATCTGATTACCAAGACGACCCATTCGCCCTAGTGCATTGAATCCTAGCATTTTAATTGTTCTTACGTGTTTTCAGATAGTCCTGATTCTTATAATACTCTTGAAGTTGTTGGGTGTCAAATTTAAGAATCTGTTCATACAAGTTCTTGTTGTTTTCGATATATGGATTAGTGAACCAAGAGTTAGGAGTTCTCTCATGCTCCATATGATAGACGTTTCCATCATATCTACCAACCTTATATCCAAGGAGTTTAAATCGATGGTATCTTTCATTGTCTTCATACCCATAAGCAATGAAGTTCTCATTTTCTAGACCACCTTGGATATATTTTTCAGTAGAATAGAACTGACAGAATCCATACTTGGCGTCATATACCTTTGATTGCTCTAAAAGAATACTCAGGTCATAATCATTATTAATAAACCTAGAAACCAGATCGTCATCAGTAAAGATCTGATATTGCCAGTTACCATCGCCGTAAGGATAGACCATATCATAGGTGCCATCCAGAATCATCTCCTCACATTTCTGATAGGACTCAAGGGGAAGAAGAATGTCACAATCATAATTTACCACAACATCTGTAGTAGTCATCATAACCATGTCGTTCAGCAATCTGGTACGATGGAAAAATTCTTCCTGATTCTCCTCAAAGACATGAGTCAATCTATCTGCTTTATCCCCAACACATTCTCTAATTTGAGGTAATGCTTTCTCAGCAAACACAGAAGTTTTATCAGATTCTTTTATGATAAGCTGACAGTCTGTATTATCAAGAAGATATATTGAACTTACAATAACATTTCTAAGTCTATCATCCGTTTCAATCCTGAGAGGGACAATAAAAGTAGTGTTAGATACTTTCATCATACTACCTTCCAACCTTCAGGGATTAAATCATCCATATTATAGTGATCATACTGCGAACCAAACCACTTCTTAGGTGCGATCACAGTTTTATCAGGATTGTTAATCAACCATGCACCCCACCAAGAGAATGAACTGTTGGCGATGATAGCATCAGTACAGAGAGACATTAAGCATAGATCAGTCCAGGGCACTCTCTGTCCGTCATCCAGTTCGTCAGTGCTCTCAGAGAGAATGAAACGATCTGGTTTGAAGAAGTCCTGCTCCTTACACCATTCAATAACATCAGAGAACACAACGACAGGGATATCATCAGGAAACTCTGCAAGTGCTTTCTCATAATAATCAAATGTACAGACAGGATGTGCTGCTTCTAAGTTCACATATGCCCAGGGAAGTTTGGGATCACCACGACGAATGTGTAAGAAGATCTTACGATCACTCTCAATACTATCCATCATTTCCTTACAGGGTTTGTAGATGGAGTCCTGGAACTGAAAGTCCTCCCGAAGTTCTTTCTCTACATTCCTAAAATATTTCTCTGTCTGAAAGTATCCATCAAGGTTTACATTATCAGGACACTCATTAAAGAGTTGTTCGTTAAAATGAAACTCTTTCCAAATAGCCCAAGGAGTATTTTCAGGAATACCATGATGCTCTTCAGTAGCACCAGTCATCTTGAATGTTTCAAACATACAATAGTTGTTCTCACATCCACATTCATCCACTCCAGACGTACCTGGAGGAGGAACAACCCAATCAAACCCACGATTAGCAGCAATACCCCTCAAAGAAGCATACTGAAACATCTGGTTACCAAGACGACCAGACTTACCTAATTTATTAAACGATAACATCAGACGTACTCCTTCTTCATTTCATTATACACTTTTCTAATACCAACATCAATAGTAGTCTTAGGAACCCACCAGTTTAAAATATAATTGTCTGCTTCATTTCTCTTATCCATCTGAACACTATCCTTTGCTAGACCAGGTTTGATCTCAATATCATAATTACCATCTATAGCAAAACATCCTTTAATAATAGAGGCAACTTGTTTAATTGTTTCTGATCTAAATGATGTGATATGAAGTGGGTCTTCTGGTTTGAAGTCTGTAAAGTTTTCCATTACAGTTTCCAGTGCTTCACAGCAGTCCTCAGCATATAGAAACTGTCTCTCTTCTGTGCCGTCAGTCATCATCTCAAATTGACCCTCTTCAAATCCTTTACGGATAAAGTCAGTGATCACATGAGCCTTCTCTATATCATTTTCAATACCATAGACATTCCAGAACTTAACAGTCAGTCCTTTGAGTGCAGTAGTATGCAGTTCGCCAACACGCTTCATCACACCATAAGGAGAGTAAGACATGTTACTCATTTGAGATGATGCAAAGACAAATCTCTTCTTAAATTTGCCAAGTAAACGAAACGTATTTGCCATCATACGAGTATTGTTATTCACAAACTCAAACGTATGCTGATACTTCTTTAAGTATCGTGAACCACCCACATCAAAGGCAAGAAAGAAAACAAAGTCAGCACTCTCAATTGACTTCTCTACTATAGTATTTGGTGTCACTCTCAAATCAAATTGAACACCATTTACAATATCAACATTAGTTACATGATGTCCTTTATCCTTTAAATACTCAGATAGATAAGCACCGATCTGCCCAGCAGATCCTAAAATTGTAATGTTCATATGCCGAAATCAGTTACTATAAATGTGGTTTTGTACGAAAACTTTAAAAATCCAATCATGTTTTACATATTCTAAGTTATTAACAACTTTAGCATTGTATCCCAAAGAAGTGTCTGGAGAAAACATCGGACATCCTTCTTCAGTAATCCGTTGTAAGTTTGAATAGATTGTACCATATTTATCCATTACATCGGAACCCCCCCATGCAATGATATCAAGAATAGCAAAGTCTGCTACTCCTGTCTGATTCCAATCTGGTCCAGGTTGAACATTAAACACATGCAATTTGCTTGGATCATAATCCTCAAACTGTCCTGGAGATTCTAAAAATAAAAGATCAGATCTCATACGGATTACATAATCATACTTGAAGTTATTTTCATCCTCATATTCTTTTTTTAGTTTTATCGCCTGCTCAATACCATAGAACATGGAAATCTGATTATCCTTTGGATGAGTTGCTGTCCATTTAGTTTGCCATGTATCATTGAACATGTCTGCAAAGTATCTGGGTTTCTCATACCTAATCTTTTTTGGTTTCCAATTCTCATCAATCCAATCTTTTACATCAACATCAGGCCAAGTTCCCTGACCAACATCAGATCTAAATTGAGATCCAACAAGATCCTCATCAAACCACATATGTGCAAAAACGTCTACATCATTTTGACCTAGACGAAAGTGTTCTTTATGATTTTCATGACACTCTTGATAACTTCTTGGTCTTCCCGAATAACAAAGTGCAATTCTCATAGCATGTAAGGGTAATCTGTACAGATGCCATATGGCACTTCATCTTTAATATGTGTTTTAAAACTATCTACCATCTCCCAATCAAGAAGTGGAATAATAGTTTTGTCATCAAAAGTTTGTTCTACATCATGCAACCAAATTTTTTTATTTGATGTGTATGAATATGGATCACCAGTATGACAGAAGGATTGGAATATTTCACAAGTCTTTGCTGCCTCTACATTTTTACAATGCAACCAAAGATTATCCTGCCTCTTAAAGAACCAATTCCAAGTTACTTTATATTGTGGTTCGTCATGACCCAGCCAAAACTCACCATCAATGTCCCACACATCAATCTCTACATCATAACCATTGCCAAGAGCACAATCAATGTAACTAGGAGCATTCTCTCTGCCAGGAACTCGTCCCCGAACATTACCTCTGTGAGATATAATTCTCATACTTCCTCGATGCGTAATGATTTATCTTCAATGAAGAGATCATAAAATGGTTTATCAACACGGAGTTCGTGATACTTGCATCCCCAATCCGACAGTTGTTGCTGTGTCAGATTAGTCCAATCAATTTGTTTCCTACTACCTCTTGCTGTCCAATACACAATTGTATTTCCTTGGTCATACAATTGATTAATCTTATCAATGTTATTTTGAATTGGTTTTGCTTTGGTGTAATCATGAGTTGTTCCAAAATCTGTAGATGATTCTCGATTACAAATCGTTTCATCAATGTCAACATAAATCACTTTCATTGATACATTTTTCTCCTATGTTTTTCACTTGGACATTTGTCTATCTCACTAACTTGATCATCCGTAAGGAAATTAGTTTGTCCAAGAACCTTAGATCCAATAAAAACCTCTGCAGATTTTTCACACATCATTGTAGATGCAATACATTCTTTGTGAGAAGAGGATGCTGTTATTATACCATGATTTTCAAGTAATATCAATTTAGGAAAGTATTGATATTCTTCAACAAATATACTTACATACTTAATAATTTGTTCAAGTAATGGTTTACCTGGCATTGCATAAGGAACTACACAAGACTTAGCACCATTTCTCACTACCTGATCAGGAAATAGTCTATGATCTGCAAAGGAATAGATCTGCTCAGAGCACAACACCTGCATTGTCTTTGTTGGATGAGTGTGAGCAATGAAGTTGATGTCTTCAAACTCTCTCAAAATCCATGCATGAAATCCAGTTTCAATACTTGGTTTTGATCCCAATGAATCAAAGGGAACACCAGTCATCTTACATGCAACCATCTCATTTTTTCCAAGATTGGTTAATGAAGCACCACTTGCCTTCATCCAAAAACTGTCATCATCTCTTACAGAGACATTACCTTCACCACAAATGGCGAAAGGACTCAATGCCCATGCAAGTTCTAGTATTGAGGTATCCATGTATAAAGAAATTTGGATAGTTTATTTAGATCAACTTCCCATGGTGAATTCATACCACCAGAAATTGATAGAGAACCTACACTATCAACTACTTCTTCTTTCTTATCAGTAAAACTGGCGTCATCAAAGTGAGTTAATTGAGTGTGTTCCATAGCATGTTTCAATCTATCATTAACATCAAAAAATAATGGACTATTAATTGATAGAACTTTAGTCTCTGAAGGACAGAATAATGCATTAGCCATTCCACCACCTATAGGACCAGAAACATACTTAGCAGAACTAAATATACCAATCTTTTCTTTCATTGTCAAGTTCTCACAGAACACTTCTTCAAATCCATGATCGATAAACATCTGTGCAACTTGATCTTCATTCATACATCTACGACGTTCTGTGTAGTTTGTTCCAATGTTATCAAGATTGTTATGCATCCATGTGCGACGTGAGATATAGACCCTCTCAGGACCCTCATAAGTGCCTCTCAACCTACCAATAATATCAAAGGTAAATCTATGTGGTGGTTTCTCTGATAGTCCACCATGGGTCAGTGATGAACCAACTAGAACATAATCATAGATGACATCCTGCCTCAGGAAAACAACATCATCTCTAGTAATACCAAGAAGTTCTAATGTCTCCCAGACAAAAGGATAGAGGTCATCCTTACCTTCAGCAGGGCTAACAAGTAACTTTAAATCTGGACAAGTTTTCTTTTCTTCAAAATAAGTATACAGATATGGGAGAGTATCATAAATGAAATGGAAATAGTTTGCCATATTATAGGCAAAGTAGAACACTGGAGCATGGCAACCAGACCATGATGAGCACAACTCCATATCATATTTCATTGTCTCCTCATAGACAGTTCCTCTACCTAAAGACATAAACCTCTCTATTGTTGGTAGACGAAGTTTTCTATCTTTATGAGAATACATCAAGGGCATTGGATAATGTTTTGAATATCCAGTGAACTGAACTGAGGAAAAATATGCACACTCAAGAACTCTACCATTCACATCCTGTGAACATAGAACTTTAGTTTCACTCTCGTTCCAATATTCAATTGGTAAGGTAATCTTTTCTATAGTCATAAGAATGCCATGTTACTTTATTAAAAAACTTTTGCCAATAACGATATGTTTTTAAATCATTGGGAGTACCCCAACAGATATAGTGATCAACCTCAAAGTTCTTGACTTTATATCCAAGAGAGATTGCCTCATTTAAAATAGTATCAACATAGAACTCTCCATTAGTTCTTATATCTTTCTTATAAGTTTGATTAAAGGAATTGAGATATACTTCTTTGTTCCGGAAGAACATTGTGCCAACAATAGCATATTCATCTATTGGATTGTCGCCCACAAACTTCTTTACACTTACACTCTTTACATCATCACCATCCACATTCAACCAAGAGTACATGTTAGGGTTACGATATGCCGTGTAGTTATTTCTATAACTCCATACAACAATATCATTATCAGTATCCTCAATCAAGTCAGCAAATTTATCTGAGTCATACAGCACACCATTATCACATGCCGATAAGAGAATTGCAGTATCATCATCTACTTTATTAATTATTCTTTCTGTAGTGCAAGCCTGACCCTCAAGAACATCATCAATCCATACAATATTCTCAAAGTCTTCTAGTGGAAGCATATTCATATGAGAGTTAAGACAAGCATAAACTGTCTCATCTGTTTGAGGCAAACAATGTTTTGCCCGATCAACCATGTACTGACCATTAACTTCAATGAATGGTTTGGGAATACTGAAACCCTCCTCTGAGAACCTACTACCTGCTCCAGCCATTGGTAGTGCAGTTATACAGTTTTTAATTTTGAGTGGTTTGTTTCCTTCAAGTGCTGCACGATAGTAGTCTGACCACTGAAGATACATGTTCATATCTAGTGGTGTTCCCCACTGAAGCATAGCAGGAACCTCATATATGGAGTTTAGTAATCCATCTCTAATCAAAAGATTATGAACTAAACTTACATAGTATTCACCATTAATATTGATATCTTCATCTATTAATTGTTGAAAATATTTCTTGACGTAACTTCCTTTTCTAAAGTAGTACGTTCCAGTTGAAGCATACTCTGACATTTTATCAGCAGTGAATGGTTGCTTCTCTCTAATCTCTACGATCTTATTTTCTTCTGTCTTACAAAAAGCATAGTTGTCACCACCCAACATATGTGGATGAAATCCAGTGTAACAAACTACACACCCATCACATTCAGTCTGTTCAACAAACTCCTCAAAATCATTATAGTCCCAGTCCATTGAGAAGTCACAGTAATTAACTATGACTTGCTCGTCATCTTCAATATACTTACTTGCTTTCAAGACACTATGAACTGGTCCTTTCTTATGGGAAGGAACTGTAATTATGACAGCATCGTCAACTAACTTCTTTAGAACTTCAACTACATCAGTTTCTTTTGCATGTTTATCATTAATAATAAACACAAACTCCGAATCTTTTGGATAAAGATTGACGATGTGTTCGATGACTTTCTTTCCATCAATTTCAATGAGATGTTTTGGTGTAGAGTATCCAGCAGAAGTAAATCTACTACTCTGACCTGACATCGGAATAACTACTTTCATATCAATCTCCTTTAATTATTCTATAACTATCTTCATCAAAATGTTCAGTAGAGAATTCAAATAGTTCTGAATCTTCTAATGCAACCATTTGATGTTTCAATCCAACTGGGATATGAAATTTATCTCCGGGTTCTAAGACAAGTAAATCAGCAGTTGCTAGATCATTATCCCATCCATGATACAAAGATAGCAATCCACTTTGAAGATAAAATGTTTCATCCTTTACTTTATGATAATGCCAAGAGCATCTAAAACCTTTTTTAAAGAATAAAAGTTTGCCACAATAATCTTCGGTATTGCAAATCCACTTTTCATATCCCCATCCTTTGGGGACATGTTTAATTGAATGAGAAAAATTCATTTGCATTAATACCTTTGTCGTCAATATAAAGATCCCCAGAAGGTTTTCCAAGAAACAATTGATGATACCTACATCCCCACAAACTCAATTGTATTTCAGTAAATTCATAAAATTCTTTCTTTGCCAGGTCTGCATTATTATTATACCTACCCATTCCTCTGGCAGTGAGGTAAACGATGTTATGTCCTTCATCGTATAATTTATTTATTTCATCAATTCTAGATTGTATTGGCATTGCCTGTTCATACCTCATCTCATCTGTAGGACCAGGAGTGCATATAGTACCATCAATATCAATCACATATCTCATTTACATCCCTCTCAGATAATACATAGGTTCCAAAATGTGTTACAGAAATCGCAGCTGCCTTATTTGCATACGGTATTGCTTTATCTATTTTACCATACAAGAGATAAAAGTAAACAAGTGCAGATAGGAAAGTGTCTCCAGCACCACAAACATCAAATACTCCTACTCCAACTCCTGGATAATTCTTTCCTTGGTAGTCTGCACCACCAGAACCTTTGGTTACAATTAAATTATTAGATTTAATTTCTAATTTAGAATATTCATCTTCATTAATTTTAATATATGCTCCATCAGAAGGTAGTTCTGTTTTTTTACTATCAATAAACACAGGACCATCAAACCACTCAACCAGTTCAAACATTCTTTCAGTTGTAATAAATCCCTTATCATAATCCGATATGACAAGGGCATCAAAATTATTTTCTGGTAGATCATAGTCAAGAGGTTTAGTAGGATTCTCTACGTCAACTCTAAGAAGTTGTTGATTATACCTCTCATCAATGAATCTACGTTTAATAATCCTTTCTTCCTGAGTAAGAATGTAAACCTCAATTCCAAATGACATGAGATTCTCCCTCACATTCCATGCCATCCCCACTTGCCTTTCTACCCTAGTTTTTCTAAGAATAGGTACTGGTGCTTCTGGATTGAGTCGTTCACATATTCCATAAACATATTCATCGGTACAACTATCTCCGATCAATAATACTTTGAATTGTTTTTGTTGTGGCATAATCACCTATTCGATCAAAGAATCTAAGTTCAGCAGCATAATAAGATCCAATTACAGACTTTCCTTTCCAGTCTGATCCTACGATCATTATATCAGGTTTATATGATTTGATCATACATTCTAACTCTCCGTCACACGAAAAGGTATCGACACCATCTACTGCTTTTAAATTTTCAAGAAAAAACTTTCTTTCTTCTTGACTATGTATAGGTCTGGTAGGACCTTTCTTTTCCTTTACTCTATCATCAGTATCAATCCCAACTAATAAAAAGTCTCCCAAACTTTTTGCATAGTTTAGGAGTTCAATGTGGCCTCGATGTAGAATATCAAACGTTCCGTTGACGAATATTTTCATAGACATATTGAAGAGATTTTTGTAGACCGTCAAGTTCAAGTCCTAACTTTAAAAGTTCACCACCACTTCCACAGTATGCTATATCATTACCAGATTCTAGAACATCAACGGGAACTTCATGATCAGAAAGATTGTTAATCATTCCAGCAACTTCTGAAAGGAGAACTGTTTCTGGATAAACAAGATTAAGTTCTTTAGGAAGATTGCTACCACTCTTAAGGTAAAGGTCAATAACTTTGAAGGCATCACGAACACCAAAGAAGTCCATGAACTTATCTTTGAATACTACAATCTCACGTTTGTTGATGTAATTGAGAATATTTGCAGTAGTGAACATATTACTTGGAGCACATACACCAAATACATTAAAGAACCTCAAGTTATATACATGATTAAGTTGACGACAACGTTGAGTAATCAGATACTTTGAGAGACCATAATAATCAGTAGGAATTCTTTCTCCAAAGTTTTTTTCATCTACTTTAAAGATATCATCCTGACGACCATATGCAGCACCACTACAGATATTAATCATTGGAATTTTTTGTGCTGCTAGATTCTCAAACATCATCATGTTATTGTAGAAGTCATCAGCAATATCCGCACGGACACGACGACCACCACGAATAGCAGCATGAATAATAAAATCAATCTCCCGATGACGGAAGAAAGAATTTACTGCATCAAAATTTGAGTAATCAATATTGTAACATTGGACAGAATGATCTTCTTCTAGGAGAGGAATAATTTCTTTTCCTAGATTACCACGATTTCCAGTGAATAAAATTTTCATCGACGGAGATTAATATAAGATGGTTTTTTAGAGTATAAGAATTTTTCAATATCAACTTCTTCCTTACTCTCAGGTCTAAACACTTCAATACCAGGAAGTGCTTCTAAGACTTTTGTATCCTCACATGCATAGTGAGAGAACCCACAGGGTCCATAGTCGTCATCACGACCACTACCTACTAGTTTAACAGGGATTTGTTCGTGGTGCAAATAGTTGCGAATGAACTCAAACGGACGATACAAAACAAAAGGAGTAATAGAATAGCACACAGGAATCTTACCTTCCATAGCAAGACCCACACCCATACCAATCATCAGTTGTTCTGCAGCACCAGGGTTAATTACACGATTGGGATAATCTTTTCTCAAGTGATCAAACACTCTATATCCAACATCACCGACAAGAAGAAAGATGTCCTCATTCTTCGCCATTTCCTCAGTCAGGAGTTCTTGAAATCTACGTCTCATAATGATGCAATAGCCTCCTTATATTGTTCTTCAGTAAAATTAGTATAGTGTGCATGAAGACTATCATCAAGTCCAAAGTGATTCACTTTAGTTTTGTGGAACTTGAGATTAGATGGACAAAATGCCCTCATTCTCTGCTCAAGTAAAAGAATATTGATAGCATCATATGCACCCCATCCATTCGCATTCACATGAACTGAGATGTTATGTACACCAGCATCATTAATATACCTCAGTGCCTCCCATACAGACCCCTCAGTACTCTCTCCATCAGAGATCATACAATGAACATGTCTGTTGGGATTAGCAATAGCACGACCAACTGAAACACAAATACCCATACCCAAACTACCAGTGGAACAATGAATATGATTCAATTCATTGCGTTTAGGATGCTCTCCATACTTATCAAGGAGTTCTTGAGCATCAAGTCCATAATACTTCTCAAGGACAACGTAGAGTGCTACTACAGCATGTCCATTAGATAAGATAAAGATGTCATCTTTGTTCTTATTCTTGTAGATATCATCAATGATATGAATGCATGAAAAATAACTCCCAAGATGGTGAAGTTTATTTTCATAACAAATATCAAGGAGTCTACGATAAAGTTTCTTCATCAATAAACGAGCATACAATCTGCTTGGAGTTTTTCAACAGTCCTTCCAAATCCTTTTAAACGATCAGAAATATTATTGAAGTTCTCTGCCATCATACCACGTTCTTCAAAATCATGCACCTCCACATAGAGACCATCAATCTTTGTTAATGCTTCTTCAAAAGATTCTTCAAAAATAATTTCATTTTCAAATCCCTCAATATCCATCTTAACAAATCCAATACGATCCACATCAAGTGAATCAATAATACTATTAAGTGTTTTTGTCTTTACCTTAACAGTCTTACCACTATGAGGATCTGTTCTGTGAGAGATGAATGAATTCATTGTGGAGTTGCGTTCATGAATATTAAACTCAGCCTCACCATCTTCTGTTCCAACAGCAATGTTGTGTGCCTCAATATTTTTAATACCAGCAAGATCTACTAACTCATTAAGAAGAGCAAAGTGTGAAGGAGTTGGTTCTACTGAGAATACCTTTTCACATACAGGAGCAGCAAAGATAGAAAACAATCCAATGTTTGCTCCAAGATCAATTAGATTAATCTCTTCTTGGTCCTTGAGAAACCAGTAGAAGTCAGTATTAAACTGCTTTAGAATATGAACTACACACGAATGTTCTGCAAAGGCATGATTTTTATAACTCTCTGATGATGAAAGATCAATCGCATTTCCCGCAATGTCGGAGAATTTAAGAAGATTTGTCATGATGTTACTTTATGAATGTATTGTAAGGGTTCTTCAGCAATCACGGTCTTCATCCACTCACGAAGACCACCGTGCTCTTTATTTAGTTTTGCGGCAGCAGCACCACCAGCTTGATGCATAACTTTGATGCACATTGGATCTCCTGTTTTAGGATCATCAAGGTAAAGTGCATCATCTTTCACATAGATCTGTGCCCAACTTTCCCAGTGATTGTTATTTTCACCCCAAGTATTACAGAGACCATAAGAAACATTTGTTCCCATAGCATCAATAATTTTTGTGGTGTATTTTCCTGAGTGAAAGATTTGATTTAAAGTATCTTGCTCATCACCAATACCATGAGCATATGGATTTACCTCATCCTTAATTCTCTTTGCCTCCCTATTCAGTTCATGCCATTCATACCAAAACTGTTTATTGTTTGAGGCAATTAAACCAGCATTAATAAATTTTTGAACTGGAATGTATTCTCCATTTCCAAATGGAGGTAGATGCATAATAGTAATTCCTGGATGAGAACTTGCTTTATCTAATGAGTTGTTGTTACGAACTCCAATAATGTCCTCATCACTTTCAAAAAGTTCCGTCATCGGTCCAGTTACAACACAGTCACCATCAATATGGACAACCATATCATAGTCATCAACAAAAGGAAGACAACTTGGTGGCATCATCCACACATTATTCAACCAAGGATCTTTCACCATTGCTTCATTTGTTGCCTTTGTATCAAATACAAAGAAATCTACATCCGAATGAAAATGGTTGAATGAGTTTTTAAGTTCATCCAAACCAATGTAATCAATGTAATCATCAGTAACCCAAGTTGTTACAGCAATCTTTTTCATTTCTCCCCCATAATCATAAATGCGTTATTTAAATCAATACCTGATACAAAGATATTCTTATACCCCTTATCAATCATGTAATCATAAATGAATTCAGGTTTCAGACAGTGCTTATGTCTTCTGTTGTTCCAAGGTCTCCAATACTTCTGACTATAATCAGGAAGATAGAGGAACAAAACACCTCCCAGTTTGAGTCTTGCATACCAATAATCCATTGTAGCAACCCAATCAGGGACATGTTCTAGACAATGACTAGAAAAAATGTAGTCAGGTTCAACAGGTGGAAGATTATCTGCTTCCCATCCATTATCAAATGACAAGTCAATAGGAACAGAATCTGGGAAAGCCCATTCCTTCTTCATACATCCAACATCATATCCATACCCACTACAAACATGCTTGGCGAATGGAATAGCAAACTGCGATGCATTCCCTATAGTTTGAAAGTGTGGATAGGTGTCACCTTTATACTCTACTACTTGCATATCATCTCATGTGGGGTACTGAATAGATAATCAATCTCAGTTTTGTTCTTCTCATTATGTGCAATAATTACATATTCATCATAAGAAGTATCTAAGACATCTATAATATAATTTAGAGATGTATTAATTGTATACACACTCTTTGCTTTCTCAAAAACTTTACACCAATCAAATAAAGTAAACCCATCAATGTATTGAAGTTCTACTGCAGGAAGATTATAGTTTTCTGGTTTCAGTAAATCACAATCCCTATTTTCATTGTAGAGATTGTTGATGAATACAAACTCAGAATCGTCTTTGAGACCAAGAACATTATAGTACAAGTCATCTTCTTTTTCAAAGTTACGATCAAACTTAAAATAATCTTGCCAGTCTGAATAATCAAGTCCAACCATTGAATACTTAGAACTCATAATTTTACCATCATTATGAGTCATATCTGCCGTAGCAGTACTGATGAAAGCACCATTCTCGTCAACTACTGCTCCAGCACCACGATCATAGATCTCCTTTCCTATGAAATCATCATCAGTTGTAGGAAAATCAATGTCTTTAATATAGTCTTTAATCCAGTAGATGTCGGGTCTTAATGGCCAAATGATTTGATAACCATTCTGCATCATCACTCTAGCAATTTTCTGGCAAAAGAAAACATCACCGATGCCAGCAGGTTGCTTAATCAAACAAGGTTTCATACGTAAGCTACTAGGATATAATCATCATCTGGATTGATAGATTTATAATAAGTAAACTTATATTCTGGATTGATATCCAAAATTCTTGCCTTTAGTTCTTCTTGAGACCCACTAAAGTAAATGGGAATATCATCAATAACAATTGTATGGTCCTTGATATGGTGATCTTTGATCATATCAAGTTCTTCCATTGTCGGAACACCACCACCCTCAGCATGTGCATCCAACCAGAAACAAGCTTTCTGATCTACCTTCTTAAGAATTTCTTTTACACAATCTCTAGAGTCACCCAACCAAAGATTAACATTATCATTGTCTTTAAACTTTTCAAGGCAGTGATTATATCTTTCTTCTGATAGTTCACAACTAAAGATCTGTTCAAATCCCAGACCAACAGCATAGTTTACTGCATCACCCATGTAAGTTCCGGTTTCAACAAAGTGCTTACAGTCTCTACCAATACCAAAATCTTTAAAGATATAATAGAAAGAATGAATACCTTCCTTCAGTGCCTGTTCAAATACTTCTCTAGTCATTTTGTTTCTCCGTTAAAATAGTTTTCATAAATGAAGTCTTCCAATATCTCCATTTTCAATGCTCTCTCAAAATTGTCTTTGACTGCATCCATTTTATCATAATACACATCCTCAGTCAAAGATTCAATATCAAAACTGTCTTCAAGGATGATCATACCTTCAGTATTAAACCAATTTCCAACAGAGGGAGTACCATAATAAATTGGAATAGTTCCAGTTAAAAAACAATCAAGAAGTTTTTCACTGAAGTATTGATCATTATTCTCAATAGCAACTGAGAACATGTAGTCTGCAAGTGCATCTTCTTTGTATTCTATTTCATTAAAACCACGACCAAACAAAGGAGCATAATCCTTTAATTGATCTAGCATATGCAATCTCTGTTGGTGTCCAGGAAGATGAGATTTGTTTGATGCTAAAATAGAAATCAATTTATCCTTTGGATAAATTTGAGGGTTACGAATCCAAGATCCGTTACCAGGAATCCAAAAAATTCTCTCATGAAGAGCACATAGTTCTTCACTCCAAGTAAAGATCTTATCATAAGTATTCATATACTTATCAAGATTATTCTTGATATCATCAATAAGTGGTTGAACTAACCAACAGCACTCTAAGATGATTCCATATTTCTTTTTACTTACAGTATCTTGTAGTCCTGCAGAGATAAACCTATCAATATAAAATGTTTCATCATCAGGTGTCAAATTATTAAAGGTAAGTTGCTGCTTACCCTCACCCTCATGGGTCCACTTAATATACTTAGATTCTTTTCCGTGAGTTGTGTATCCTTTATTCCCATTAGTAAGGTGAATAAAAGTATCATTCAATAATTTAAAGTTTTTCATTTCAACAAATATTTTTCCTTATCAAATGGGTTTAATTCTCTATTATTTCTGAGAAAAATAGAATCACCCCATCCCTCTTGTTGATATGAATCTGACATCTCTGCTAATTTAAATCCTCTTTCCACCAACCACTGTGCAATAGCTTCATGAGTAGCACCCGTATTGTTTCTATCGTTGAGAGAAGTTTCTATAAAGATCATATTAATGTACTTAATGTGATCTTCAAAACCTTTCAAAATTTCAAGTTCCGCACCCTCTGCATCAATATTCAAAAAGTCATATTGATTCATATCAATCGCATTCTCTTCAATCAGAGTAGACAGTTTCTTAGTAATGACTTTAACATAGTTTCCACCAGAAAGTTTTCTTGATAAATGATCAGAGTATGCTACTGGATTTAAGGTAGAACAATCGTTGGCAAGAAAGAATTCTTTTTCTAAACCATCCTCACTATAGACACATTCATTAAAAGAAAGATATCCACACCGATCAGCAACTGGTTTTGACATTGTATCGAAAACAAATTCATTTGCCTCAACACCAATTACTTTATCCCCAACTAATTTACTATAGCAGTAGTGCTCTACAAAGTCCCAAAGACCAACATGAATAATACCTTTGACATCCACATTTAGTCTTTCAAAACTACCAACATAGTTGATATTATCATGAAGAGGATGTGGATGAAATCCAGTCTCCTTATCATAAGAAGCATAAGGTCCTAATTTACTCATATTAAACGGGGTGATAAAAAGGAACATAGTTGTCAGATTCAATCTGAGAACTGATCCAAGAATAAGTTTTACGAATACCTTCTTCTAGAGTCTGAGAATAATCCCATCCAAGATTTCTACGGATTACATCATTATTAGAGTTGCGTCCACGAACTCCAAGAGGTCCATCAATATGAATCTTGGAAACTTCTTTACCAGCAACCTTAGCAGCAGTCTCTACAAGTTGATTGATAGTCACCATCTCCTCAGAACCAATATTCACAGGACCGATGAATTTACTATCCATCAATCTTCTAGTTGCTTCAATGCATTCGTCAACGAACAAGAAGGAACGAGTCTGTAAGCCGTCTCCCCACACTTCGATTGCTCCACCTGACTCCGGGAGGTAAGCGACTTTACGGCAGATTGCAGCTGGTGCCTTCTCTCTTCCACCGTCCCAGGTTCCTTCAGGACCGAAGATGTTGTGATAGCGAGCCACCCGAACAGGAATGCCATAATTACGGTTGTAAGCAAAGTAAAGTCTTTCGCTAAAGAGTTTTTCCCAACCGTACTCCGAATCAGGGTTAGCAGGGTATGCAGATTCTTCACGGCAGTCTGGGTTATCGGGGTCTAGTTGATTGTGTTCTGGATACATACATGCTGAACCAGAATAGAAAATTTTAGTTGGTTGCAACCAGAGAGGACGATTTGCTTCTGTCCATTCTTTCACTTCGCCGTTGAAAGTCTCATTCAGTTTGCGAACTTCTTCAAGGACATTCAGGTTGATAGACACGGAGTTATGCATGATGTCTGCATCATTCTCACCTGTGAATACAAATCCTGCACCACCCATATCAGCAGCAAACTGATAAATCTCATCAAAAGGTTTAACTAACCGATAAGGAATTTCATTATAAAAATTACCTTGGTGACCTTTAAATTGAATAACACGACGAACAAAATCTACATCACGCAAGTCACCTTGAATAAACTCATGTGCTTGTGTTGATGAATATTCTGGATACTTAAGATCAACACCACGCACCCAGTATCCTTCGGAACGTAGTCTTTTAACCATATGTGAACCAATAAATCCACCTGCACCCAGCACCAGTGCAGTCTTCTTATATTCAGACATAAATTACAATTGTTTCCATAGTATGTATTATACTAAAAAAGGAGAGTTTATGCAACTCTCCTCTAGGGTCTTGTCATGCACGCCACTTACTCTTTAACCTGAAGTAAGAAACAGAGCGGGAGTAACCCATCCGCACCAGGGCTAGTTTATACGACTTACCGAGTCTCTTGTATAACAAGGCACACCATCCGGATCTAACCATTTAGGATATTCTGGATCTTCAATGGCAAGAAGCATCTGATCTCCATTATCAAACAGATAGATATCAGAGTATTTTTTAGTATACTCATGTGCTTTCTGTAGGCGGTAATCAGGATTTCCATTCAATTGAATGTAACCTCTTTGAACGAACCTATAAGGAAATCGTTCATGAATAACAATTGTTTTTGTTGAGGCAACAGACTTAGGATCTAGATCATTCATGCTTCTACCGCTTCAAGATCGACAGAGATTTGTTCCATCAAAATGTCATAATCATCAAGAGCATCGCCTGAAAAGACAACACCACTGTTCTCATAATAACGACGGACCTTTTTGAGAAGTTT
>Ga0307488_10000987_pt1 | contig 23696 bp, 23 predicted proteins | sample SB02metaG_FD_202248 | JGI IMG/M metagenome (GOLD analysis project Ga0307488, IMG submission 202248) | Sea-ice brine microbial communities from Beaufort Sea near Barrow, Alaska, United States - SB 0.2 | ecosystem: Environmental > Aquatic > Marine > Coastal | place: USA: Alaska | collected... | reverse complement strand
TTTAGTTCTAGAGTTTAGTTCTAGAGTTTAGTTCTAGAGTTTAGTTCTAGAGTTTGAGCCTGGCGGATAATTTGAATGGTCTGGTCTGAGGCTCGAGAGTTTCGAGTCTCAGGGTAATCACCTAAAAGCGGTTAGCTACTTTTTGTCGCTGGTCCAAACTTCACGAACGGCTTCCCCAAAATCATCATAGATAAGCTTCTTGGCGACCTTTGGGGTCTTGCTGACTTTTTTCGGTACAGGTTTGGTCTTCTTCTTTTTACGGCTATCTAAGGCTGAGACTACATCATTGATATAGGTCCGAGTCTGTCGCGGTTGGCTGCTGACAAATACTGACTTGGCGCGGGGTTTGTCCGCAGGCTCACCGGTTTCACCGCGATTATGTTGCTTAATTTCGCCACCACGTGAGAGAAATTCTTCAGTCTTACGCTGAATATCATCACGAGTCTTGTTTTTACTTTCACGATCTACCACAGGAGAAGTCACCCTTTTTACAATCTACTATGTTAACATTTTCGTCCCTGCTTGCCCACCAAATCATATCAAGCTAATGAAAAAGATCTAACTGGAACGCGCGCCCAGGTTCCCCCGCATCAATAAAACGCACGCCTAAACCCATAAGGCGCACTGGCCGAGCACCGCGCTGCCAGGCTTCATCGAAAAGGGCTTCAAAGCTTTCTAAAGGTAAGTTTTCGGTCGCCGCACGCTCCAAGGTGGTACTGGTGAAGTCGTTAAATTTAATTTTCAGAAACTGCTTAGTAACTATGTAATCGCTGTCCACCTGACGCAGCCGACTGCGCAACTCCAATAACAGCTCAGGTAACTTCAACATGCACGCAGGCTGACCGGCTAGATCGCCAGAGTAGGTCCGCTCAACGCTCAGGGACTTGCGTCGACTATTGGCATTCACCGGGCGATTATCTATACCGCGGCAAAGATCGTGCAGGCGCTTGCCAAAGACACCAAATTTATCCACCAAGTCGAGTAATTCAAAGTGCTGTAAATCGCCGCAAGTTTTCACTCCCAGACGCAGCAATTTTTCATTGGTGACTTTACCGACACCGTTAATACGCTTGACCTCAAGCTGCTGTACAAAGGCCGCAATATTTTGCGGCGTGATCACATACTGGCCATCAGGTTTATTCAGATCACTCGCGACCTTGGCGAGAAATTTGTTAGATGCGACGCCGGCGGAGGCCGTAACACCCACTTCCTCGGCGATAGTGCGACGGATTTCTTCGGCAATCAGCGTGGCACTGCCACTGCACTGAGTGCAATCGGTAACATCCAAGAAAGCCTCATCCAGAGAGAGTGGCTCGACTTTATCGGTATAGCGATAGAAAATTTGGCGGATTTTCATAGATGCTTCACGGTACTTGGACATAGTGCCGGGAACGACCACTAGGTCGGGACAGAGCTTTAACGCCTGACCGGTGGGCATGGCAGATCTAACACCGTATTCTCGAGCTTTGTAGTTGCAGGTGGCAATCACTCCACGACGATCTGACTTGCCGCCGACAGCAATGGGGTAGTGGCACAAAGAGGGGTCGTCACGCATTTCCACCGCGGCGTAAAAACAGTCGCAATCACAGTGAATAATTTTTCTTATAGCGCTACCCGGTTCCATCTAAACACCTTCGGTAAAGACACTGTTTGTAACCCTATTACTCGCAAAAAAGCCTTGTAATAAAGCGTTATTAGGACAGATGCCAAGGTAGCTAGAATACTTGATCTTGGTGTAGGAACCAACTGAGTACTGGATTTATATCCAGCACTCAGTTGGTTTTTTAGGCGGGGTCGGTATCATGCTCATTGCTGCCCACACGCACACCGAAACGCTTTGAAATAATCTCGGGTAACAACAGCATGGCTGGGGTTAACAATAGTGTCAGAATAGTGGAGAGCAGCAAGCCATTGACGATGGCGCTGGCCAGCGGCTGCCACCATGTCGAGACCATACCGCCCGCTTCGAAAGTGCGATTAATAATATCGACACTGTAACCATTGGCTAGAGGCAATAAGCCAACCACCGTGGTAATAGTGGTCAACATGACTGGGCGAAAGCGCGACTTGGCAGCGGAATACACAGCCTCCGCTGCGCTCAAGCTTGTGTTACTACGGCGTAAGAAGTTATAACTATCGATCAGTACAATATTATTGTTAACCACAATTCCAGCGAGGGCGACTATGCCCACGCCGGTCAGAATGGTGCTAAAGATCGCCTGGGAGATAAGTAAACCAAGCATCACGCCGGCGGTGGACATCACCACTGAAAACAAAATCAGGAATGCCTGATAGAAGCTATTGAACTGCATCACCAACATAATCAACATCAGCGCCATGGCCAGAGAGAATGCCACACCGAGAAACGCAGCCGAGTCAGCCTGTTCTTCATTGGCGCCACGGAATACCACCTTGATCGATTCATCTATATCCTGGGTTTGCAACCAGGCCGCTATAGCTGTGGTCTGCTTATCCGATAGATAGCCGTCTTCGGTATTGGCCAAGATAAACACTGTCTCAAGCATATCTATGCGCTGTATAGCATCGACTCGGGGCCTGGGAACACGCTGACTGAAACTGCTAATCGGTACCGGACCAGCCTGAGTATTGACGCGCAGCTCATCCAGCGCAGCAAGCCGACGATTTTTCTCTGGATAGCGCAAGCGGATCTCAACTTCATCATCGGCGTCGTCGGGGCGGAATTCACCCAGCCTTACGCCATTGGTGACCATTTGCACCATCTGTCCAATATTCGCAACATTGACCCCGAGCATCGCCGCATGGGGGCGATCGACTATCATTTCCCACTCAATACCTGCAAGCGGCAGAGTATCTTCAATGTCACGCAGGCCTTCGATATTGAGTTTTATCCAGTCGCGAATCTCAGCGGTGGTCTGGTACATCAGCTCGCGGTCAGTGGACGAGATCTGAATCTGAATATCCTTGCCCACCGGTGGCCCAGCTTCAACTTCCTTACCCGTGACATAGATGCCGGGCATATTAGCGGTGCTCTGACGAATCTCGGCGAAAATTTCAAGACTGCCGCGCTCGCGCAGACCCCGTGGGTAGAGTTCCACCAGAAACGAACTGATTTTGTCGCGGCTGGAATCTCGTTCAAGGGTTAGTGAATTGCCCTCACTAAAGCCATAGAGCTGCTGAATGCCAGGAATGGTATTGATACGCTGCTCAACTTCAGCGGTAATTTTGCGCTGCTCTTCGATGGAAAGATTACCCTGAGCGCGCACATTGACTACGCCGTAACGATTTTCAATATCAGCGAAAAATGCCTGGCCAGCACCAAACTTGCCATAGCCATAAAATATCGATAACAGAAAAAATATTGCTATCACAGAGGCTATTGCCGGACGCGCAATAATCGGTTTCAGCAACTTCAAATAAAAATTCAACAGCGGCTGGAAGAGATTTTTTGCCGACTTTTCAGAGCCGTGATCTTCAGGAAGCTTTCTAGACTTGCCACGACGGCGGGAAATAACAATGCCTAGGGTAGGTGCAAAAATCAGTGCATAGGTAAGCGACCAAGCGAGCACCGCAAAAACCGTGATCGGCAGATAAGACATAAACTCGCCAGCGACCCCGGGCCAGAACAGTAGTGGCAAAAATGCAGCCAACGTAGTACCAGTCGAGGCGATAACCGGAATCGCCATACGCTGCACTGCGACCAGATAGGCCTCACGATTGGACAGGCCTTCAGAGGCCCGGGTGTTGGCGAACTCGACCACCACAATGGCGCCATCGATCAGCATTCCCAATGACAACAGCAGGCCGAACATGACCATAAAGTTAAAACTAAAGCCGAGCAGATAGATCACTATCATCGAACCCAGCAGACAGAATGGAATACCAAAGCCAACCAGCAATCCAGAGCGCACACCCAGTGTTGCAACAACTAACACCAGTACTAGAGACATGGCGGTGAGAATATTACCCTGCAGCTCACTGACCATCGACTGAGCGTATTCAGAGCTATCGAAGATGTAATCTATACTGATATTTTGCGAAAACTGCCCTTCGTGACTCGCCACTGCGGCACGCACAGCGGCTACGGTTTCAATGGCATTGGCATTAAGTCGCTTACGCACATCAATGGCGATGGTTTTCTGACCATTGATGGTGCTAAAACCATCGGCATCTTTAAAGGTTCGACGCACATCGGCAACGTCACCCAGGGTAATCACGCCGTCAGCAGTAAAACGAATGGGAAGGCTGCGAATATCCTCTGTGGTTTCGATCAGCGCTGGCACCTTAATACCAAAGCGTCCCTCGGCTGTATCTATTTCACCGGCGGGGATCAGCAGGTTGTTGGCGCGCACCGAGCGCAGCATTTCGTCAGCAGTGATGTTGTACTGCTCGAGTCGGTAGGGGTCGAGGACAGCCTCAACCACCTCATCTCGATGACCGGAAATATCAGCTTTTAACACATCCGGAAGCATCTCAAGCTTACGCTGAAAGAACTTGGCGGTTCTGTAGAGCTCACGCTCGGAGACCTGCTCTCCTGAAAAAGTGATCACCACTGTAGGTTCCGGGCTGGGACTCAGCTCATTGACAATCGGTTCTTTGGTCTCTTGGGGAAACTTCGCCTTGGCGCGGTCGACCGACTCGCGCACCTCAGAGACCACCTTATCGATATCTTCGCTGATATCGAACTCCGCAATGATGTAAATGGCGCCTTCACGGGCAACGGCATTGATTTCTTCAAGACCATCCAGAGTCTTGAGTTCTTTTTCGATCGGGCGAATCAGCAACCGAGTGCCGTCCTCAGGGGAAATACCATCGTGCCTGACCATGATCATAACCAATGGCAGAGTGACGTTGGGGTTAACTTCCACTGGCAGAGCAATGCGAGCAATAGTGCCGGCAACTAATACCAACAGCATAATCGAGAGCGTTGCTCGAGCGTGATCGACAATCAGATTAAGAAATTTCATTTTTTACTATTCCTGTTACTGACTGCCAGAACTATTGGGAGCAGAGCCACTAAGAGCAGAGGTCACTGTATCCGAACTATCCCTGTAAGAAACTGAAACCTGCTCGGCTTCAGTGACGTAATTTTGCCCCACAGTTACCAGAGCCACTCGCTCGGGAAGTCCGGTCACCCAAACCCCATCGCTGCTCTCGCCGACATTGACCACAGACAGAGTGTTGATCACGCCCTGATCATCGACCGCGCGAACCACCAAGTGGCCGGCATCATCGAGCAGCACCAAACTGGAGGGAATATGATGTGCAGACATAGGCTCAGAGCCAATTTGCAGGCTTCCAGACATACCGGCTAAAAAGCGCAATTGCGGATTGGCAATCGTCGCTTCAACGCGGTAGCTGCGGGTAATTGGATTAGCCTGGCGAGAAAGATAGCTGATCTTGCCATTCAGCGTATCGCCATTGACAAGGGTTAATCGCGCATCTCGATCGAGGGAAATTTTGCCGATCTCTTGTTCCGTGATCACGGCAGAGACTTTTAAAGGGTTGAGTTCAACCACCTGAGCGCAGAGCTGTCCCGGCTGAATAAAATCTCCCACTTCCACGGGACGTCGCTCAACAACGCCATTGAACGGCGCCTTGATCGATAAGTTATTTAGGTCAAGGTTGCTGCGCTCGAGGGAAACCCGAGCGGATTCAAGTCGGGTTTTAGCCTGAGCAATGGCCAATTCTGACTGGTAGCCGGCCTGCTTCAGTTTTCGTGCACCCTGATATTCAATTGTGGCTTGTTTGAGACCAGCCTTGGCGTGCTGCAGGCGCAGCTGGCGGTCTTCCTGATCAATTTCACAGACTGTTGCGCCAGCTTCAACCAGCGCCCCCTCGGCTGCAGGCACAGCGACGATAAGACCTGCAATCTGAGCCTTCACATCCACCGATCGATTAGCTTCAGTTCGCCCGCGCAAGACCAATTGCGGCTCATAGGCCTGAATATCAAACCACTCAGCTTGCACATTGGTAAGTTTGGATTCGACTTTACTAGAATCATTCTCAGTTGCCGGAGAGGCAAATAGTCCAGAGACCAGCCACAGGCTGATTGCCAGGGCGATAATAAGTGATACGCGCACATTACTGTTCAAGGGTAGCCATCCAATTTTGCTTGTGATTGTTAACGCTCTGTCTACGGCAGATTCGACATCTCAGTTTACTTCGCTTTGCGCTTCGATGTTGAGAAAAATACAGCTTGGGCGGTTAATTCGACACTTTCAATGACTTCAAAAGCAGTGCGGTCGGTTGCGTTTTACACTTGAATTAGCCCTGATAATCTGGGGAATTGCCCGACATTTGCCGCCCTGAAATGTGATATTCACGACAAGTAACCACTCTTTAAAGTGTCACAGTTGGCAATTTGTATTTGCCTAGTTGAACTGCGCCCTGTCTTAGTGACAATGTGCGTCCAGTAGGTCGGTGATTAACTCACTGTGGCACACAAAAGGGACTTTGAAAATGTATATTCAAGACAGCAGTGCGGGTCAAGTAATAGGTAACAGGCTACTAAAAAGATTTATGCAATTGATGTTAGTGTCAGCAACAGCATTAAGGCCTTTACTAAGAGGGCTGCAAATAATCATTGGGCTAACGCTAGCATCAACCGCAGCGGCACAAACTGATCTGCTAATGAATGGCAGTAGTGTTTACTCAGACTTAGGCAGAGACCAGTTCGCCGCGGCACTCTATTTAGAGACAAGGCAGAACAACGGCGACATCGCTCATTCAATGCAAGGTGCAAAGCGCATGGAAGTGCGGGTGTTAAACAATTACTCCAAACGCCGTTGGTTCAATCTGTGGATGCAAAGCATTTCAATCAACAATAGCCGGGAAAGCTTCTCTCAGTCGGCACAAGACCTGATCAGCCTGATGCAGGCAGCAAAGTCAGCACCGCAAAAGGGTGATTTTATCGAGTATCTGTCGAGCCCTGACCGGGGCACTTCAATGCGCTTTAATGGCACCCAGCTGATCACAGGTTTGCCAAACGAAGTATTTGGCCTGTTGCTACATACATGGATCGGTGCCATACCGCCCACTACCAGTTTCAAAGACGAGATTCTCGGCAATCAGCGCAACCTGCAGGCAAATGAGTTACTCGAAACGATTACCACAGACCCACAGCGAATTGCCCTGGTTGAGTCCTGGATGGAGCCGCCAAAACCCGTAGCTGTAGCAAAAGTAACGGAACAGCCGGCCGTTAATAACAATACAAAAGCCAAAGCGATAGCAGCCCTTACACCAAAAGCAAGTCCCGAGCCCACTGTCGTTAAACTCTCAGCACCAGCAACTTCGGCAGTAGCAACAACCGTCGCAGCAGTAACGGCCACTGAACTACCTGCCGCTATAGCAGAAACCACAGTAGAAAAACCCTTATTAAAAGACAGTAGCCCCAGCATCTCAGATACGTCAGCAGAGGCTGCTACAGCCACGTTAACGGCTGCCAACAGCGACAGCGAAGACGATATAGACTTCAGTGTTGCCGAGGCATTGGCGATGCGCGATTACACACCGCGCGTAGTGCAGGCGATTTATAAGAAGATCAGCTACCCGAGTCGAGCAATTGATCGAGGATATGAAGGAACTGTGCGGATGAGTATTATCGTGAGTAAAAACGGCGCCCTTGAACAGGTCACAGTAGCTCAGAAAAGCCGACATTCGCTTCTCAACAAAGCGGCTATCAAAGCCACTGAGCGCGCAGCGCCGTTCCCAGAACTGCCAACGGCTCTGAATACCGATCAGTTCGAAATCACCGTCCCCATAACCTTTAAGCTGAAGTGATCAACCCGGCGGCACAGTTCTACTGTGTCGTCAGTCAGTCTTATGATGCGACTGGCCAATTTTCCAGCAAGTGGCTATAATCCCCCACTGTCAAATTCAACCCTTTTCTCGGCACTATCACGGATTTAAAATCATGAGCTACAAAGACATCCCACCAGGCAACGATCTACCCAATGATATTAATGTAATTATCGAGATTCCAGCGAATCACGATCCGATCAAATATGAAGTAGACAAAGACAGTGATGCGATTTTTGTCGACCGCTTTGTGGCTACTCCTATGTTCTACCCAGCCAACTACGGCTATGTGCCGCAGACTCTATCTGAAGATGGCGATCCACTGGACGTATTGGTTGTATCTCCCTACCCAGTAGTACCTGGTGCTGTAATCCGCAGCCGGGTTGTCGGCGTTCTCAATATGAGCGACGAATCTGGCGTCGATGCCAAGCTTCTCGCCGTGCCACACACCAAGCTGACCAAGCTCTATGACCATGTTCAAGAGATTGGTGATTTACCTGAGCTGCTGCTTAAGCAGATCGTCCACTACTTTGAAAACTACAAGGCACTGGAGCCAGGCAAGTGGGTTAAGGTAGATGGCTGGGACAATGCTGAAGCGGGCCGTGCTGAAATTATGGCATCTCGCGAGCGCTATCTGGCTGAGTAATTTCGTCGCCTTAGCTCTGTTGCAGGTTTACAAGAAGCCCGCAAACAAAAAAAACCCGGCATCTAGATGCCGGGTTTTTTTATGTTCCTCAGTTAGGCTTCCGTGAGTCTAAGCATCAAGCTCTTCAAACAGTACGTCACCGTTTAACCCATGTTTGCGCAGTACATCGCGCAACCTTCTCAGGGCATCCACTTGAATCTGACGAACCCGCTCTCTAGTGAGACCGATCTCGAGCCCAACCTGCTCGAGGGTTTCCTCCTGATGATGCAAGAGACCAAAGCGCCTAACTAACACTTCCCGCTGTTTTTCAGGCAGTTGAGTGAGCCATTTATTGAGTACCTCGGAAAGATTTTCACCTTCGACCTGTCGCTCAGGACTACTAGCGCCCTCCGCGGAGATCGTTTCAATAAGGCTCTTTTCATTTTCAGCAACCGGTATATCGATGGAGGATATGCGTTCGCTGAGACTGAATATCTTCAGAACATCGGCCACTGGCTTGTCCACCTCTTCGGCAATTTCTTCCGGTGTTGGTGTATGGTCGAGTCGTTGGGCTAGTTTGCGCGAAGCGCGCACATAGACATTAAGTTCTTTGACTATGTGCACCGGCAGTCTAATGGTGCGGGTCTGATTCATCAGCCCGCGCTCAATAGTTTGCCTAATCCACCAGGTTGCATAGGTGGAAAAACGATAGCCGAGTTCAGGATCGAACTTTTCTACCGCACGCATGAGGCCAATATTGCCCTCTTCAATTAAATCGAGCAGTTCGAGGCCACGATTGACATAGCGACGGGCAATTTTAACCACCAATCGCAGATTGCTTTCAATCATGCGCTTGCGTGCTGATTCGTCGCCTTTGAGGAGTTTTCGAGCATAGAAGACTTCTTCTGCCGCCGTAAGTAACGGAGCATAACCAATCTCTTTGAGATAGAGACTAGTAGCATCAATAACCTGATGACTAACTTCCGATGAACTTCCTTGATCGTCGTTTTCTACTTTTTTTAGATCTACTTTTAACGCTGATTCCATAACGTCATAATCCCTTTAATGTTACTCCATGTTCCAAGTCACCATCTAGTGACCTATCCAGAACTGTACCGCTTCCTTTTTTACATGCTGCTTTTTCTACTAACTACTTTTCTAATAACTACTTCTAGCGTTGAGCTAGCTCAACAAGGCTGATGATATAGCTGTCCAATTTATCGACCTTTTTCTTCATCAAACTTCTATTTCAAATAGGCTTCGGGATCCACTGGAACCCCATCTTTGCGTATTTCAAAATATATCGTACCATCAGAACCCAGTCGAGAGATAATTTCCATCTGTCTTACTGTCTGACCCTCTCTGACCATTATTTGATCATTGTGAGCATAGGCACTTAATAATATATCACTATGCTTAATGATAACCAGCTTACCATACCCGCGTAAACCCTCTCCTGCATAAACTACCACCCCAGGGGCTGAAGAGCGCACAGCTGCTCGGCTGACGGACTTTATTTTTATTCCCTTATGTAGCTTGGCAAGGCTATATGACTCGATTATTTTGCCTTTAATCGGCCATTGCCACTTCCAATTGGTGCTGAAGACGACCGGATCAGGAGTGGATTTAGGCTTATTTTTAAGGGTTTTCGTTACTTTTACCTTGGGCACAGTAACATTGGAATTGGGTTTCGACGCTGCTATTTTAGTCTTTTCCGATGATTTATTGACCAAACTGGCCGCCGCGTGACTAATTTTACTGGTATCCAAAGACACCAGTTGACCGCGACTAATAACGAACGGTTCTCTTATCCCGTTGGCCCGAGCGAGCTTGCGGAAATCCAGATCATAGCGCCAGGCAATTGAGTAAAGGGTCTCACCTGACTCAACCTGATGCACCATTATACGATTGCTCGGCGGCTCTGAACGGCTAGTTACAGGTGCCGAGTTATGGCTACTACAACCCGTCATTAAAATGAGGGTTATCAGCGCTAAAACAGAGGCCATTGGGACCGATTTGGTTGTCAATTTAGACTACCTACAGAGAGTTATAGATGTTTATAAAGCTTTGTTCTTAAACCTCGTACCAACATATTCCAAACCCAGCACTAAAATCAAGCCCAATAACATCGCGCTAACACTGAGTAAGGTTTGCGCATCCGCGCCAACCAGCTGGGTATATTGACTTGGCCAGAGATTTTGAGCCGCCAGCACAATGGTCTTGCCCGAGTGGCTAAGGGTAGATTCCAGCACTAACTTCCACGGCCAGATAATATTTAAGCTACCCACCAGAAAACCGCACATGGTAGCAATCACCGAGACTTGGTAATGTGCCAACAGCCACGAGAGAAAGCGACTAAACAGAGCCAGACCAATTAGGCCGCCGAGGGCAAAGACACTGAGAATATCTAGCTGCAACTCAGCAATAGCGCCGATAAAAACCGGATATAGCCCCAGCAGAACAAGAATAAAGGATCCTGAAATACCGGGTAAGATCATCGCGCAGAGGGCAATGCTGCCAGCAAAAAACATGGTTGCTAGGGTACCCTCAAGTTGCACTGCTGGCGCCACTGACACAGCCCAAGCGATAGCGACACCAGTAACAAATAGCAGGACGTCCTGCCCGCGAGCAATGCGGTATTGACGCAATAGATAGATCACCGAGCCGGCAATTAAACCGACAAAAAACGACCAGACTGGCAGTGGGTGTTGCGCCAAGAGGTACTGCATAACCACGGCCAGAGAAAGCAGACTGGTTAAAATTCCACTGAACAAGGTAACCAGAAAGTTGCCGTTAATATGTTGCCAGGCGGCGGCGAGTCCCTGAGATTTTAAGACTCTGATAGCCTGGAGGTTCAAGGATTTAATACTGTCAATTAGCTCCATATAGATGCCACTGACAAAGGCGATGGTGCCGCCGGAAACGCCGGGAACCACATCGGCAGCACCCATAGCCAGACCTTTGGAGAAAAGTAACAGGTACTGATTAAAACTGCGCATGGTTACTCCAAATTCTGGTCGGTGAATGTATTCTTTGAATTGATTGCTGACTTGGCAAAAAATTGCTCTGGAGCACTTTATCTGATCGGTCTTACTGAGCCAAGCCACCGAGCAATGGGACAAATCTAACTTGCTCAACAATCTCTTCGTCAAACTCAGATGAGCTGCCAATACGGCGTAAAACACGCAGATCCTGAACGTCGCCAGCACCCACTGGAATCACCAGTATTCCATCCGGCGCCAACTGATGGAGCAAATCATCGGGAATCGCCTGGGGCGCTGCGGTGGTAATAATACCGTCATAGGGCGCGTGCCTCTTCCAACCAAAACTGCCATCCGAGAGTTCAGCGGTGACATTGCGTAAACCGAGCTTGCGAAAGCGCTCTTTAGCCTTTGTTAACAGGGGCTCTATGCGTTCCACTGAATACACTCGATCAACCAACTGCGCCAGAATGGTGGCCTGAAAACCAGAGCCGGTGCCGATTTCAAGAACCTTTTTCAGCGGTCCACCAGAGAGCAAAATCTCGGTCATTCGGGCGACTATATAGGGCTGAGAGAGTGTCTGTGAAAAGCCGATCGGCAGTGCCGTGTCTTCGTAGGCGCGATGAGCCAGTGCTTCATCGAGAAAGAGATGTCGCGGTGTTACCCGAAAAACATCGAGAATCCGTTGATTGGTGATGCCCTGATCTTTCAAACGCTGAATCAGCCGCTCACGAGTGCGCTGAGAGGTCATGCCGACACCAGCCAAATCAATCGAGTTCACACAATATCCTCTATTCCTAAAGCCGCCTAGGGCCTATGGGGTGTCAGTTAAAATTAGCGCATAAAATGGTCTGCAAATATATCACAGGGACTCTATTGGAGGGCGGAATAATTCGGCGATCTCACGTAATATCACCGTTGCAAAGCAGCCCCCGGAGAGGTCAAAGCTGAGTTCCAACTGATCCACAGCCAGCCTCTGCCAATGCATATTCTGCGGTGTTAATACCAGTGCCCGACGCTCTTGCTTTAGTCCGGCATGTTCCAGGGCATAACACCAGGGCTGCCAAGGTGCCAAAACCGCCTGCTCTAAGGCCTCCAGATCACCACTGGCGGCTGAGCGACCGCGACCCCAAAGTGGCCCGCTAGGCTCAGCCTCGTGTTCAAAGGGCTGTGACCAGTTGTTCTGCCGCAGACGCTCGGCCAGCACCAGATTGAACAGCCAAGAACGTGCTGCCGACAGATAGATGCCGGTGCCCCGGCGATTACCTTTGAGTTGATCCCGTTCGATCAAGTCCTGGGCCTGATGTAAGTTGCCGCAATCGTGGCCAAAGCGCTGCTCGCCAAAATAGTTGGGCACACCATTGCTGAGGATACTGTTGAGGCGGGCATCGATCTCGGTAAAATGTTCATCGAGAGCGGCGAAGTCTCGCAGTACCAGCCGAAAGGTATTGGCCGCATGCATACCGCGGCGCAATTTTTTATTGTTGCGCGCCATGCTAAGTATCTCGAAATCGCCATGAACTAATTGCTCAGGAGGGATTTCTTTGCCTGGCAAATAGAGGCTGAACCACTGGGTGGTCACGGCAAAGCGGTCTTTCATACCACAGTAACTAACATCATTGCGCTTGATGCCGGCAAGCTCAGCCAGCAGCCCCGCCACCCACTGAGTATTTTGATCGCGTTTGCGGATATGCACAAACAGGTGTTCACCCTCACCGCTGGGTTCAAAGCCCAGTATCTCATCGACTTGAAAGTCTTCTGGTTGGCTGCGGTACTGGGCGCGGCCAAAGGTCGCTGGAAACAGGCGCGGTAAACGCTGAAAGTCGAAGTGTTGAGAGTCGATAATGTTTAATCCGAGAAAAGTTGCGTTTCGATGGAGCTGATCATTTCAGCTCTTAAATTGCCTTCAGGCTGGCCTCAAGAAGAGCCTAACAACAGCACCACTGCGTGACAGGCGATACCTTCCTTGCGCCCGGCAAAGCCAAGCTCTTCGGTGGTGGTCGCTTTGATATTAATTTGATCTATATTGCAGTCGATATCCGCTGCCAAATTTAGGCGCATCTTGTCCAGATGGGGCAACATTTTCGGTTGCTGGGCGACGATGGTGATATCCGCATTAGCCAACTTATAGCCTTTTCCCCCTATCATGCCGACGACCGCCAATAACAGCTGACGGCTATTGGCGCCCTGCCACTTAGCATCTGTATCGGGAAAATGCTGGCCGATATCGCCGAGCGCTGCAGCGCCGAGCAGTGCATCGATCAGGGCATGAATCAAGACATCGCCGTCTGAATGAGCAACAAAACTGTGTTCATAGGGAATGCTCACGCCACCCAATATCAACTTATCGCCGAGACCAAATCGGTGCACATCATAGCCGTGTCCTATACGCATTGTTCAGTCTCCTGTTGGCTCATGATCGCCGCGGCGATCATGAGATCTTCCCGGTGAGTAATTTTTATATTGTCGCGGCGACCCTCGACAACTTTTGCCTGCTCGCCGAGATACTCTATGGCCGATGCTTCATCAGTGGGCATTTGGCCATCACCCAGCATGGTCTCAAGCGCTTTAACCAGCAGACCATAGCGAAACATCTGTGGCGTTTGGGCTGCGCGATAGAGGCTGCGATCGGCGGTTGCTTGAATAATATTGTCGCTGCCAACCGTCTTCAAGGTATCAGTCACCGAGGTAGCGAGAATTCCACCCACTGCATGATCCGCTAACTCGCTGATCAACTTATTGATATCGCCACGGGTAATACAGGGCCGTGCCATATCATGCACCAACACCCAGTCACTATTGTCAGCCCGATGGCGAATAGCCAGCAGTCCCTGCAATACTGAATGCACACGCTCAGAGCCACCGGCAACGAGTTCGACCCGTGACTCACTGGCGGCTGGAATCTGCTGCCAATAGGGCGAGGTGATATCACAGGGAACGATTATTGCTTTGATGCAGGGAATAGTTAATAGCCGGCTAAGACTGTGCTGAGCGACCAGATGATCACCAAGAGGCTGAAACTGTTTCGCCACATCAGCGCCAAATCGCTGACCACTTCCGGCAGCGGGAACGATTGCCCAATAGCTGGAAGCCGTCATTGCCGACTGTCCTGGGTTGGCCGCGGCGGCTGTTTTTTATCGATCACCAGATAAAAGGTCTCACCCTGCTTGATCATACCGAGATCGGCACGGGCCTTTTCTTCGATGGCATCGAGATTGTTTTTCAGACTTTCCACATCAGTGGCAATCTGCTGATTGCGCTGACGTAGGGTTTGATTTTCGTCTTCCTGTTGCTGCAGCTGTCGATTGAGCTCGGCACGGTGGGCGAGACTGCCCTCACCGACCCACAGTCGCCACTGTAGACCAGCCAGAAGAACAAACAAGACAACGATTAACCAGCGCATGCAGGCATTCTATTCGGTTTTCGGATATTTGCCCATCAACTGCTACGCTCTTTTCCTAAAAATCAGTAGAGAGCGCAGAAACCAACAGGCGACAATGCCAACGCCGGGAATTACTGAGCGGCTTTAAATTCTGCCAGACCGCGATACTGAGCCTGTTCGCCCAATTCAGCTTCGATGCGCAGCAGACGGTTGTACTTGGCAACACGATCTGATCGGCACAGTGAACCGGTTTTAATCTGGCCGGCAGCGGTGGCCACAGCCAAATCGGCAATAGTGGTGTCTTCGGTCTCGCCAGAGCGGTGAGAAATAACCGCGGTGTAACCCGCCTCTTTCGCCATAGCAATCGCGTCAAGAGTCTCAGACAGGGTGCCGATCTGATTGAATTTAATCAGAATAGAATTGGCTACACCCAGTTCAATACCGCGACGCAAGATGCTGGTGTTGGTGACAAATAAGTCATCGCCAACCAATTGGATGCGTTCCCCGAGCTTTTCGGTCTGGTACTTCCAACCATCCCAGTCAGACTCATCGAGACCATCTTCAATAGAGATGATCGGGTAGAGATCACATAGCTCTGCCAGATAGTCACTAAAGCCTTCCGAGCTATAGATCACGCCTTCACCAGAGAGGTTGTAGTGGCCGTCTTTGTAGAATTCAGAGGCCGCACAGTCGAGTGCCAAAGTAACGTCTTTACCCAACTCATAACCAGCGGCTTCAGTAGCCAGCTTGATCACTGCCAGGGCTTCAGCATTAGAAGCCAGATTGGGTGCAAAACCACCCTCATCCCCCACCGCGGTGTTCAAACCTTGGCTGCTGAGGACTTTTTTCAGCTGATGAAAGATCTCAGTACCCACCTGCAGGGCTTCAGAGAAGCTTTTAGCCCCAACTGGCTGCACCATAAATTCTTGGATATCAACATTGTTATCCGCGTGCTCACCACCGTTAATAATATTCATCATCGGCACAGGCATGCTGTACTGACCTGGGGTGCCGTTAATGTTGGCTATATGGGCATACAGCGGAATACCCTGATCAATGGCGGCGGCCTTAGCGGCGGCCAGAGAAACGGCGAGAATCGCATTGGCGCCCAGTGTGGCTTTGTTCTCGGTGCCATCGGCATCGATCATTAACTTGTCGAGCAGACGCTGGTCAGCGACATCCTGACCAACCAATAGCGTTTTAATGGTGGTGTTGATATTGTTCACGGCGGTCAATACGCCCTTGCCCAGATAGCGGCTGCTGTCGCCATCGCGTAATTCAAGCGCTTCGCGAGAACCGGTTGATGCACCGGATGGCGCATTGGCGGTGCCAACAACGCCATTCTCCAAAATCACATCCGCCTGTACCGTTGGGTTACCGCGGGAATCGAGGATCTCAAACGCCTGAATATCTACAATGTTGCTCATCTATTATTTTCTCCAGTATCTAAGGTGGTATGCGTAAGGGGGTTACGCATGATGAAATATAACAATTGGGTTAACCCTTAACCCTTAACCCGGCCAAGGAGCAAGGCCAAGTTTAAATAATGCCCAGATCTTGCTGAGATTTTATCAAGTCATCAAAGGCTTTCATTTGCGCCAGGAACGGCTCGAGCTTATCCAAGGGCAATGCGCTGGGACCATCACAGCGCGCCTGATCCGGATGCGGATGCGCCTCAAGAAACAGGCCGGCTATGCCGACAGCTATACCCGCACGACCCAGCTCAGCCACCTGATGACGACGACCGCCGGAGGCTGCGCCAAGGGGATCTCGACATTGCAGCGCATGAGTGACATCAAAAATTAACGGCAAGCCGCCACTGACATCTTTCATGGTGCGGAAACCGAGCATATCCACAACCAGGTTGTCGTAGCCCATACAGGTGCCGCGCTCGCAAAGCATGATCTGGTCGTTGCCACACTCTCGGAATTTATCCACTATATTGCCCATCTGGCCGGGACTTAAAAATTGCGGCTTCTTAACATTGATCACGGCACCAGTTTCCGCCATGGCCTTGACCAAGTCAGTCTGGCGGGCGAGAAATGCCGGCAATTGAATAACATCGCAAACTTCTGCCACAGGCTTGGCCTGTTCGATTTCGTGAACATCGGTAATCAGCGGAATATTAAAGGTCGATTTAATTTCCTGAAATATTTTCAGGCCTTCATCGAGGCCGGGACCGCGATAGGAATTAATCGAGGAACGATTGGCCTTATCAAAAGACGCTTTAAATACGTAGGGAATGCCGAGCTTTTCAGTCGCACGTACATAGGCTTCTGCTACCTGCATCGCCATATCTCGCGACTCAAGCACATTCATGCCGCCAAATAACACCATCGGTGCATCGTTGCTGACGCCTATATCCGCTACCTGAATCGTCACTGCGCTCATTACTTTGCTTCCTGCTTAGACTGAGTTTGGTAATCCAGCGCCGCCTTAACAAAGCCCTCAAACAGCGGATGACCATCACGGGGTGTGGAATTAAATTCTGGGTGAAACTGGCTGGCAAAGAACCAAGGATGATTAGGCAACTCAATGGTTTCGACTAGGGTCTTGTCGTGAGACAGACCGCCAATCACTAGGCCGGCCTCTTTGAGCACAGGCAAGTAATTATTGTTTACTTCAAAACGATGACGGTGACGCTCTTCAATCTGATCAGTGCCATAAATACCATGGACCATAGAACCGGGAACCAGATGACAGACCTGGGAGCCAAGGCGCATGGTGCCGCCGAGATCAGAGTTTTCGGTACGCGACTCTTTGTTGCCCGCAGCGTCGATCCACTCAGCAATCAGTCCGACCACTGGGTTCGCTGTTTTGGCATCAAATTCAGTGCTGTTGGCGCCTTCAAGGCCGCAAACATTGCGCGCATATTCGATAATCGCAATTTGCATACCCAGGCAAATGCCTAGGTAGGGGATATTATTTTCACGGGCTGTTTTAACCGCGAAAACTTTACCCTCTGTGCCTCGAGTACCAAACCCACCAGGTACCAAAATGGCATCGACGCCATCTAGCAAAGAGTGATCGTTCTCCAATATCTCAGAGTCAATATAGCGAATTTTAACTTTGGTCTTCTGGTGAATGCCGGCGTGAATCAACGCTTCAGTCAGGGACTTATAGGCATCCAGCAGTTCCATGTACTTGCCGACCATGGCGATAGTCACCAGACCGTCGGAGTGCAGCTGGCTCTGAACGACAAAATCCCATTCGCTAAGATCCGCATCAGGCACATCGAGTCCAAAGCGGTCGACAACAAATTGGTCCAAGCCAAACTCGTGGAGCATGCGTGGAATCTGATAAATACTCGCCGCATCCATTACCGGAATCACCGCACGCTCTTCAACGTTGGTGAACAGCGAAATCTTCTGGCGCTGGCTCTCTTCAATCTGCACTTCAGAGCGACACAGCAGCACATCAGGCTGCAGACCGATCGAACGCATCTCTTTTACCGAATGCTGGGTTGGCTTGGTTTTAGTTTCACCAGCAGAGGCAATATAGGGAACCAATGTCAGGTGCAGTAATAGCGCGCGCTTGTAACCGAGTTCGACTTTGAGCTGGCGAACCGCCTCGAGAAAAGGTTGCGACTCGATATCACCGACAGTGCCACCGATCTCGACCACGGCTATATCCGCATCACCAGCACCGGCATAAACACGGCGCTTAATTTCGTCGGTCAGGTGCGGAATGACCTGCACGGTGCCACCCAGATAATCACCGCGACGTTCGCGACGCAAAACCGTTTCGTAGACCTGGCCACTGGTGAAGTTATTATCTTTGGTCATCTTTGAACGCAGGAAACGCTCATAGTGGCCAAGATCCAGATCCGTCTCAGCGCCATCTTCAGTCACATAGACTTCACCGTGCTGATAGGGGCTCATGGTTCCGGGATCGACATTCAAATAGGGGTCGAGTTTGAGGATTGTAACGTTGAGTCCGCGGGATTCGAGAAGAGCAGCCAGCGATGCCGCTGAAATACCTTTACCCAAAGACGAGACAACACCACCAGTAACAAAAATAAAACGTGTCATAAAGACCCTGTAAAATCACGATCATAGCCCAAATAGGAATGCATCCCTTGAGAGCGGAATCTTGAAAAATGTAATCGAGAAAGGCTTTTTTGGTCGTGAAATTGACCGAGGCCCACCCTACCTAAGATGGGAGAGTAGATTAACAGAAAGGCCTAGAGGTTTCTACAGAGAGTTTGTCTGCCAAAGGATTTTTAAGCCTTCTGTTTCTGGCTCAGCTTGCCAGTTCTGACAGACCCACAGATTGCCCACAGCGACTAGCTGCTGATCTATGTAAAATAGCGGCACACGCTCTCGCCACCAAGGCTCTAAGCCGTATTCCTGGAGCAACTTTTTAAGGCTATTGGAATGCTCGCGACCCACAGGTTGGCAGCGTTCACCGCCGCGGCGAAAGCGCACCTGCAGGCGACTGATATCATCCACGCGCAACCCTTCCCCGAGCACTAACTCGGCGGCTAACAGATTGCCATCGGGCAGCACTAAAGGCTCATCGACAGACCAAAATAAACACAACCCTAAATCAGCTTGGGGGCGCCCACTGAGTCTCAGTAAATAAAGTCGCTGACGGTAGCGACAGAACTGAAGATCAGCCCGCATGACTTTCGGCTCACTGTCCTCACGAGCCGTCAGCAGAGAACTCATTACTTCATCGATAAAGGTCTGCCCCAGTGCGGGCAGTCCATGCACTTCAGGCCAGTAGCGCAGTAGATTTTTTTGTCGCAGCGGCTCGAGTTTAACAAACTGGGTTAAATCCAATGACCAACCACCCTGCTCCAGGCGCGGATCAAGTCCGGCAAGATCCCCTCGCGCCACTGAATCCGCCAGCTGATCAGCCTGACCACTCTGCTCTGCGGTGCGCATAATGCCCTGCACATAGTCCGGCCAGCGCTGCGCCAAGACGGGAATAACACTGTGGCGTAAATAGTTGCGATCAAACTGCTCCAGCTGATTACTCTCGTCCTCAATCCAAGCTAACTGCTGTGATTTAGCGTAGGCGTGCAAACTCGACTTTGGCCAGCTGAGAAGCGGTCTAATCAAATGCCCCGACCCCACCGCGCGGTATTGAGGAATCCCAGACAGGCCTCGGGCGCCGGAACCGCGCAGCAGACGAAACAGCACGGTCTCAACCTGATCGTCAGCATGATGACCCAAGAGCAGCAGGCCATCCTCGACCAAACACTCTTCAAACACCTTATAGCGGGCGTCTCGCGCCGCGGACTCAAGCCCGGCGCCCGTTTGATTTACCACTACAGATTCGGTGACTAGAGACACCCCCAAGGAGTGACAGAGGGCCTTCGCATGTTGCTGCCAATCATCGGCATTGCCAGACAGCCCATGGTGAATATGCACGGCGGTGATCCGCTCCGGGGGCAACAGCTCACAGAGTAAATGCAGTAATACAGTGGAATCGAGACCACCACTAAATCCGACCAGGATCTGTGGCGCCGCCTCAAGCTGTTTCAGCCAATCAGCAAAGACCACTGCGGCAGTTAGCGCCGGCTGCTGCTTTGATGGCCCTCGATTCACGGCTGCTGCTCAGCATCTTCTTCCTCGGCCTGATATTTCTTGAATTGATGGCGGGTCAATAGATTGCAGTTTTCGGTTGCGGGATCAAAGGTAATCAACACATCACCCTTGCTCAGCTGGCGCTTCACCTGGTCAATTTTATTGTCCAAGCTCACCTCATGGGAGCCGTAGTCAGTGCCCTCACGCAAGATAAACTCTTCGATAATTCCGTAGAGGATGTCTGCGCTCAACATTTCAGCGGGGATTTCTATCACGTTATTGGCTTCCTAGATTGCTATAGCAACGGTTGTGATTGATTGAAACAGTTTTATCCAGTCAGACAGTTTCAGATTCATCTGACCTGCATAATAATGCCATAATCATCGGCAGTTAAGCAGAGGAATGAAAAATGACAGATTATTTAGTACTAACCGTTATCGCCGATGACCGTGAAGGCATCGTTGAACAGATTTCCCAGACCATCAGCCACCATGGCGGCAACTGGATGGAAAGTAGCATGGCGCGCCTGGCAGGCAAGTTTGCCGGCATCCTGCTAGTCGAAGTTGAGCCCGCTAAGCATGCTGATCTCGAGCAGGCTTTGGCCGCACTGTCCGCTCATGGGATTAAGATTATTGTCGAGCAGAGTGCTCCAAGCCCGGACAAAGACGCCGAGGTGAGCTGCATCGAAATCGTTGCCAATGATCGCCCAGGTATTGTCGGTGAAATCTCAGCCCTGCTGGCGAGCCATAATGTCAGCCTTATCTCTCTGGAAACCTTCTGTGAAAGCACTCCCATGTCAGCCGGCATGATGTTTTACGCCCACACCTATCTGCAGCTGCCAGAGGGCATGACCGGGGACAGGCTAACCGCTATTCTCGAGAGCCTGTCGGATGATTTAATGGTGGAGATTGTCGACGCCTAAGTCGCCTCTTAAAAAACCATGCTCGATATTGTTTTATACCAACCGGAAATTCCCCCTAACACCGGCAATATTATTCGCCTCTGTGCCAATACCGGTTTTCGCCTGCACCTGATCGAGCCCTTAGGCTTCGATCTGGATGACAAAAAACTGCGCCGCGCCGGTCTCGATTATCGCGAGTTTCAGTCTTTGAAAGTGCATGCCAGCCTCGAGGACTATCAGCAGAGTCAGCAGCCAAAAAAGATCTATGCACTCAGTACTAAGGGCACAGTTTGCTATTCCTCGGCGCGCTTCGAAGCGGGAGACGCACTATTATTTGGCCCCGAAACCCGCGGTCTGCCAGAGGATATTCGCGACAACTTGGGCCCGGAGAATGTCCTGCGCCTACCTATGCAAAAAGAGAGCCGCAGCCTCAACCTCTCCAATACCGTCTCGATCATCGTCTACGAAGCTTGGCGACAGCTGGATTTTGCTGGCGGCGCCTAACCAAGAGCGCGTTAAAAGAACCCTTTAAAAGAGCGTACCGTCAGCAGAGCAGGTATCATGCTGGGACTAGATCGCTCCAACAGAATAAACAAATACTCCCAGCTTGAGAAAAAATTAATGAGTTCAGCAATCGGCCTATTTTACGGCAGCTCGACCTGCTACACCGAAATGGCTGGGGAGAAGATCTGCGCGCACATTAATAGCCGATACAGCGACAGCGTCAGCCTACTCAATATCGCCGACCAACCCCTCAGCCTGATGGCAGATTACGACCTACTGATACTCGGCATTCCCACCTGGGATTATGGCGAGCTTCAAGAGGACTGGGAAACCCACTGGGACGAAATAGACCAGATCGATTTTTCTGGAAAGCGCGTGGCGGTTTATGGTCTCGGCGATCAGATCGGCTACCCTGAATGGTTTCAAGATGCATTGGGCTATCTCTGGGCCAAGGTCAAAAATCGTGGCGCAATAATGGTCGGCGAATGGCCGAATGAAAGTTATGAGTTCAACGAGTCCAAAGCGCTAACCGATAATAAAGCGCATTTTGTCGGTCTCGCGCTGGATGATGAGAACCAACTGGAGCTCAGCGATGACTATATTAGCCGCTGGTGTGATCAGATCTGCGCCGAGTTCGGCCTCGGGCAATGAGCAAGCAGCAACCCAATGCCATGCCCTGGTATCAAACCGCTAATCCGGTTCCACGCACGCGTAAAACCGTCACCGTTATAGGCGCCGGAATCTCTGGCTGCACAGTGGCTGCCGCCTTAAAAAAGCGCGGCTTCGAGGTAACGGTTATCGACCGCCATGGCCACGCCGGAGCCGAGGCATCGGGTAATCCTGAGGGCATTGTCTATCCCAAATTATCACCCCGAGACGATCTGTTGCCGCGGGTTAATCTCGCTGCCATTCAATTCGCCAGCAACTACTATCAACCGTTTTGGGACAGTGGCTTAGGCCGTCAGTGTGGTGTTTTGGTGGTGCCGGAAAATGACAAGGCCCGCAGTGACTTCAAGCTGATTAGCCAACGCTATGCCGAGCAAACAGAGATGGTCGAAACCATTGCCCATGAGCAGCTGGAGGAATTGAGCGGCGTGCCATTGCACGCTGAATCAGCGCTGTATTTCCCCAAATTAGGATGGTTGCCGCCGCAGCTTGTCTGCGAGCAGTTGCTTGAGCTAAATGATATCCCTTTAGTCCAGGCCGATATCCAAAGCCTCGAATACTCTGAAGAGCAGGGTAACTGGCAGCTGCATGATACCAACCAGCAACGGGTAATCGAAAGCGAGACGGTGATTATTGCCAGCGCCTTCGACTGTAAACAGTTTAGCCAGACAGCTTATCTACCACTGCGCAAAATCCGCGGCCAAATCACCCAACTGCCCTGCACAACAGAGAGCCGTAAAATGAAAATGGTGATCTGCGGTGAATGTTATATCACCCCTGCAGAAAACGGTTTGCACGGCTGCGGCGCGACCTATAACAAAGACCTGTTTAGCACTGAACTGCGCGACATAGATCATCAGACCAATCTGGCGCAGATCGCGGCAACCGATGCAGGGCTTGCAGCAGTATTGGGTCAGCCGGCCAATGACAGCCTAACTGGGCGCGCTAACTTTCGCTGTACCACCTCGGACTATCTGCCGATTGCCGGCCCAGTGCCGGACCGGGCCGCCATGCTTGAGGATTACGCCCTATTGCGCCGCGACGCCAAGACGCCAATGACCACCCCCGGAGCCTATCTGCCCAACCTCTATGTCAATTGCGGCATGGGATCCCGGGGTCTGAGTTATGCGCCACTGACCGCCGAATTACTCGCGGCAGAGATTGCCGGCGAGACCTCAGAACTCGATCTTGAGCCACCTCAAGAGCTGCGCCATGCCATGCACCCAGTGCGGTTTTTAATTCGTGATCTGAAAAGAAACCGCATCTAAAGCTAATGCTATTTAGAGTAAACGGTATTTAAAGAGAGCTGTATTTAAAGAGAGCT
>Ga0307488_10000986_pt1 | contig 23699 bp, 24 predicted proteins | sample SB02metaG_FD_202248 | JGI IMG/M metagenome (GOLD analysis project Ga0307488, IMG submission 202248) | Sea-ice brine microbial communities from Beaufort Sea near Barrow, Alaska, United States - SB 0.2 | ecosystem: Environmental > Aquatic > Marine > Coastal | place: USA: Alaska | collected... | reverse complement strand
GCCGCCACGGCGCTCGTATACCGACACAGCGGCGGCAACGCCGGCACACACGAGTTCACGCTATGAAGGCGATCGACGTGAGCTTCCAGATGAGCCCAACGGGGGCAGAGGAGTTGTGTGTCATCCTGTCCGACCTTACGGAGGAGGAGTGGATCACAGGCAACGACTACGTCCTGATCAGGCGCGTGTTAGATGCGATCAACCGCGCCGCATCCGTGAGGCGGGAGGCAGACCGGATCGCGGAGGAGGCGATAATTCTGATAGAAGAAACCCGCCCGGTGCCGACCACCCAAACAATTAAGGAGAAGCGATCATGAACATCTACGACCGGGTGTGGGCGATCTACGGACGGGGGGAGTCGAAGACCTTCCTGACACGGATCCGCTCCACGATGAAGACGCACGGCATCACCCAGACCGCGCTGTCCAAGGTCTCCGGCTTGGGCGAGTCCCACATCAGCCGCTGGTTCAATGGTCACTGCGCCCCATCGTTGGAGACGAAGCTGATCCTCGATGAGGCTGTCCACACGATAATCGAGAACCGAGTATGAGGGTCCTGGCGGTTGACCTCGGCAAGACTTCTGGCTTCGCGTTGCAGCACCCGGACGGCGCGAAGATGTCGCGGTTTAAGGACCTCGGTCCCGCTGACTCCGTCTTCAGTAATTTCGTCGAGTACATCACCCCTATGATGGACCTCATCGATGTTGTCGTGTATGAGGATCCGAGGTTCAACAGAGGGTTCTCCTACATCCCTGGATTGATCGCGCTGCTGACGGTCGAGTGTCAGTCGCGGAAGATCCCGATGTTCCCCGCTACGGTGCAGGAGATCAAGATCCGTGCGACGGGCAAGGGCAACGCGACGAAGGACGAGATGCGGTCCGCTGTTATGTCTGCTGCCGGCATGGAGTGGGTACAGGATCAGGAGGACGCCATCGACGCTGCATGGGTCTTGGAATGGTTCCTTGAGAACGCCGAAGTCACACCGGCATGAAGCTCTACGCTTACCAAGAGGAGGGCGTGGAGTTTCTAGCGTCCCGAAAGCGCGCCTATCTTGCGGACGAGATGGGACTCGGCAAGACGGCACAAGCGTGCGCCGCAGCTAGGCGCGCCGTCGCCGAGAGCGCGAGGATCCTCGTGGTAGCGCCAGCGTCCGCGATTGATAACTGGAGGAAGGAGTGGGAGACGTGGGCCGGCGGTTGGGGATCGGTCACGTTCGCGTCGTGGGCGTCACGCCAGGACCACGAGGGTCCGTGGGACCTATTGATACTGGACGAGGCACACTACGCGAAGACTCCGACGGCGGCCAGGACGAAGAAGTTCCTCGGGTTGGCGCAGGAGGCGGAGGTCGCATGGTGCCTCTCAGGCACGCCGACACCGAACAAGCACCTCGGGGAGCTTTACACGGTCTTCGCGGCTCTCAGGCCTGATGTGTGCGCCTCTCTGGGTCTCTACAACTTCGACAGATGGTTCGATCACTTCTGCCGGTGGAGTCTGGTTGGTAAGTATCCGATGCAGAGGAAGCGGGTGTACGGGATCAAGAACACCTCCGACCTGACCCCACACCTGAAGAGCTTCATACTTAAGCGTAGTCTGAAGGACGTGGAGATCGAACTCCCGGAGTTGTTGGTGAGCACACACCGCCTTCCGAGGGACAAGAACTTCCTCTCCGCCGAGCAGGCCGCAGCATACGAGCGTATGGCGGGGCTGGAGGGCGGCGACAGCGTGTCAGCACTACGGCGTCACCTCGGGATCTACAAGGCCCCCCGGATCGCCAAGGTGATTGCGGAGGAGTTAGCAGGACGGCAGTACGAGAAGGTCGTCATCATGGCCTACCACCGTGATGTGTTGGAAATATTCCGGGACAAGCTGTGGACGTTCGGGGTGACCGGGTTCGACGGACGGACACCCGTCGGGAAGCGCCAGGACATCATCGACGAGTTCGGACGGGATCCGGGTACACGGGTCTTCGTCGTCCAGCAGGTGGCTGGCGGCACAGCGATCGACGGGTTGCAGGTGAGCACGGAGATCGTGTTGGCAGAGCCCGACTTCACACCGGACAGCATGAAGCAACAGATCAAACGGATCCATCGTATCGGAACGAAGAAGGTTTGCAGGGCTAGGGTATTTGCAGTGACGGACACGTTGGACGAGGGCATACTGGGCACCCTCATGATGCGGCTCAGACATGAAAAGGAGATCGGAATATGATCACACACCAGCTACAGGCTCTTGAGAAGGCGCACGAGGCCGCGCTACAGCGTCTAGACGACATCGAGTCGCGGTTAGCCGCGATGGGCATCGACATCATGGAGAGCCCTGTAGAGGCCCTCACACGGATCGATGAGTTGGAGGCGAGGATGAAGCAGCAGGTCGCCGCGCGGGTAGCCCCGGTAGTCGAGATGTTCACCGAGATGAACTCCGAGGAGGTCCTCAACCAACCCACCGCCCATATGAGTGCGGTCGTAGGATCCTACAACGCCAGCCAGAAAAACAACCAGCCGGGCTTCAGCGATGAGGATGTGCGGGAGTTCGTCAAGGGGATCAAAGGGGGAGCGTAATGCCACCGACCAAACACTCAGAGCATGGCGCATCCAAAGCGAAACGCTGGATGTCCTGCCCCGGCTCAGTCCGGAAGACGAGGGGGATGTTCAATCCGTCTTCGCCCTACGCCAGAGAAGGAACCGCCGCGCATGATATCGGCGAACGGTGTTTGGAGAAGGGAGTAGACGCTCTCACGTTCCTCGGAGTTGTTGTGCCCGTCGCCTACTGGGACGAGGCCGGCATCGAACACGCAGACAATGTTGTTGTGACGGAGGAGATGTGCGAGGCGGTCCAAGTGTACGTCGATTACGTCATGTCAATGGTGGACGCCACCACCGACGAACTCATGCTAGAGATCGAGTTCGACCTCAATCCCCTCAACCCTCCGGTCCCGATGTTCGGGACGTCAGACGCGACGCTCTGGAAGCAGAGCACCAAGCACCTCCACGTCATCGATTATAAGCACGGTGCGGGCGTGGCAGTCGACGCGACCGAGAACGAGCAGCTTATGTACTACGCTCTCGGCGCGCTCGTGGAGGTCAAGAAAGCTCCGGACACCATCACCATTCACATCGTGCAGCCTAGAGGCTTTCACCCGTTAGGTCCGATCCGGACCTTCACGTTCACACTCAAAGAACTCAAGGAGTTCAAGGATCAACTCTTCGATGCGGCGAGGGCGACGCTCGAGCCCGACGCCCCGCTCAACATCGGGGATCACTGCCGGTTCTGCCCCGCGCTCGCTGTGTGTCCCGCGCAGCAGGCCAACGCACTCGCCGTAGCCCAGCAGGAGTTCACGGTCATGGACGAGGCGCTACCGGACCCCGACGAACTGTCGACGGAGCACCTCGCGTTGGTGCTCGCTAAGGGAGACATCGTAGTTGACTGGATCAAGGCAGTGCGTAAGCACGTCATCAGTAAGCTGGACAGGGGCGAGGAGGTCCCTGGATTCAAGTTGGTCCCCGGACGGGGCGGCAACCGCCGCTGGCTCGATGAGGAAAAGGTCTCCAAATACCTCGCCGGGAAGAAGTTGAAAGTCGATGAACGCTTCCACCGGAAGCTCATCTCACCCGCACAGGCAGAGAAGCTACTGAAAACAAGAGGAGCAAAGTTACCTGGGGAGTTATGGTCGAAGCCTGAGCCCGGTCTTAAACTTGTCCCCGATGCAGATTCACGCCCGGCGTTACTGCCGAGCACACAAACCGATTTCGATATTCCAAACGCAAAAGAGAAAAAGACATGAGCAACTTCAAAGTGTTGACCTGCGCCGTACCACTCTCGTACCCACACCTCTTCGCCCCGCAGCCTCCGATGGAGCCCGGCGGCAAAGAGAAGTTCGGTGTGGTGTTGGTGTTCGATGAGGCAGCGCAGGCCACGGATGAGTTCGCAGAGATGAAGCAGACCCTGCTGGATTGCGTATACGATAAGTACGGCAAGGACAAGGGCAGTCAGATGCTTAAGAGCAACAAGCTCAAGACGCCTTTCCGCACCGACCGTAACGGGTACGCCGAGGGCACGGTGACTGTCGGGGTGTCGTCGATCGACCGTCCTGGCATCGTCTCGATCTACCCGGACGCCAACGGCAAGCCGTCCAGCTTGACCGATGAGTCGAAGGTCTACCCCGGCGTCATCGGACGCGCCAGCATCCGCGCCTACTGCTATGATGTGGGTGTCAACAAGGGTGTCACGTTCGGCCTGAACAACGTCCAGATTCTCCGGGACGGCGTCCGTCTCGACGGACGGGTGCAGGCGAAGGATGAGTTCGAGGCTGACATGAGCGCGGTCGCGCCCCTTGAGGATCTCACCGACGAGGGTGGAGAAGGCGTTGTTTCTGACATGAGCGTCGACCTTCTTGACATCATGAACAGCTAGTAGGGGTGGCGCGTGAAGCTCAGTGGTAGAGCAGGTGGACTAAGCGTTCGCGACGGTTCCCGAGGTTCGATTCCTCGGACGCGCAGTCATAAAAAAGAGGATAGAAATGAGCACCTTGAGTATCGACTTCGAGACTAGATCCACCGTCAACCTTCCGAAGACAGGAGTCTACCCCTACGCCACACACGAGTCGACTGAGGTCCTCTGCATGGCGTGGGCGTTCGATGATGAGGAGCCCAAGATCTGGACTCCGGGCATGGACTGGGACAGCGACAGGGACCGCATCATAGCACACGTCGCCCGGGGCGGCGCGGTGCGCGCATGGAACGCGCAGTTCGAGCGCGTCGTGTGGTACTACATCATGCACAAGCAGTATGGGTTCCCTACCCTCACCATCGAGCAGTGCTACGACACAGCGGCAGACGCTGCTGCGTTGGCGCTCCCTCGTGGCTTGAGTAAGGCCGCATCCGTTTTAGGTCTGGGCCAGCAGAAGGACGACTCCGGCCATAGGCTGATGATGAAGATGTGTAAGCCGCGACGTGCGAGGAAAGGAGAGCCCACGAGGGGCACGCTATGGCACGAGACGCCGGAGCAGTTAGAGGCCCTGTATGAGTATTGCCTACAAGACGTCCGAACGGAGCGCGCAGTCGCGGAGCGGATCCGGACGCTGGGACCGCATGAGCGCGAGGTCTATATGATGGACCAGCGCATGAACGACCGGGGCGTCCGCATCGACGTGCCGCTCATCACCGCGATGGGCTCTCTGGTGACGGAGGGTGAGGCCAGAGCGGGTGATGAGTTGAGCGCAATCACGAAAGGCGCTGTCACCAAAGCGACCCAGACCAAACGTCTGCTGGAGTGGATCGAACCTCAGTACACTATACCCAACCTCCGGAAGGACGTCATCCGTGATATGCTCGCCGATGATGACGACATCCCGGTCGACGTCCGACGAGCCCTAGAGATCCGGGCCGCCACCGCGAAGGCCTCGACAGCGAAGCTCGCGTCTATGATGCGCTTCCGCTGCGTGGATGATAAGGTGCGGGGGATGTTCCTGTACCACGGGGCCGGTCCCGGACGGTGGTCGGGTAAAGGTCCGCAGCCGCAGAACTACCCGCGCCCGACGGTCTCGGGCATCGACAGCATTTTAGATGGGATATTGGAAGGTTCTACTTATGACGAAATACTTGAAGACCACAACCCTCTGGCGGTTGTATCATCGGGCCTGCGATCGTGTCTGGCCTCGTCTCCGGGGTCCAGATTTATAGCGGGCGACTACGGTCAGATCGAGGCTCGAGTCCTCGCGCTCTTCGCGGGACAGGACGACCTCGTTCAACTCTTCCGTGATGGTGGGAAGGTATACGAGGAGATGGCCGCCTACATCTACGGCGTCCCTGTCGAGCAGATTAAGAACCCTAGCGAGGAGCGCCAGACAGGCAAGAACACCGTCCTCGGTTGCGGCTTCCAGATGGGTCCTGAGACCTACGCAGAGCAGGCGAAGGTGCAGACGGGTATCACCATCGAGCCGGAGATGGCGGAGCGTTCGGTGGCGAGCTACAGAGAGCGGTTTGAGATGATCCCCTTGTTCTGGCGGGAGATCAACGACGCCGCCATGAGAGCGGTCCACACCGGGGAGACCACTACAGTCGGTCACGGTCTCAAGGTTAAGTTCACTTTGCGTGGTCAGTTCTTGTGGTGTATACTCCCCTCCGGTCGCCCCCTGGCCTACGCCAAGCCGGAGATCAGGGTCCACACGGTCACCCCCAAGAAGGGGGAGCCCTTCGAGACGGCGTCGGTGATGTACCACCACGTCAATTCGATGACGAAGAAGTGGGAGAAGAGGTACAGCTATGGCGGGATGTGGACAGAGAACGTCGTACAGGCGGCAGCTAGGGATCTCCTAGCTTCGGCTATGCTGAGACTTGAGAAAGCGGGCTACCCGCCCGTGATGACGATCCACGATGAAGTGGTCGCAGACGTGCCGAACCGGCATGGAAACTTAAAGGAGTTTTTGAACATTATGGAAGACAACCCACAGTGGGCCAAAGACCTACCCGTAGTCGCCGAGGGATGGGAAGGGCAGAGGTACCGCAAATGACAGCCGCCGACTTCTACGCCGCGGGGTACACAGATCTCGTGTCTGTTATCCCCCCGGCAGCATCGCTCTCACCGGGCAGCAAGATCAGTCCCGCGATCCTCGGCAAGGTCCCCGGCAAGAAAGGGAAACAGGGCTGGTATGGTTATCCCTTCCAGCAGGGTGGCGTTTCCCCCAAACAGATCGACGACTGGGGCGCGAACGTCGGTCTCATGGGCACCCGCTTCCCCGGTCTCGACATCGACGTCGAGGACGCGAAGCTGTCCAAGCAGATCCAGAACTTCGCGCTCCAGCACTTCGGACCCTCACCCGTGCGTCTCTCTAGAGAGCCACGCGCACTCATGATCTACCGGACGGACACGCCCTTCCCGAAGATGCGTCTGTCTTGGGGAGATCACGCCGTGGAGTTCCTAGGCCAGGGTCGCCAGTTCCTCGTGGCCGGCACCCACCCGTCAGGCAACGAGTACAGTTGGGTGACGCCGCCACCGCCGGCTGACGAACTCACCACCATCACACCGGAAAGTGTAGGGGCGTTCTTCGACAAGCTACAGCTTGCGCTAGAGGCCCAGGGTGTCGAGGTAAAGCTTTCGGGACGTACTACGCAGGCGGAGTCCGCTGCGTCGCAGGAGAGCCTGGAAGCGCCCAGCCTGGAGGAGTTGGAGAAGGTTGTGGCGCAGATCGACAACCCAGCGAGCAACGGCTGGGACGAGATGGTCGCAATGGGTTATGCGATCAAAGCCGCTGGTGGTGATGATGCAGCGGACATCTTCTTCGAGTGGTGCTCCCGGTGGGATGGTGGCGAGTATAACTCCGACCTCGACACCTCCAACTGGCACTCGTTCGAGGGTCCCTTCCGCGCGGGTTGGGATTGGCTCTGTGTGCGGGCTGGCGTCAACACGGCGCAGGATGACTTTGAGGCTGTCCCCGGTGCCGTCGAGCCGGATCCGATGCCGGGTAGCTCGGTGGATCAGGTGCCGTGCAGCGACGAGGACGTGCTGGGCCGGATCCTGCCGGGTCTAGAGAGCAAGATCTGTTTCATTCCCGGCGACAAGATGTGGAGGGTCTGGACCGGGCATAAGTGGGAGCGCGACACCACGCTCGGCCACGAGAAGGTCATCAGAGAAGCACTGCGTCTACAGTCTCTGTATATGCTCGCCCTGGCCGACGCCACCCCGACCGAGAGTGAGGGGCGCGCATTGAGGGCCGCGGCTTTTCGTATGCAGTCTGCCAACGGCATCGCCTCGATCGTCCGTATGTCTCGCGCCTTCCTTGCGAAGCACCAGACGGACTTCGACAACGACACCCTGCTTCTCAACACACCGGGGGGCGTCGTGGACCTGACCACCGGAGTCCTCACCCCACCGGACCCGAAGCGTCTGATGTCGATGTCTACGGACGTCTCGCCCGCTCCGGGCAGGCCGAACAGGTGGCTCCGCTTTCTGCATGATCTCACCGGAGGGGACCTCGACTTGCAGGATTACCTACAGCGCATGGCGGGGTACGCCCTGACGGGCAGCATGAGCGAGAAGAAGCTCTGGTTCATCTGGGGCTCAAATTCCGACACCGGCAAGTCGACGTTTGTCAATATCTTGAAGGGCGTCTTCGGAGAGTACGAGAAGAACGTCGACGCCTCGGCCTTCGTCAGCAGCCGGCAGTCGGACGGAAACAACTTCGGGCTGGCACCGCTGCACGGTGCGCGCCTGGTCACCGCGACTGAGCCGCCCGCAGGCCAGTCCTGGGATGAGAAGCGGATCAAGGCGGTCACGGGAGACGACGAGATCACCTGTCGGTTCCTGCGCGGTCAGTTCTTCACATATTCCCCGACGTTCAAAATCATCATCGTCGGTAACCACGAGCCCGAAATCGCGTCCGTCGATGATGCTATGCTCAACCGGGTCAACATCGTCCCGTTCACGATTAAGGTTCCCGAAGACCGGAAGATCGCCGACCTCTCCCAGATCATGTTGAGAGAGGAAGGCCCTCAGATCCTCCAGTGGATGATCGAGGGCACGCTGAGTTGGCGCGCTGTTGGGCTAACTCCTCCTGGTGTTGTGTTGGAGAAGAATGTCGACTACGAACTCTCGGAGGATGTGTTCATGACGTGGCTTGCGGAGGAGTGCGATAGGGGCGAGGGGTACGAAGTCCGACGCCAGTCGCTGTACAGTTCGTGGGCTCGATGGAGTCGCGCGCGGGGAGAGGATCCGGGCGGGTTCAAAGCCTTCAAGCGACTGGTCGACTCTAAGAAGTTGCAGGGAGTGTTCGATAAGCAACTCGGACCCCGTAGGTTGCAGGGCTATCTAGGAATCAGACTCACAACAGACATGGACATGGACATATCATGAAGATGAAGACGAGCGCGCACCAGAAGGTCATGGTCGGGCTACCGGGCGACGCCGAGCAGCGTAAACGCACTCCCATCTGCTCCGGGTTGTTGGACTACTTCCCGGCGGCGTGCGCCGCTGTCTCGCAGTTGAGCCTCATTGGGAATGAGCAGCACAATCCGGGGGAGCCTATGAACTGGGCTCGATCGAAATCGAGCGACCAGGCCGACACCATCGTCCGCCACCTGATGGAGCGTGGGACGTTTGACGACGACGGAGTGCTCCATTCCGTGAAGGTCGCATGGCGCGCACTCGCTTTAGCCCAAACGGAGCTAGAAGAGGTGGCCGGGTGGTCGCATGAGTAAGGGCGACGACCAACGCCCGGCGTCCGTCTCAGCGGAGGAGTTTCTCCGCAAATGGGACCTAGCGTTCCCGGTTGGGGTCTCCGAAGAGACCGCCGACGCCTTGCCTGGCGACGGAGCCGCCGAAGAGCCCCAAACAGAGCTAGAAGAGGTGGCCGGGTGGCGCTATGAGTAGCTAATCGCGATAGAGGCCCCCTACAGGCCCCCTGACAGTCTTCGGCCCCATATGGTTACCGTGGGTAGGACGTGATCGTCCTAGAGGCTCTCAGGGGGCATTCTGGTACCCGTTTTCACCGGATCCGAGCGAAATTGCTCATCTCTCCCGGTTCGGGTCGCCGAAGAGACCGCCTACGCCGCGGTGGACGGCCTGGCCGGCGAAGAGTCCGCCAATCCCGAATAGCGGGTTTGGTTTCGGTAGCCTCTTCGTCGATCTCCCCAGCTTCCGACGGTCCGAGATCAGCTTCTGCCGACGCTCCGCTTCCTTGGCGATCTCGATCCGGCCAGCGATAGCTTTGATGTCCTCATCACGGATGAGGGATGGGTCGAAGCCGTCCATGCCCTTCGCCGCTGTCCCGGCAGCGTCCGGTGCGGTCATGCCCAAAGCTTCGAGATGCCCACTGAACTTCGGATCGCTGAGTAGAGTTGCAAAGCTCGGTGTGTCGTCCCCGATCTGTTTGATGTACTCCGCGTCGTTCGCGAGTGCGTCGAGCGCGCCTTTGCCGCTGCCTCCCTTGGCCTTGGGTCCGCCAGCCATCGTCATCGCTCTGATCTGGCCCCAGGTCATCTCCTGAATCTCACGCCCTGTCAACCGCTGTCCTGTCAGCTTATAGATCTCCTCCGCAGCGTTCCGCATCGTCGCGCTCAGAGCGCCCCCACGCGCTGCCGTCCCGACCGTGCTGGGCAGGATCCCCCAGCCTCTCGCCATGTGCGTATCGTTTACGGTGCGCTGTGTCTCACCGATTAGGTTCGCCCAGAACGGATCCACTTTCGGACCGGACAGGAACCCACCCTCATCACGGGCCTTCGGGCTGAGTAGGTCAGCCTCGCTCGCCTGTAAGGATTTGATCGTATTCCTCCGGTGCGCCTCAAGTACCTCACCGTTCTTGGAAGCTCCTTTCATGATCTCGTAGATGGCATCCGGATCAGTCGGTCTTCCAGCGGCGACCCAAGGCTTCCAGATGTTCATGGTCATCTCAAGGTTGTCCGACACCGCAGCCTTCGGTGAGGTCGATGCGAGCACGGCAGCGAAGCGTGTTGCGTCGTCACCGAACACATCTTGGAGCGTCTTCGCGCTCGCCTCGTACCAGCCGCGCTGTGATGCGCCCTGGAGCGCCAGCGACGCGATCTCACGGGGTGCGGGGGAGCGCAGGTAAGCGCGCATGAAGTTCTTCTGGTTCGTACTGTTCATCTTCTCAAAGTTCGCAAGCTCATGAGGAAGCAACCCAGTACGGATCTCATCCCTTGTGCGATCCATAGCCGCTTCGCTCCCCATGCCTGCGCGTTCTCTGGCTCCAGCTTGAGCGCGGATAGACTGCGGCTTTGCCGCTGGGTTCACCAAGTGTCCCGCCTCACCCATACCGCGCAAACCACGGACCGCCGATGGTGCCGCGGCCCCTAACGCAGCACCACCGAGAGCGCCCATGAGCCTGTTGTCGTCCTCAGTGGCGAGCCCTCCAACAGCCCCACCAATCAGGGCACCAGGGATCGCTTGGCCGGGTTTCGGCACGGTCAGTTCTTCGTAGTTCTCAAGATCGAAGATCGCGTCCTGCCCGTTCTTCTTACCGAGCTTCATAGCGTCCTCACGCCCGAGGTCCGTCCGCGCGACGTCGAGCACCGCCTCCTTCGTGCCGTCCTTATTTGTCCGCACCCAGCCGCCGAGGTTGTGGTCAGGCTTGGCGAGGTCGTCGGCGAACTTGGCGCGGAATTCGCGCATGATGTCCGGCGTGATGACGTCCACACCTTCCGGTAGAGCGCGCACAAAGTCGTCACCTGGGTTCGCGGCGACGGCGAAGAGCTTCTGCCCACCGAGGTCTTCACCATTAGGCCTCATCGTCGCGCCCTCATTCCGGCGGATCGCGTCGATGAAGTCTAGGTCTACCTTGCCGGCATCGGTCAGTGCGACGGGTGTGAAGAGTTGGACGATGCCGTCCTTATCCATCATCCCCGTATACTCACCAGAGTCCACCAGAGCCTTCTCGGCTGCTGTAATTAGTCCCGCACCCTCTAAGCCTGTCGCCGCCCGAGCTTGGTCTACAAATACCTGCTGCTGCTCCCTCGTGGCGATCGTGGATGGATCCACGTCGAATTCTACCATCTCCCCGCCACGGAAGCGTTCTTCTACGCGGGCTCCCGGTGCGTAAGCGTAGGCACGGTCGACACGGTCCGGGCGGAGCGTCTCACGCCCTGCCTGCCCCGAACCCATGCGGCTTGGGTCGAGCACGTCAGCCCCAGAACCCTTGCCGTAGTGTCTGAGCCTTAGCATCTCGCCCGCCCTGACGCCCTTGGTGAGGTTGGGGACGAGCGGGATCGCACCCGCGCCCGCAAGTAGCGCCATACCAGTGTCGCCTTCTCTTCCAAACTTGAAGGCGTCAGCCAGAGCCGCGACGTCACCCGCCGGGCTGAACTCCGGACCGAACTGACCAAGTGCTGATGTCGCCCTACCCACAGCGGAGTCGGGCGTATCAAAACGGTTGCCTCTAGTGGCGAAGTTGCCGACGCCCGCCGCTGCGCCTTGTACGGCATCCCGGCCCGCCTGGGCGGGGTTACGCGCCGCCTCCTGCGCGATCTCCTGGGTGATCGACGCCACCTTGCTTCCCAGCGTCTTACTCGCGGTAGCGATGAGCGCGGCTATCGCCGAGCGCACATCCCCGACTGCGTTGCCTTCACCTGACATCAGAGACCGGAGTGCTGCCCTAAAGCTCTCTTCATTCATCTTTAGTTACCTGTATCGAATAAGCTGCTGACTTGTGCCCCTGCCGCCCCACCTACCTGAGTGCCTGCTACCCCGCCACCCACCGCCGCGATCGATGTCCTGAACGACATCTGCTGCGCCAGCAACTCCGCTGCGGCGTTGCCGTCAGTTAGGAGGACCTGACCAAGTAGCTCTGCGGCTTTCCTGCGCTCCGCCGGGGTGATGCCCAGGATACCCGCGAGCATTCTTCTGAGATTCTCCTTCGCACTCGCGCCCAGTTGGTTAAGCACGGTCTGCTGTTGCTGCGTGGTGCTTGAGTTACCCCCCAGTGCCGAAGCCGTCTCAAGGTACAAGCCCTCCGAGTCGAGTTTATCCACCAACTGGAGGAAATCAGCGTCAGAGTCGGCGATGGCGTGGATGCGCTGCCGTGTATTTGTGTAATTGTCTGCGCGGATTATTCTGTTGGACGTACCCCCGCCGCCGGATGCCTCCATCAGTTGCGCCTCGAAGGAGTCTAGGATCCCATACCTGTATGCATCACGGGCCTCATCGGAGCCCAGGTCATTCAATGCGCGGACGATATCTTCCGGACTGTCTCTCATAGCCTTACGCCCTAATTCATGGGCATCGACCCTTTCCGCTGCGAGAGCAAATGCGCTCTGAGCGGTACTGAATCCATCATAATCAAGACTCATAGCCTCCGAGAGACGTGCGTGTGCCCGAGCGTACCCTCTGGCGTCGTTGAGTTGTCGGGTGCCTTGTTTAATGGCAGGCGTCGCCTGATCGGCAAGCTCCCAGAGGATCTCCTGCGCTGCGTTGAAGCCGAGGCGCTCCGTGTCCTGCGGGCCGAACGCGCTACCGGGCTGCGTCCTGCGCTTTGCGATGGCTTGTACGCCGAAGGGATCATTCTCCAAGAAATCGATTACGTTCGGTCCCATGACGCCAGCGTATTCCTCGTCTAGCTGACCGTAGAACTTCGCGCTAATGGCTTCTTTGCTCAATTCCGCGTCTTGTACAGAGCGACGGAAAGTACCACGGAGACCCGTCATCCTTCGCAGACTCTGGGCCAGACGCTCGCCCCTGTCGGCGTGTCGCCCGAATAGCCCGGGCAGCGGTCCGTCTTTCCCTCTGAGGGTGGGAGCCCGGTTGGCCGCGCCCCGTGCCTCATCGGCGAGGTTCCGGCTCAGATCGGCGACCACAGCCTCCGGACCTATGTCTGCGACCCTGCGTTGTATCTCGCCTGGACCGAGTGGCCCGATCCCGGCGTCTTCAAGGCCCCGTCGCAGGTTTGCCTGTGCCTGCATATCATCTGGTCCTTCCAGGAATCTGCCGACCTTTGGGGTCCTCTCAAGCACCCGTCCGAGGAGCGCGCCCCCGCCGCCCATGACACCACCGACAACGCCACCCGTAGCAGCACCCACGGCTGCCCCGGTAGCGCGTTCCGCTAACCCACCCTCGGCCTCGCCCGCGCCATAGACCCCGCCACCTAAAGCACCCGCTGCGGCCCCGCCTCCGATGGCACCCAGCGCGCGTTGCCCAGTCCTTCCCACGATTGCCTGTCCGATCTTGGCACCACCTGCTCCGGGTATAACCATCCCACCCAGAGCCTCCGCAGCCATAGATCCGCCCGGGTTGACCAGTCGGTTGTCTGCGATCTCCTGCCGTGCGCGGTCTCTGCCTTCGGTGTAGCCCCCACCAGTTAGCGCGGAGAGCCCGCCACGAATCTCGTCGGAGGTCCCGAAGCTGAGTCCGTGTAGGGCCTGCTTCGCGAAGTCGGTGATCGCGTTTCCGCCCCGTTCGTTGATCCGCGCATACGCTGCGGCTTCTTCTGGGCTCGTCTCGGTGCCCATGCTGGGCTCTTCTAGCCCCTCCGGTGTCCCCTGCCGGAGTTCGCTGATGTTTCGGAAGGCTCCCTGCGTGTCCCGCAGGATGATCGCGTCTACCTCTGCCGGGCTGTATGCGTCACCGTTCTTTTTCTTCGTGGTGCCGTCGAGCGCCTTCTCTGCGTATGCTAGTAGCTGTGCGTTGGGATCCATGTGCTACTCCTGGCCGAAGGGATCAGGGGCGTAGAGGTCGCTAAAGTCCATCGGGTTGTCCTTAATCCAGTCACGCCGGAAGGCTCGGAAGCCTGTCGTGGTTCCCCTCGCGTCGGCGTACTCGTCCATCAAGACCGAGAGATCGATCTTGCGCTGCTCGAACCGCATGAGCACTTGGATCAGGACGCGGTTACCCCCCGGAGTCTTGGAGAGCGTCGGGACGATGTCCATGAGGAACTTACGGTCACTATTTGACATGGGACCGGGCAGGTCCGTCCGGTTCGCCAGCGCCAGCTTCTTGCCGAAGGCGTCGAACAGTTCCTGCTGCCCGATGCGGTCGGCGTTGCCGATACCCAGAGAGATACCAAACTGTCTGAAGGGCAGGAGGGCTGACTCGAGGAGGCCCGTCGGGGTCGTCTCCAGCAGGTTATCCAATAGTGAGAGGACGCCCATCGATTCCCTCGCCTTCTCCTCGTCGTCTACCGCCGACGCCAGGTCTGCGTTCATCTTCGTCGTCATCGTGTTCTGCATCGCGGTGGCCGCGTCTACCGGGATGTTGTTGATAGACGTTCTATTGGCACCCGACTGCTTCATCTCCATGAGAAGATTACGCGCCTCGTCCAGTTGCGCGGGCGTGGCGCTCTCCGGGTCGGTCCCGAGCAGGAAGAGGACGTCCTGCATGGACTGCGTCAGGTCGGCCCCCTCTGGGAGCGCGGGCAGGAGCACGGAGCCGTCAGACGCGACAAGCTGTCCGTCCACGACATGGGGCCGGGAGGTCGTCTGGTTGTTCTGTATGAGGTTTCCGATGGCGGAAGCCATAGGGGCGTTCCCGTCCATCAGCGCCTGGTTGAACGCCTGCTGGAGGCCGTCAGGAGACTGTAGCGACTGCTGCATCTGCGCCTGCTGGCGGTTCTGCAAGCCCTGCGCCTGCCCGCCCTGCGCCATAGCGACCATAGAGTCGAGCGCGCTGCCGCCCTGCGAGTTGGCTGCGAGCCCGGCGAGGCCGGCCTGCATGAGGGCGCTATTGTCCCGCTCGCTCCCACCGCTGAGTAGCCGGTTGAGTGCGCCGCCGACGCCCGTGCCGCCCTGCTGCTGCTGCTGCTGCTGTGGCTGGCGACGTCCGAGGACGCCGGGATCCGGCGCGGTCTGCATGAGACCCATGCGCTGCGCGAGTTCGGGGTTCGTCTGCATGATCATCGACATCCATTCGGAGCCGTTGGTGGTCTTGGTGTCGTAGTGGTTAGGCAAGGGAACCTCCGAATAGTCCGCCCCGGAAGGAGTTACCTACCTGGGGCATCTGGAATCGTTGTGCCTGCGGTGAGCCGCCCTGTAGGAGGCCCGGTGCCTGCATGGGCTGTTGTGGTTCTTGGGGTTGTCCCGCCTGAGAGGCCTGGAGTCCCGCCATCACCTGGCTAACCGCACCCGGACCCTGCTCGTACTGCGGGGTGGGCATGGCCGTTTGTGGCATCTGCATGGCGCTGATCAGGCCGCCGTTCGGAATCTCTCCCTGCTGTAGCTGGGGTAGGTTCGGGATCTGTAGACGGGCCAGCGGTCCGTCGTCCTGGCTGCCTGGGCCTACGCCCTGCGTGAGGAGCTTCTGTAGGAAGCCCCCTCCGTTCCCATTGAGTCCCGCGAATATGCTGCCCATTATGTCGTCGTCCCATCTGGTAGTGTCCAATTCGTTCCGTCGTCTATGTTCAACTGCCCGTCGTTAGTGTTAAAGATGATTCGGGCCGCTGTCCCTGCCGCCCCTCGCGTTGCGTTCGTGTAGGAAGGAAGACGCACCTCTTTGGGGAATACGGCGATGTCCGGGCTCATTATGTACGAGGCGTTATCTGTACTGCGGCTCGCGATGATCGGACCGATGTGTGTTATTCCCGATCCACTCCCCAGCCCGGGGATGCTGTATCCTTTCTGGTTGTCCACGAGAACGAAAGCGAATCCGTACCGATCTCGTATATCGAGGATGGTATAGTTGTGCGTGTTGCTGAACGCTTGTACGCACATCGTTCCCGTCTCACCCCCGAAGGACTTGCTTGAGGGGGCCTGCTCCGGGTTGTTGACGTCTACCCCGAGGAAGGTGTTCCCCCCGCAGTTGCCTGTGGACCCGAGACGAATCGGGATGTCACAGTTTTCTAGGTGCAGTCCAATAAACACGTTCTGGTTGGCGTTCGTAACGAGGTCAATTCCAAAACCTATCGCCGCCGTCGCGTCAGTCGCGATATCTATGGTCGTGTTCCGAAAAACGCAGCGTCGGGCGAGGTTCAACTGGAGCGCCGTCTGCCCTGTTGCTTTTGCCTGCATTCCGATTTTCAAACCATTCGTCTGGACCTGGTGCGTCTGTCTGCTCCCCGGGGCCGGTCCAAGATGGACGCCGACGCCGGAAGAGTTTTTGACGGTGACGTCGTCTATCCGACAGTTCTCGTTCCACCCGAGCAGTTTCAGTCCCAGGGCCTGCCCATTCACGTCCACCGTCATGTCCCGCAGGCCTGTGCCACGGGAGAAGGCGTCTTCATCGAGAAGATTCGATGTGATGACCGCGGTTGTTATCGTACCCGATGTCCACTTGATGGTCGTGCCTTGAACGCCCGATCCACAGAGAACGACGTTCTCTGGGACGTTGATGTCTGAGGTCACCGAGTAAGTGCCGGGTGGGAGATAGACCACTCCTGGGGCGTCAGTCGCTACAGCCGCCACGATAGCGTTCTTGATCGCGTCCGTGTCGTCGGTGATCCCGTCTCCCTGCGCCCCGAAGTCTGGGTGCATGACATTGAAGGAATGGTTTCCCTTATCGAGAAAGAGCCCCCTATCCGTCCGTATCCGACCTAATTCGTATTCGGAACGACTCACCCGAATGCCCCGAAGAGCCCACCTGCGAGGGCACCTACGGGTCCGCCCGCAGCGAAGCCGCTCGCCGCCCCACCGAGAGCGCCACCAAACCTGCTACCCCCAGGCTGGGTCTGGGTGCTGGTCTGTCCTACCGGACCCATACCGAGGTTCATCATGTTCATCGCCTGCTGGTTCCCGAAGAGCGGTGCCTGCATCTGCTGCTGCTGTAGCTGACGCTGGTGCTCCGCGAACTGGGTCCCCTGGGCCAGGGAGTTCTGATACCCCTGGTTCAGGAACTGACCGACCTGCTGTCCCTGTGCCCTATCGAGCGCGCCTAACCTCGCGCCCTCGGTGACCGCCTGACGGCTGCCGCCGAAGGCCCCCTGCGCGGTGGCCTGCTGGTTGTTCTGCATCGATGCCTGGTTACGGAGGTGATCGAACTCACCCCTGATACCACCGATGACCTGATCTTGGTATGGGTTCATAAAAGCCTGCGCCATCTCTCCGGGCGTCTGCTCTAGTGGTCCGGTAAAGAAGTTTCCGGTCTGCGCGGTGTTCGCGGCCCGCTCCGCCAGCGCGCGCTGCTTATTGATGAAGTCCTGCGAACCGGCGTCGGGCGCAGTGCTCGTGGTCCCGAGGACCTTGTCAGACTTATTCTTACTCGGCATACTCATGTCTACAACTCCCGGCCCATTATGATAAGCTCCGGGGACCAACCCTCGGTAGCCAATACCTTTTTCCAACCCATACGCCCAGCGAGAGTTGCCTTGTCGCAACCCTCACCCTTGGCCCAATCCAATACATCATAGCTCAGACCTATCACGGCAGCCATATCGCCCGTGGCAAGCCAGAAGTGGCACACCTTCTTCCGCGGCGTGAGGTGGATCTCTGTTACGATGAGCGCACCCTCCGCCTGCCAAAGCTGCGCCTCACCCGCGAGGATCTTCGAGATGACGTCGCCGACATCGTGCTCGCCTCCCCCGTACTCCAGTGCCTCCTCCAGGCCACTAAGAATTTTCTCGTTCAATTCACGCTCCGGGAGAGTTCTTTCCACTTCCCTGAACCCTCGTCGTCGTCGTAGTACAGCGTCATGTGGTCGTTTCCGTCCATCGCCAGGGAGCCGGCGCACTGGATCGCGTCGTACCCCGAGGGCGGGCTTCCCGTGTTGTCGTTGATCGTGATGGTGTCCCCGTCGTCGGCCTTGAGGATTATCATCCGCCCGGCCTCGTCAGGTATTTCTATGAAGTCCAGCCCGTCGGTCGTTCCACTCTCGGCGGCGACCTTGATGATAGACCCAGTGATCAGGGGCAGCGCCCCCGTGCTGAGTGTCGAGACGGTGGGGGAACCAAGGGCCAGGCCCTTATCCGCAACGACCGGCCCCCATGCATTGAACTGGGTTGTATCCGTATCCGGCTTTGTGTATCCCCACGTCCGCGTGGCGGAGGCGTGGATGCTGACCATTGGCCGGGTCGTGGACGCCGGAAACCAGTTCGGTCCGATGTAGACGTCCTCGGAGGCGGCGCCTGCGTAGATGCAGGAGACCACGTTCGCGTCGGTGATGTTCCTGAACTCATTGTGCTCGATGTATACGGCCTGACCACGTTGGACCTCGATGCAGTACCTGCCCGCGTCGGTCGGGGTCGTCTGGCTGAATGAATTGGCCGCGATGAGAACGCTCTGGGAGAAATTCGTGCTCCCGACGTTTGTCACCACGACGTCGCGCTCATTGACCTCGAAGTAGATGCCCCGGAACTCAAGCGAGGACACTGGGTTCAATTCACCGCCGCCGACGCTTATCCCGATCCTGTTGCCGTGGATGTCGCCGCCGTAGATGTTGCAGATGTTGGTGTTGCTGGAGATCGTCAGGCCGACGTCGTTATCGCGGAAGGAGCAGCCATAGAACCACACCTGCTCCGTGTTGAGCGTCCCGAAATATCCGCTCCCCCCGTTGCTGTGCGCGCGGCAGGTGTAGAAGCTGATGTTGTTGTTCGTCGTCGTGAAAGCGTACCCGTGTCCCCCGTGGTGGGAGACGAGGAACCTCTCGAAGCACATCTGCCCCCCGACGCGGGTGCCAATGGTGAGGCCGTTACCGCTGGAGGCGTTGCCTTTGATGCCGAGGTCTCGGAACAGGCTGCTCTTGAGGGCGTTGCTCGCTTGCCCAATCAGTTGGAAGGCGTCTCCCCCCGAGGTGTCGGTGTTCAGGATCGTTGATGCCAACATCCCGTCACCGACGAACGAGATGTTGTTCAATCTCGACCCGGTGACCAACCCAGAATCCACCACGATGGGGGCAGTGATCACATAGACACCGGCGGGGAAGTACAGCCTCCCGCCCACCCCGATGATTCCGAGTTCGCCCGTGTTCTCCTCCCCGTGGAGGAGATTATTCACCGCCGCCTGGATGGCCTTCGTGTCGTCGGTCACGCCGTCGCCTTTAGCGCCACCCTCGAAGTCGGGATGCCTGACGTCGTAGACTTGGTTGCCTTTGTCCCAGAACAGCCCCCGGTCCGTCCGCATCAGCCCGGTTTCGTATTCCGCAGATTTAAAAGTCACGGCTGGATCCTCGCCAACTCCGCGACCGCGATGTCCCGTTCTCTCTTGAACTGATCTCGCGCGACCTCGGCGTCCCGAATCACGGCCTGCATTGCCTTACGGTCGGTCTTGCGGAGGGCTGCCTCAGCGCCCGCCATCGTCTGAAGCTCCTCCAGGGAACCCCGGACGGCGTCTAGGTTGTTGATGGCACCCTCAATGGCGCCGATTGCGTTACCCACTGCGATCTCAAAGTCAGACATCTTCGCCCCCCGTCTCGTCAACCATTTCTTGTATATGCTGCGCCATGTCAACCACCTGGTAGAGGAAGTACCCGTCGAGGTCGATGCCGAAGCTCTCGTCGTAGGCCCCATGCATGACCGCGCTGAGTCCCGAGAGCCCGGTGGCGATGGAATCCATCTCCGACTCCGCGGCCTCCATGATGGTCTTCGCCACGGCGTACCTCTGGTTCGCGTTTTTCCTGCGGTCCTGTAACTGGAGGCAGGCGTCCTTCTCTACCTCCGTCATGTCTCTGAGTTTTTCAGTGTCCATTGTCTTGGTCTCGTGTGGTGGTAGAGGTCACGATGTGGCGTAGTATGCCATACGTCGTTCTGTGCCGTTGATCTTACACTTGATGTAACCCGCGATCGCACCCGCCGTCGCGGTGTTCCCATTGAAATCCACAAACCCAGAACTCCCGGGATGTAGTTTAACGTCGCCGGTGGAGGTCGAGCAGTTTACCTGCATGTCCCCCTGCTCCGCCTGAATCCTGGAGTTTGAACCACTCAACCCCACCGTCGTCGTCTTGGTGCCACCGGAATCATAGACCTCGAAGGCGAAGGTGACGATCTTTGCGGATACCGACCCCGTCCCACCTTTCACCTCGACGGAGCCATCGAAGGTCGCAGTGGAACCAGTGAACGATGTCGCGCTGACGGTGCCCCCGAATGTCGCGGTGCCATCCGCGAGTAACTGAAACGTTGTTCCGAACTTGATGAACTCCTCCACACCTGTGGCGTCCATGTCAATGAACTTGTTCGTGGGATCAGCACCGTTCTGTATGATGCCCGCATTGAGCGTGCCCACATCCGCTGAGAGCGCGGACAGGATGACGACGTTCATCTTGGCAGCCGTGATCGTGTTCCCCGCGATCTGGTCTACCGTGACGTTGAGGGCCTTGATCTTAGCTGTCTCTACCGACCCAGCGGTGATCTTACTCGCGATGATGGCGTTGGTGACGAGCTTCGGTGTGGTGACTGCGTCCGTCTGGATCTCCGTGGCCGAGATCGCGTTAGGTGAGAGGTTCTCCTCATTCAACCCGAACACGCCGACGCCGGGGACGAAGAACGCCTTCTGTGATCCGTCGGCGGCTTTCTTCGCCACCGCGAGCAAAATAACATCGTCGCTTGCCACGGCGGCGTAGTTCGTCGACGTCTGGAGAAGCGTCGTCGAAGCCGTCCGGTCGAGGTAGATGTAGGTCAGGGCCGCCATGTTGCCAGTGTTTGACCCGGTGATGGAGAACGTGTCCCCGTTCGCGAGCTGCATCGTGCCCGATGTCCAGGCCACGGTGTCGTCGTCTGTGGCACTGAATACGATGTCCGTCGTGAAACGCCGGCCTTGGTCCGTCAGCTTATCCGCGATGATGGTCCCATCTGGGATCGATCCCGCGCCCCCGGGGATCTCCACCACCAGGTGGAACTCCGCGATCTGACCACTCCGGCCGGTGGCGCTCACGTCGGAGAACGCGATGACCTTCAGGAAGACCTCGTCGCCCGCGGCCGTGGCCTTCGCGGCCACGACCTCCACGAGGGCGTCGTCGGAGTTGCTGACCGCGTAGTTGGCGTGGCTGCCGTCGGTGATGGAGGCGTCCGTGGGCAGCGTGGCCCCGGCGTCGTCCGACGTGGCCTCCCAGGCGTACCCAATGGAGATGCCATATGGTGCGTTGAGCTTGTACTCGAAGTTGAGGTCACCGTCTGCATCGATAGACGCGAAGGCGTCCAAGAAGAGAGGCTCCGCTGCGAGATCATTCTGAAAGGTCGTCAGTGCGTTCTCGACCACCCCACGGAACTGGGCCTCCTCGTTCTGGTTGTACTTAGGCGGCGCGCCTGGGATTCGGACGACTACCGCAGGGCGGCGACGTGTCATCTCTCACCCCCGGTTTCTGCCATGAATCGCTGACTGCCCCAACGCGCGGCGGCATTCTGTGGCTCGACCCTGAGACGGATCTGGCGCGCGGTGATGCGGACGTCGGTCGGATTCGCGAGCGTGTAGAAGCCGTTATCGGTCTCCGAGGCTGTCGGGTAGAAGCGGGAGAAGATTTTAAGATTGCTCGCACCGACGGTGTTCTCGTCGGGGATGAACTGCTGGATCGCCATCACTTTGTCGCCGTTGCCGAGTTCGATCGGTCCGGTCTCGGCGTAGGGCGTGAACGACGGACTCCCGCCCTCGTCGGCGTAGAGCGCGGCCCGCTCGTGCTCGTAGATCGCTCCACTGGGGTCCGCCATGAGTGGGTACTCGAGGACGCCTCGGTCGATGCCCGCGCTGCGGTCGATCAGTTCCGTCCGCCAGTGGTTCTCCAAGTAGTTATATACGACGGCGTTGTCGTTGTCGTTTGTGGTCGACGGGTAGAACCACCAGACCTCGTTGAAGTCGGTTAGGATCATCGCCGCGACCTGGGTACGCTGGTCTTGGTTCAGTGCCGAGAAGACCGTGCTCGCGAGGGGGCAGGAGATCTTCTCCACGGAGCCGTTGTAGATGTAGAAGCTCTCGCGCCCCATCCAGATGGCCTTGCCGTCGAAGGTCACCATCGACCGCCGTGAGATCGGGCCGCACTGCGAGCCGACCTTGTGGAAGCTGTAGATCAGGTCGCCGCCGATGTACCTCATGGCGTAGAGGTCGATGTCGGTCCAGATCAGGGTCTCCTGACGACCGGCCTTGCCGGCCATGATGTTGCCCTCACCGCTGAGGGTGAAGTCACCGGCCTGGTTCGTTGTCGTGGCTGTCCACACGGTAAGGCTGCGCTGATCGGCCCAGGCGACGTTCTTCCGGTTCCCTCCAGAGGTCCCATCTTGGTCGCTTCCCAACGCGGTGACGAAGCCTTCGGGTGTGACCACGACGCCCAGGCAGGAGATCGGTGAATTGGTCATCTGAGTGGCCGCGCCGCCCACCGAGGAGTCCCAGTGGTATAGTTTGCCGTCAGACCAGGCGCAGCCCACGGGGTCCTCACCGAACATATCGAAGGACCATGTATTGGCCTCCGTGGGGCTGTAGTAGGTCCCCGTGGCCTGGACCACTCCGGTGGTGAACCCAACCGGTGTGATCGCCGTCAACGTGGTACCAGTGTAGTCATAAAGCTTGTCATGGGTGCCGAAGATGACGCGGGCCTGTCCCGTGTTCCTGCGGTAGGCCAACATACCGCGCACCGGGCCGCCTATCGTGGCGGAAGTGGCGTTCGTCAAGAGTGCCCACCCGCCGACAGTCCTCATGGAGCCCTCGTGCCAGCGGACCATTGAGGAGTCGATCCATCGACCCTTACCCTTGTAGTCCGTGCCCAGCTTCACGACGCCCGGCGGGATGTTTATAGGAACGTACATCTAACTTCCACACGCGAGTGCGTCACTGATCGTAGCCCCATCCTGCTGGAACGTCAGGCGCATCAGGCAGAGAGACTCGACAGCGAACTTCTCATGCTCGACGTCCTTGATCCTGATCTCTTTGATATCCCGCGAGAACGCCCTGATGCTGTCCGCGTTGGCCTCTACCCGCGCCGGTAGCTCCACATAAGGTACGAAAGCTAAGAGGATCGCACTGAGTCCGGTGATCACTAATAGAATCGTCCTCACTTTTTTTATTGTCATGTCACTCACCCGATTACCCTCGAAGACGATCTCTGTAGGTTGTCACCGAACTGGACCTCATCGGTGTGTTTATGCATCTTCTCGATTAGGTCCTCTAGGATCCCGCCCCAGACGGCGACCCGTGGGTCGTCCTTCAGGTACGGTGCGCTCTCGACGAGCGTGGCGTAGAGGTAGATCGAGGGGTAGCTCGCGACTAGCCAGTTGGAGCCGGCCGAGAGCGCAGGGAGGGTCTCCCAGAAAACCAACTTCGTCGGGTATGTCGCGTCTGGTACCGGGGCGAACCTGAACTTACCGTCGATGATTGCCGCCCATTGTGGCACGCCAGTCAGTCCATAGTTCGCACGGAGTCC
>Ga0307488_10000985_pt1 | contig 23725 bp, 27 predicted proteins | sample SB02metaG_FD_202248 | JGI IMG/M metagenome (GOLD analysis project Ga0307488, IMG submission 202248) | Sea-ice brine microbial communities from Beaufort Sea near Barrow, Alaska, United States - SB 0.2 | ecosystem: Environmental > Aquatic > Marine > Coastal | place: USA: Alaska | collected... | reverse complement strand
GCTGGTGCTGGTGATAGTGGTTCAGGGGTAAGTCCTGAGATCGAAGCTAATCCTCCTCAGAACGCAGGGGCAGAAGTATATAAATTAAATAAAAGGATAGAACCGTACTCATATACTCCTGATATGAAGCCATATACTTATAATTTCTCGGTTTCATATAAAGACGGAGACGGAAAAGGATCAGTTATTAAAAGAGACATTTCACAACCGAATCGAAGTATATCGCCGTGGAGTATTTTCGATAGTCAGTCAGGAATATTTATATCTGATTTCGGATATGACGAGGATGAATGGAATAATGGATTATGGGGGATATTAGGTTTTTCGTACGATCAATTCAACAAGACTTTAACCTCGACTAATAACAGACAATCGAGAATCATAAATAGTAATATAAATAATTTAAATATTCCTACAACGAACGCTCAGATAGTTTCATCAGATACACGAGCTTTTATAGTGAATCAATTCGGAGCATTATATTATACGACTCAGCTCCCTTCCAGTTCTACTTTAATCGATCAAGACTTTCTCCCTGCTATAACGAATAACGCATTCAGCATTAGATTATCCGCAGTCAATCTCCCTCGAAAAATGTTAAGACCTTATTACTGTATCCGATCAGATATCATAGACAGTCCTCACTATATAGGAGGAGAGAATAGTAATAATCGTCTCGGTGTCGTTTCTGTGTGTGATAAACAATATAGCGGAGGAGACTTCTATTTCAGCGAGGGAGGAGATTTTGTATTTACAATTACGAAGGATAAGACTATTACGAATATCACTACGAGCATCCACGATCCGGATCAGTCTTTTAGTAGAGTCAATTCTGATTCAGCTGTAATATATAAAATAGAAAGTCAGATAGTAAATGAAATAGATTTAGCCCAGCAGATTTTACAAGGATTAAAGAAAAAGTAAAATAGGTTCATTTCCCTAAAATTAAAATCTAAGTTATATTATAAAATGAGTATGAATCCGGATTTAGAAGAATTGAAATCTTTTTTAGCTCGGCGAGGTGAGGTTCAACTGTTAGAGATTTTAAAACATATAGCAGAAGAGTATGAATGTTTTATAGATCCTGATTATGAACCGGAATCAGAAACAGAGAGCGAGGTATCTACGAGTGATATAGTACAGGAGGAAATCGAGGTCAATCCATCTCTGAATGGCTTCCTAAGCCTTGCTTAATCTAAGATTATGATATAAATATACCCTTTAAACCTGAATTATGTCTCTTTTAGCACTTAAAGAAACATAAATTAATTAATTTATTCTTTAAATACCCTATTTTTAGGCATAATATTAGATTAATAAGTATATTTCTATCATAATTTAAGTTTAAAGAGTATATTTTATATATATTCAAGTATAAAGAATGATATATCAAGGATCGAAGGGAAGTTTATGTTTATATTATAAAGGACTTCTCATTAGTAGCTACGCTTTAACAGAAAAGAAATCGATTGAAAGATATATACAACAGGGAGAAGAATTAATTTATAAAAGTAAAGGGATGCCGATTCATTTTCAGATTAAGACATACATTTCTTTCTGTAATCTTATTTACACTCGAAAGAAGAATCTTCAACCTATAAGAAGATCAGATCATATATTTTTTTTAAATTGTTTAATGGCTTTAATGAGACTTAGGATTATTGAGGAGGATGACGAGAATGGATATATGGTTTTCCCTAAGTACAGTAAGAAATTATCTTAATCCTTTATGAAGTTCTTTCACCTCAGGATCATTTAGTATATCTTTATTTTTTAATATAAATTGAATGATCTTCTTTCTTTCATTCATTTTCTTCTTTTCCGTCTGTGCCGGAGTCTGTTCCTTTTTAGGTTTAGGAGCAGTCAGACCTTCCGCCTGTTTAAGAGTAATCTGTTTCCCTCGACTAACCTTAGGCTTAATAGATTTCTTCTTATGATCCACTTGATAATTCTTAGACTCTATCAATTTCACTAAGGCATTTACATCCTCTCTCATTTTCTTAGGGATGGTAATCTTAGATAAGACATTATGAGCTTTAATTAATTTCACTAATTCCGGAGCGGTCAGCATAAGGTTATTTATATTATATTAAAATATATTAATATAATATAAATGATTAATAAAACTTTTTCTAAGGGAGATATGATTGAACTGATTCGAGCATTTAATATCGATATTCCTAATTTTAATACTATGGATAAATCTACTATGTCTATGAAATTATGGGCGGAGTTATGTAGTTTAGAATATGTACCGCCTGAAAATGATATCTATAATATCGAGAATATAGATAAGTTAAAGGAATATGTAAAGGGGAAGAATCCTAATAAATTATTATCGATTAAAGACAGAAATAAAATAATGAAGTTCTGTAAGGAAGTGATAGTATATTGTAATAATGGATTTAATATAGATATGAGTATCTTTAATGATTTCACCGAAATAGATATACAGCTACGAGATTTATGTATTCACGGAGATATTCCCTCAGTTCGTCGTGCTATTAAATTATTTAATAATGATCCTAAATTAAAAGATAAGATATATCCTATAATTTCGAATAGAGTTAAAAAAGAGATGGAGCTTAAAAATAAATGTAAAGTTAAAAAGTACTATGGCTTAATTTCTCATAGAGGATCATTTACAATAACATTCGACTAATATCATTATGATTCTTAATTTTACGACTTAGACATTCTAAGAACTTTACTGGAATATATACCTGATCTATTATCCCTCTCTCCTTATGATGGTAATCCCTGATCTCATATTGATCCTCATTATAAGTCCATACATAAAGACCGTCCATAAATAAAAAGTAAAACTTCCATATCCTTTCCTCTTTTTCTCTTTTCAGATATTCTATTTTATTATATCCGAAAAATGTAGTTTCATATGAATCGTGATTATTAGTACGAGACTTTAATTCTCCCACTATTTCTTTATTTCTTAAATCCACTTGTTTTTTTTTATTTGAATAAAGCTTCAAGTTATCTTCGAAATATATATTATCGTTAAGATAATTCATTACATATCTTTCACGGATTTTTCCATATTCTAAATCTTCGATAATATTCCACATATTTATATAATAAACTTAGATTTTATTTTTACAGAAATTAAACGCGAGAATATTAAAAGTATATTAAAGAAATAATATCTATATGAAAGTATATAAATGAATACTAATTATCTTCCCTCCGATCTAATGACTATGATTCTAAATGCGAGAACCGTAGAAATGAAAAAGGATCGTGAAGAGAAACATAGACTAAAAAATAAAAAAAGATTTACTAACTGCCTCGACGATATTAAATATTTCGGTGATTATTTACAGTACGATAGCGAGACTACGGCTGAGGATGAGGATTTTAATATGTGTATATTCGAAATGATTATGGAATGGAAAATGGAATATTTTCAGGAATCGGAATTAGATAATTATTTAGAAAGTCAGGAGGCAGACTATTCTACTCATCCTTCTCTACTTGAACTTTCTTAATATATGTATCCATAGCCACTTCCTTACTGTGTCCCATTACCTTATTATCTTTTTCTAATTCTTCTTTCATATCTCCGTACTTCGAAGATAAATAGATCTTCCTTAACATAGTTGAACTGATCGATTTCCCCATATACTTTTGACTCGTCTTTAATAGAAGCTGACTCAGAGCATTACGACTCAGAGCTTTACCTGTTGAGGATTTAAATAATACTCCCATCCCATTAATTCGAATATATTGTCTTAATACTTTCTCTAAGTCTTTCGGAATATCGATCTTTAATTCTTTATATTTTGAGCTCGTTTTATATTGATTCAATACGAAAAACATATTATTCTTATTAATCACTAAATAATTCTCTGCTTTCTTTTCTTCTTCGCTTAATTTATTATAAGCTCGCTTATTAATTACCTCCATCCCAGCGAGGTCATTCCTTAGGGGAAGGCGTGTATAAATATTAAATAAAGTATATACCTGAATCAGACTCTTATCCTTAGCGGTTAGATCCTCTTTCTTTTTAATTTTTTTATCTTTAATTTCCGTACCCATTTGATTAATCATTTTATTCACTTCGGAAATATCTACGAAGTTTTCTTTCTGTTTATCAGATATAATACCGGTAGCCTGCTCTTCTTCATATTGTTTATTTAGTGAATCTCTCAGGTCGGAAAACTCTTTAATTAAAGGATCATCCTTTTCTTTAACACTCATTAGATATACTATGACCGAATTAAGATAATTCCGGCGAGTTGTATAGTGTAATTCACTCAGTTTCTCTTCTAATTGATCCGGTGATTTTAAGAAGTCTAAATTATCTTTATCATATATTTTCATTAGTTTAATCAGGTTAGAGGCGTACATTTTAAGAGTTGAATCCTTCGCATTAGGTCGAGATTTCTTAATAGTTTCGATTAGTTTTTCTTTATCCATTTCTCTATATTATAATTTAGATTTTATTTAAATTATAATTTTTTAACGAAAAAGTAAATTAATAAAAATGAGGACTATGTCCTTAAAGTCTCCTTTTATTTACAGAAGAAAAGGGATATCTTAAATCAGGCTATTATATGATCCTGATTCTATATTGTGATGATTGCTTTTTCTGTTAATATTTTTGAGGACTTTGAGGACTTTTAGATATTCGAGGACATATATATTTATTCATACATAGTATCCACTATTCCACCCTTAATCATTACTTTCTTCTCTAATTCAATATAGGCTCGCTGAGTGAAGGGAGCTTCTTCGGCGGTGAAGCCTGAGTATTTATTATGAAGCTCTAAGCCACGAGAATCGACTCTCGCACCGTCAGGGAAGCGATATGCCTGTACGAAGAACTGACCGGAAAGCTCGTCCTGTTGATCGATAACGAAACTCTGAAACTCATTATTAGCGAGACTATTACCCTGACGAGAATACATAGTTCTCGTAATATGAGGGACTGCCCCCTCTGCCTGCTGAACTCCGTGATAGTGTAGTGCCGAATTACTTCTATCAATAGGGAAGATAAAAGCGTCATTCTTTTTAATATTCGAGGTCAAGCTTCCATATGTACCACCTGCTTCGCCTCCGGTAGCTGGGGCGATAGCACGGTAATCATTAAGAAGAGTAAGCATATTATGATCTAATGCCTTCGTTCCGTCTGTGGATGAATTACCCATTTTATCAGAGGAAACCATAACGAACATTTTAGGAACACGGCGACCAGCACCTCCCACATTCCGGATCTGATTCTCCCACGCCGTAGCAGAAGCGAGAGTCGTCTTAGTCAGACGAGGCTCTAAGAAGGTATATTCATAATCAGAGTTCTCTTGTGCGTATGCGTCCATTTGATCGCCGTCTAAAAATGTGTAATCTGCGATGAGGCGGACTTCGTCCTGATTAAGTTTAATCTCTTGATCTTTCTTCGCCTTCTGAGCGAAAGGCATACAGACACGCTCCCCTCTCGTCGAGGAGAGAGTTAGTTCAAGCTGAACCTCTTCCGATAACATAAAGAGGGGAAGCTGAACCCCACGAAGGCAGGGGCAGAGGTCTTCGAGCTTAATAGAGAAAATCGGAGTACGGTCTAATTCCTGAAATGTCTGTACTCCCATATCCGATTGAATCGGAGTAGCCCCAGTAGTGTATTCACGACCTAAATCCATACCTACGAAGGATGAAGTATTAGTATCGTCGTTATAGACTACACCATTCGAGACCATCCTACCGCTGAGATATTGTTCTCTTTCTTTAACTACCTGCTGATCCATAAAGAGAGACTTATAGAAATCATAGTGAGCCCAGTCTTCTACTTCGCATATAGTTTTACCGCCGATTTTAAAGGTGGCTCTCTGAATAAGAGCTCCGATACCGACACCCATAGGAAGGAATGCGTTATTAATTGAAGGATCTGTAAAGGAAAAACATATACGAGATTGAGGATTCAATAGACCTTTATTCTGAAACTGGAATCGGATGAAACTATCCGAAAATACTACTGGCTCTAAAATATCAGTATCGATACGCTGTTCTTTATCTGTAAGCTGTGCTCCTACTTCTTCGAGAAAGTCAGGGATGTCGTCTTTTGTATAACTCATTTTTATATTATTTAATATATAAAAAATTAATAAAAAAAAATGTAAATGAAAAGTATAGAAAAATTAATTAGTACATATCTTTATCATACGCATAGAGAAAAGGGATATAAGAAGAAGGGCTTATACTGATATAGAATCGATAAGTATGAGTATTTTCAGTAATCTTCCGAATCAATTGATTATGAAAATTATTAAGACCGCCGAAGACGAGAGAAGGGGTAAAGAGAAGTTTAATAAAGTAATCGGAACAATTGATAGTATAAATGACTGGGAGGCATTCGACCACTATGATCCTAATAAAACTTGGAGGGGATCGTATGAGCTACTGTCTCTCCTTCGAATGAGAACTGGATATTATCTGACTATTGAATAACTTGTACCTGACCGTTCTTAAAGATTAGAGTCTGTTTCGAATGGACGAATATATATGCCGATACTGGGTGATTATCAGTTAGATCGAGATCCATTTGAACTCCCCAGTTTTCATTCATAAAGTTCCCTCCTGCTGTATCAGAGCCTACGGTATCATAAGCGACTCCCACTATATAATTAAGACCGCCTCCGAGTACGGCGTTATCGTTCGAAGACCAGTTCTTATTACAATTAACAGGAGATACTATGGAATGAGTAATTTTATTAAATGGAATGATAGCGTTTAGCCCATTACGGATCACCTGAGGATCGACTTGTTTCTGCTTAGAGTCCTGCTTAAATGCTGTATCGATATTATAATCAAGGGGATATCTTACTCCGCCCTTAGTGAAAACTAACTGCCTTAGATCTGCGATAGTACCATCCGCTCTCGTGGGGATGAGGGTTGATAGTGAATTATGATTCAGATTATTAAGATACGAAGAAGGGATGAAGTTCATAAATACACTATTTACACGGCTCAGACCGAGAGAGAAATTGATCTCCGCATTAGTAGAGTTAATAGTCTGATAATATCCTGAGAAAGAATTGTATTCTAACTGACCGCCATCACCGGAAGGCATATCCTCAGGAGTCGGCATATGGGTCTCGCATACAAGCTTACAGTTGAAGACCTCATAGAAAGCACCTAAGAGACTGTTTCCGGATGCGTCGCCGTCATTATCGAATAGAACTGCCGAACTCGGTGCGAGGTGGATATCGATCTGTAATCCACCGACTCCGCTCTGAGCTGAAAGGGGGATCGCAGAAGTACCTGATAGGAGTCCTGAGGGAAGGTGGATACAGAACTCATTCGCATTTAGAGCCTGAGCCCCTGATTCCTGTACGACACTTTTCATTTGTCCGTCTATGGAAGGGAGTGTGAGACCCATTTCTCCGAATGCTCCGATTAAATGTTTCTCGTCTGCGGTCGCAGGGAAGAATGTGGAATAGAATCTGTTCGCGTGTCTAAGGTGTTCTATTGTCTGCTTACTGCGTGCCGAAGAGATAACAAGCTGATCCACGATAGACCATACACCTAAGCGACTATCCATTTTTAAATTATCCCCAGCACTAATCGAGCGTGAAGTGTTTGTGTAGGCGTTGAACTGTCCGCAGAAACGGACAGAGCGAGGAAGAAGGAGAGCTTCCTGCTCGGAGATCTGAAATGATATGATGGGGCGACCCTCATTATACGAAAAAGAAGCGTTGTGATTCTGAGGCTTGATTTCTAAATAGCGATTACTCATTATATTTATACTATTTAATATATAAATATTCTTTAAAAAAAACTTATAAAAAAAGATAATTAATGTCTTAATATTATTTAATATTCTACCGAAATGTTATCTCCTGTAATATTGACTCTTCGGATATGGAATACATAATTATTCCATAATTTATTCTTAGTAGGAGTCGCTCCCTGATAATTGACTTGAAGATTGAAATCTTTATTACGAGTATCATATACACCCTTATTTAATGCGAGGGCACGAGATACGATAAAATTACGATTATATTCACTTAGGGATCGAGCTGAGATTTCCGCCTGTTGAAGAGCCTTAGTCGTCTCGATTAATGGCTGTTGATCGATACTGTGTTTCGACGAGGTCTTAGATACTTTAACAGGGCGAGACGGTTGAAGGCGACCGTCATAGATAAACTGATAATCCGTAAGGAAATCAGAGATGCCTCTCATTTGATCCACAGCGTTAAGAGTGCCGTCTATCGTAGATATCGCACCGATATCATATGTACCAGTTCCATTTATTAGATCACGAGCAGAATAAACTGAACTATCCTGAGGCAGGGACAGGATAGACTTAGCCCTACTATTAATTAATGGAAGTCGGATATTACTAACAAGATCATCCTTATTCTGAGAATATTGATAATTCTGAGCTGAAAGCATATCATAAACAATAACTCCCTTTTCCTTCATACTCGCCATAACATCCGCGACATAATTAGCTCCCATATCTACTTCCTGAACTACGAGCTCGACATTTTTTAATGAATATTTCGGAGTGTAGCTCGTAGAGCCCTCTGCTAATGAATCGGAATATAGGAAGAAACTATTTTTTAAAATAGACGAGCCATTATTAGTCTTAGAACTATCTAATACAATCTCGACTAATCCCTTTCCTCCGTCTGCCCCTGATGATGCGTTGATCTGACTAACAATCATAGCCGAGCTCATATTTCCTTCGAAAGCGTTAGTCGGATCTACGAAATTAATTCTTTCACCTACTACGAAGGGGCAAGTCTCAGGGGTTAATTGAGAATTAGTTTTCTCGATATAGAATCTATCAGTCGCAGATCCACTCGTGAAATCATCCGGAACAGAAGATCCATTTACAGAATGGAATCTCGGATTAAGGCGGAGGCGACGGTATCTCATAGCACTATCAAGAGGGCGGAGAACCTTGTACGCGTCTTCGAGCGTAATAACAATTTCTAATCCGGTTAGCATATTAACCCATACTTTCTCAGATCGGAAGATACCTGTTTCTAATGGGATACATAGCTTAACCGTTCTAAACTCTAATGAATTGACTACTTTATTTCCTGAGCCATTAAGGGTCTGCGTGAAATAAGGATTAGTAGGGGTACAGTCGGAACATTCGCTTCTCGTCGTGCCTAACGAGCCTCTCGTCTGAGGCTTCCATACCGTAGCTCCCTCCGTGAGGGCTCTCTTATTCTTCTCGGAATCATTAGTATCATAATCTCTCATAATCCCCACCATAGAATTATAATTCGTAATCTGCTCTAAAAGTACTGATCCTTTTTCTGCTGAACTGTAAATGGAAATAGTTTTAATCAGAGATGATCCAGCTATCCGCTCGTCAAGCTGTAAGGCGGTGGGATAGTCGCTCCCACCTTTATTCGGATCAATAGTGAAATCACCTTGTAGATAACATTCATCCGGCTTAATGAAATTAGTAGTCGGAGGAACTTTAATTCTTAATTCTTGTCCTCCTGTAAAATCTAAACCATTTAAAACACTAACAGCTTTCGAGGTCTGCTCGATCGGTATTTTTCCTTCTGCTTTCCAAAACGAAACACTCATATTTTATAATATAGTTTATATATTATATTTAATAAAAAAAAAATTATGAAAGTTAATTAACTATTGAGCTTCCTGTGCGACTCCGAGATTTCCAGTCTGAGCCTGAGAAACAACTGCCTCCTGAGCGACAGGTTTAGCCTCAGCGTCTTCTGCTTTCTTAGCGTCTGCCTGAGCCTTCTTCTTAGCAGGATCTACTGACTGAGCTGAACTGATCTCACCTTCGATCCCTGCTCCTAATTGAAACAGAGTTCCGAATCCTTGAAGGGCGAGACCTATGGGAGCGAGAGGTGTGGCTTCTAATGCTGTACCTACAATATCCATTCCAGCACCTCCGATCTCAGCCATATTCCCCAGCTTGTCGGCTGTACTCATTTTATGCCATCCTCCATTTTCGTCAGCTGATATCGCCATCCCCATCCCTGCGATAGCTCCTACTACACCTACTCCCTTCAACGCTTTACCGCCTACACGAGAGAGGAGACCTGCCCCTTCCTCTCCTGCTCCTGCGAGTCCTCCGACCTTTCCTCCGACCTTTCCTGCGACCTTTCCTGCGTCAGTCCCTCCTTCTTCGATCACCGGAGCACCGCCTAACGGAGGCTTAGTAGGAGGTTCAGCAGGGACAGGCTCAGCAGGGACTTCCTCTGAGGGAGCTGACTGCTGGCGAGCTTCTCCGGTCGCCGTCGCCTTCTTCTGAGCGTCGCTTAATGTACTCGCTACTGATTTACCTGCTTTTTTAGCTTCCGCTATTTTATTAAATGTAGCCCCTGCCCCTGCTGTTCCGGTCGCCTGAGTCGTAGCGTCTTTAAGCTGGGTCATTAATTCAGTATTATCTATATCCTTTTCAGCGGTCTTTTCATTATCCTTATCCGTCTTAATATCCTTAGTAATCTGCCTATTCTGTTCTGCTACTCCGAAATTATAGTTTTTAACCTGAGCCTGAAACTCTGAATCACCTGATCGATCAGCACTAGCGAAATCCATTTATTTATACTATTATAATATATAATTATTATAATTAAATTATTAATAATAATTTATCTTAATTATGGGGATCTTCGTCTATTTCTTCTTCTTCTTCTTTATCCATACTTTCAACAGGATATATTTTCTTATCAAAATTAATCATAATCTCAGCAGGATTCTCAGATAGGTTTAAGGTCATAAAGTCATATTTCTTTTTAGTCGCTATACCGTACATATTCCGGAAGTTTTTATCTCCTCCGAACATAGAAGAATATTCTTCCGATAATTTATCTAATTCGGATGAGTTCTGTAATCTCCCTATTAATATCCAGTTCGCATTCGCCCTTATAGTGGGACTGACCTTCCTGAATAGCTGAGTACTTATCATAAGTAATCCGATATTCGAGTGGCGATATCGGCTGGAAATATTGTTTAAAGCAGTCGTCTTCTCCCCTAAGCAATCGTCTAAAACTAAACAGACCGAAGGCTTATCATCCCCATACGCATCCTGAGACTGTGTTAATTTATGAATCATAGAATCGTCATAATGATCCTCACAGTCGAAAGCTTTCTTTAAGAATCGACTCGTCTGATCGTTATTTATTGTATTACTTATAATTTTTACATAATCAAAATAGTCCTGACCGTAGAAGGCTTTATTTAAAAGCATATTAGAAATGATCGTACTTTTTCCTGATTTCGTAGGCATTACTAAGAGGACACAGGAGGGAGGGGCTGGGAGATTAGGATGTAGAGGCTTACTCTTTTCAGATGGAGGATCTACTACTTTTAATATTTTTAAAGATTTACTCATTTATATATAATAGATATATATATTATTTTTTCGATTTTTTAACTAAATGAACTTTATCGATCTTATATGCTTTACTCTTAGGATTAATAGAAGCATATACTCTCGCCATAGCCCACGCCTCCGCTGAGGTTATCTGAGGTCTTACCGACTGGGGATTCGTCTTGTACGCCCCTATACCTTTCTTATATATGATCTTCAATCCTTTTAATTCGTATCCTGATATTTCACTAATTTCTTTAAGTGAGTGGGATGTCGATAAAGGTTTAAACTTATGCTTTCGATTGAAGTCCTGTTTATAAGTCATATTTATTATATATAATAAAAATATATATATTATATATAAATGAATAAAATATTAATATGTAGTCTATCCGATAGAGATCATTTTTCTTCTCCTATGTTTAAGCGATTCTCTTCATACTGTAAGAGATGGGATTATAAATGTATTTTAGAAAAAGAATCATTAGACCTTAATCGAGCTCCTGCGTGGAGTAAAATATTATTATTAAAAAGGGAAATGGAATTAAACCCTGAGATTCCTTTTATCGTATGGATTGATGATGATATTTTAATAACTAATGAAAACATAGAATTATTAAAAATAATCGAAGAATATATGGGAGATAAGGATATTATATTATCCGCCGAAGTTGTACCTCCTTTTAATACTGGATTTATTATATGTAAAAATAATCAGGATAATATTAATTATTTAGATCGAATATGGAAGTTAGGAGAAGGAAGTCCATATAAGCATAAACCTAACTGGGAGCAGGAGATAATGATTAATGATTATAAAGATCATAAGAATCATATTGAAATAATACCGTATGGAATCATTCAGAACTTTTATAGAGATTATGATTTACCGGATGAAATGAAATGGAAACAGGGAGACTTCTCGGCTCACATAACCGGAATGATAATGGATAAGAGAATATCTATTAGGGATTCTATTTTAAAGTTGTATTATTGATTTCTTTATTTAGATAATATTTTTTTTTAAATGTATCTAATATTTTTAGATTCTGATACATAAATAAATATGATCCCATATTAGATCCGAAGATATTGTTCTTATGTAATGCGTCATCCTCGAAGGCATAATCTAAGGGTCTTACATATTTCCTCGTGTCTTTACAGGAATATTTATTATTGTATTCATATGATAATATGAAATCATCCCCCATAAATGAAGCTACTAAAAACTTATCTATTAATCTATCACTTTTAAAATCGGCGTGTTTATAGAATCCTATATAAAACTTTAAGAAATCGGAGTACTGATGATAATCGAAACATACACCAGCATATCCCTCGACCATATCACATTTATCATTATCTACTATTATATAGTTTCGATTCGAATCATAATTGAATCCTGATCCGGTTGTAATATTATCCTTAGTCTTATCGTCCATTAATTCATAGAATAACGCCGTATCATAAATAGTATCGTCGTCGCATATAATTAATTTATCTTTATCTAAACCTTTCTTCTTCATAAAATCATATCCTCCCATATATTTACAAATCGCCCCATAATCACTTATAAAATTAAAGACTACTTTTTTATTAGATTTACATAACTTTAATAATGATTTAGGAAGCTTAAACTTTCCGAATCTTCTATATTCCTCACATATATTTATTACGAAATACTTATATCGAGGCTTGATATGCGGTATGACCTGAATCAGCTTTTCGATCCGTTTAGGCGTTGTCGTACAGGATAAAATAAAGCCCATTATATAATACTATTAGATTTTAATTATTTCAATTTTAAACCGAGTCCTCTTTTTTTAGGACAGAGTCCTCTTTTTTAAAAAGAGAAATAAATATTCGAGGACACCCTTTTACCGTCTCTAAGCGTCATAAACCATAAGAAAAGAATAATATATATATATAGAGAGTCCTCAAAGTCCTCAAAGTCCTCTAAAATATAAAAAACAGAATACAAGAAATAAGAATAGTAGAAAGCATTAATCCTTCTCGTGAATGTGTGGAAACCGTCCGCCATTTTAGGGGACGAGTCCTCTTTTTATGGGACTCTGAGAATATTCGAGGACTTTTAGAATAAATGATTAAAGAATCCCTTATCCCCATATTTCACAGCCTTAGGGGGATTGAGTGCGTTATTGATTGTATTCATATGAGAGGTATTCCGGTTATGGGTTTCTTCCTGTTGTTTCTTGATAGCTTTCCGTTCCTTTCTCTTGACTTCATATCCAGCGATAGCGTCCTCCTGTAATTTCTTAATAAATGCTGGATCTAACTGGCTGAGAGTAGGCATCCCCTCAGTAATTTTAGGAGTACTTTTAACGACAGGATCAACAGGTACAGGAGCTTCTCCTACTTCCTCTCTTAGTTTCTGAATATCTTTCTTTTTCTTCTTAGTCTGTAATTCTTTCAATTCTTTCTTTTCCTGAGCCTTCGCCCTTCGAACAGCGAGAGCCTTCTCTCTACCCTTTTTCAAATGTTCTAACTGAGCCTCACTCATTACTCGCTTCTTCTTAGGAGCAGGGGTTTTCTTAGGTTTATCTTTATCTACGAATATATCCTCAGTCTCTAAGGATGGCTTAGCAGTCTTTACCACAGGGAGAACCTCGTCTTTAATTTCCATTTCAACCGTATCCCCCTGTACTTCGACTTCGTCATCACTTTCATTCTCAGCTTCTAAGGGTTCTAATTCCTCTACTAATTTCACGACCGGCAGAATATCCATTTATTATTTAATATATAATAAATATCTTCTATAAATTATTAAAGTTTTCTGTAATTTTCTATAAAATGACTATGAATTAAATCTAATACCACCCTAATCCCCATCCCTTCGATATGTTATCCTCCTCGATCTTGATCTCCTTGATTCGACTCTTAATGAAAAGCATATCTGTTTTAAGATCGTGGATATCCTTATGTATTTCTTTAATGATATATAGTATTTCCTCGACAGGCTTAACAGGTGATTCCTTCGTATTAACATTATCTAAGTCTCTCATAGTGAAAGGGTTATCCGACATATTTATATAATTTATAAAATATTATATTTAGAATATTATATTTACTAAATATAAATATGGACTTGAAGGATCTTAAAACACCGAGACCTCTGCCGGATGATATAGAGGAATGGAGTAATGAGATAGAATCTCTATTAAGTGAATGGGCTGAGGTTAGTATGTGCTACGCTTATTTACATAATATAAGTACGAGAAAATATAAAAAGAAATATCATCATATTCAGATTCCTATCATTATTTTATCTACATTATCAGGAGTAGGAAACTTCGCAGGGGATAGCTATGTACCGGTATCTCATAGGTCAGGATATAATGCCGTAATAGGTGGGATAAATATATTCTGCGGAATACTGGGAACATTAGGATCATTCCTTCGATATAGTGAAATAATGGAAGGACATAGATTATCAGGATTAGCGTGGAGTAAATTAAGTAGGAATATAGAAATAGAACTGTCTCTTCACGATAAGAAGAGAAAGCCTTGTAGGGATTTCCTTAAAATATGCCGAGCCGAATATGATAATCTATTAGAACAGTCTCCGAATATCGATTTAGATATAATAGGAGGATTTAATAAAAAGTTTAATGATTCATATCCGAATGTGAGGAAGCCGATAATATGTAATGGATTAAGAGAAATTAAACCTTATAAAAACGAGGAGGATGTAGATCCTACTAAATTAACATTAATACCTGAGGAAGATCAGGGAGAACCTGAACCGGAGGCGGATCTACCATAAGACCTTATAAGCCCAGTAATTCGAAGTATTTTTATTCTTATAAGTAAGATTACCATCCTTATCCTTTATTCCTGAGGATCTGCTTCGATATGATTTTCTTCTTTTAGGATCATTATGATCTAATGATTTATAATCTCCTATTTTATCCTTGAAATGTTGATAATCTTTATGACCGAATCCGATTCTTTTAAAACCCTTCTTATTATCGGCTTTAACATAAACCCAGTACTTAGATTTAGATTTAGTAGTGTTCTTCCACGGTTTAAACAGTATAGGCTTTCCATCCTTAGTCAGAGGCATATTTATATAATTTATATATATATTAAATCATCCGTTCGTATTAATATTTAAAAAAAAAATATCTATGTATATATATAGAAATGACTGACCTCACGGACGAACGCATTAATAAAATATTATTACAATATGAAAACAAAAGAAAGAAGGAAAGGGAGAGGTACGAACGAATTAAAGATACAGAAGCTTTTAAAGTTGTGAATCGGAACAGGGCTCGGAATCATTATAATATTAATAAAGAAGTAAAGAAGACTAAATATAATGATAATAAAGAATTACTAACCGCTAAAAGCTCATATAATTATTATAAGAAGCTGGATCGAGTTGAAGATTTTAAGAATAAATATCCGAATAAAGTAAAATTATTATCGGATAATAATATAATAATTTAAATATCGAGAAAATTAAACTATCGAGAAAATTAAACTTTTTTTAATAATGATCTTTTATAGTAGTAATCCTACTATAAAATATTCATCCGATTCTTTTAAGCCTCCTATTGAGTGCGTTTAGTTATACTTAAAAAGATATTATCTAAGTATAAGTATAAGTAATAATGAGTGAGAATAAAATCAGCGAAAAATTATCTAAACTAAATAATATGAAGACTTTTACATTAACGGAAAAGTATGATATTACATCCGCTAAAAAATTATTAATGAGTGATCTACTCGACGACGAGTACAAGGGATCATTAGGAAAATATTTAAAACAGGGGAAAGGAGGAAAGGTCGAGGTAGAATATAAACAGAATGAGATCGGAAGACTAAATATTAAGGTTAAGGGATTGAAGGAAGGAGAGACCTGTATCGCTCAGGCTTTTATGAAGGGGGTTGTTAAGTCTGCTCTATGTTCGAAGTCCTATCACGATTTAGATATGATTAACGCCCATCCTCTTTTCTTAGAGCATATTCTTAAAGATAAAAATTATGATTGTTCGATCCTAAGTTTTTATAATAAAAATAGAGAAACATTTTTTAAGGGTATGGAGAAGAAGGGTCTGAGTCGTGATAATTGTAAAGTCTTAATTATGAGAATCTTTTATAATGGATCGATCTCGGCATTCTGTAAGGATAATAAACTGAAAGATTCAGATATCCCTGATACGATTTATGACTTAGATAGAGAGATTAAATCTAATTGTAAAGAGCTTCTAAAAGATAATGATCTTCTACCGTGTAGAATGAAAGCGATTGAAAATAAAGGTGCGACTTATCATAATCTCGACGGTACGGCTATGAGCTATTTCTTACAGACAATCGAAGCGAAATGTCTAATGAGTTTAGTGGGTTCTCTAAAAAGAGAAAAGTTTAGAATAGGGGCTCTGATCCACGACGGCTTACATATCGAGAAGGATGAGAGATTAGATAAAGAAATGATCTATAAATTAGAATGTGATCTCGAAAGGGAAACAGGTATTCCGGTTAAATTAAAGGTAAAGCCTTTTATTAAGGTAAAAGAATTAAATGATATAATTGTAATTACTACTGATAAAGAAGGAGCTGATTATATTTCAGATACTCTTAAAAATGATTATGTTATTTCTCAGGAAAGAATCTTTATGAGGATCAATAATGTATGGACGGAGAATGATAAGATAATCAAGAGAAACCTAATGAAAGCTGTGGGTAATATGAATATCTATATGAAAAAAGTAGTAGGCGAAGATATTACTTTAATCCCTTATTCGACTATGAAAAGAGGATGTATGGATATGCTCGCATATGTAGAACCGACTGAGGATGAGGATTTCATAGATAAATTATGGACTTCGAATCTATTTAAATTATGTTTCCGTAATGGGTACTATGATTTTAAAAAGGGAGAGAGAGTAGATTATGATATGGATACTCATACAACTATTAAGATCAATAGGGAATATAAAGAACCGGATATGAAAATAGTGAAAGAAGTATATGAAAAAATACTAAATCCTATCTTTAATAATGATAAGGATCTTATGAACTGCTGGCTGAATTATGTAGCACGAGGACTCGCAGGTCATATCGAGGATAAGAACTGGGGAGTAGGTATCGGAGAGAGAGACTGTGGAAAAGGCGTTCTCGTAGGAATGTTAGAATCGTGTTTCGGTGAATATTGTAGGAGTACTAACTCAGAGAACTTTCTATTCAAGAAGGGACAGTCTGATTCAGCGAAGGCTCTAAGCTGGCTCGTTCCCTTCGAGTTCAGACGACTATTACTAACGAATGAGATTACGATTGATTCAGAGGGTAAATATAGAATTAACGGTAATACTCTTAAAAAACTATCATCCGGAGGAGATAAGATCGAAGCTCGTGTTAATCATAAAGACGAGATTAACTTTAAGATTCAGGGTCGAGTATGTATGTTCTGTAATGATCTTCCTCCTATCGAGCCGGCAGATACTAAGGAGACGGCGTATATGTTTAGATTCCCATCTAAGTTCTTGAATGAAGACGACGAGAGATTAGGAAAACCTATTCTGCGTCCGGTTATGTACGAGGATAATGAAGGAGTAATTCAATATGAGAAGGATGAGAACGGAGAGAATAAAATGATTAATGTATGTAATTTCTATAAGAAGGATGACGAGATTAAAGCGTGGTGTAGAAAAGAAGAGGTTATGGACGCATTCATTCATATTATCTTTTCTAATTATGGAACTAAGGCTCTCATCCCTGAAAATATGAAAGAAGAAATGAATGACTTTAAAGAAGAAGAAAAAGAAGAAGATATTTTCTTATCCCTATTCAATTTCCCTAATGATTCCGACTGGGAACAAGGTTCTTCGAAAGACTGGATCTCGATAGATCAGATTAAATCGTTAATGAAGAAATCTCAGATCAGTTTATCAGCTCAGAAGTACAAGAATTATCTATTAGGTCAAGGATGTATGAAAGGTAAAAGACTGGACGATTACTCAGGGAAAAGAGTTAATTGCTGGGTTAATATACAGATTAACGAGAAGGCTGTTAAGCAGGTATGCGGTATAGAAGACGACGACGAGGATTAATATCTGCTATTATTCTTCTTCACATTTTTATTTTTATTATTATTTTTCTTTTTTTTTAAAGGTTTAGGTTTAACCGGAGATTCGAAAATCTGTTCCTTTACTTTATTTTTATCGGCGGTATAGTCTCTGATAGCCCTTTCCATATCGAGAGGTAGAGGCTGAATCTTCTTTTTAATTTTCTTAGGCATATTTATATATTAAGAGTATATAATTATTCTAATTCCGTAATTTTCATCTTTAATTCCGTTATGAATGCTTCATCCATTAGGATCTTACCTTCCTCAGCTCTTTTCAACATAGACTTAAATCCCTTGACGGCATTACGATCAGCTCTGACTTTATCAACGGTCTCATAAGATTCACTTTTAGGGAGTTTTTTAACAGGAAACATTTATTTATAATTTATAATATATTTTTTTTATATTTATTAAATTATAAATAAATGTCTCTTGTAATCGCCAGTAATGAAATCGCAGGTACTTCGAATATTCAGGGTCAGTTTCAATCTGCCTTCTCGTGGAGTAATCATATGAATCAACCTATTAAGCTTCCACCTAATTCGGAGGTCGCCGTACAGAGTCTTAAAATTAATAAAGACGGTACAATCACTATTAATCCTTCAACTATATTCTATCTTTATTATGGAGTAAAACTGGCTGACGGATCGATCACACTTGAAAACACTACATCCGCCCTTCATATAACAGATTTAGGAGTGGAAGGAGTCGAGGAAGTATCAGTAGAGGAACTCGCCTCTAAGATTCAGACTGCTCTAAATAAAGCTCTTCCTACTCCTGAGACCTTCGGACTGGCTAAATGTGAAGCTCTTAGAAACGCTTCTCAGACAGACTTCACAGGATTCACTATGACTTTCGAATCGAGGACTAATGGATCAGCATTAAATAATATCCCTCAGACTTGGAATAATGTTTATTCGAAATATATTGAGGGAGCAGGTTTAACATTTGACCCAGCGAAGAGTACATTAACTCCCATCGCTAATTACGCACAGAGAAAGGGTAAGGCGTTTTATAATGTAGCTATCGGAACAGATACTCCTCTTTCTCTAAACGAAGGAGTATATGAAGTAGATCTTAGTAATGCCGGAGGCTGTGCGTGGGGAGTAGGATTAAGAAGGTGTGTGGGAGTTAAGGATAGACCCCTGCCGGACATATATGATTCCGCTAATTCAGAGTTAGGATATTCAGATCAATTCGCGGATTTCTGTGTTTATGCGGTACAGGATAATATAGGAGGAGCAGGTCAGAACTTTAAACTCCGAGCTTATAATTCAGGAGTAGATAGCTCTGAAATGGGTTTTTTCGGTGAAGATCCTGTGAGTATGAGAGAGGTAGATTACTCAGGAGGAGATTTCGAAGATATTTATAATTGGAGTTCGAATGCCTCAGGCATAACAGCCATCCGATTCACAGTTAAGAATGAGGAAGTAGTAGTCGATTTACTGGCTGGGGCGACCGTTTATAATCTCTTGACGAATACAGGAGCTAAGGGATCGAGATATCTCCCTGTCCGTGATACTTGTAGGAATCTTTATCCTATGGCTTTCTGTACTCAGAACGCTTCTAATGATAGAACATTAAAGATTAATAAGTGGAGCGGAAGAGAGATTACAGACTTTAAATATTCTCATCCTGAGAATGACTGGTGGGCTTATCTCTCTCAGAATGATTTAGAAATGAGGGATGCTGTTCCAGTCGAGACACGAGATTTTATGGATAAGAATACAGGGACGACTCATACATATAGGGGAATTAATGCTTCCGGTGTAATGGCTGGGTATGACTATGTAGCAGTTCTACGACCTGATCCTACATTATATACAGATTCTACGAGGGCTAATGCCGATCATATATTAGGTTTCCCTCGTGTTTCTGTATTATCCGAAGCTACTAAATCAGGAACTAACTTAGAGATTTCTACATATACATCCTCTTCTCCTCCTCAACTTAAATCGACTACATCCTTATTCGTGCGACTTAATAATCTACCGGTTAAATCTTTTAACGCCGGACAGAGTCGAAGATCTCAGGTAATCTATTCAGCACCTCGATTCAGCTCAGGTACAGATCAATCGGTAGGAGCTCTATTTATGGAAAGTCCGGAAAAAACATATATCGCCATAGATAATTTAAGCGAGATTAATTTGAATACTATTGATATCGATATAGTTAATGAGGATGAGACTCTCGCTACGGATCTCTTAGGGAAGTCGGTATGTGTCCTTCATTTCAGGGAAAGAAAATAAGTTAATAATTTATATTTTTTATCTAATTAATAATATAAAATGCTGTGGGATTGTTTAAACAGATATAAAAAATTATATTTAGAAGAGAAAGAGAAGAATGCTCGTCTAATGGCTCAGGTTTTAAGGAATCAAGTCCTTTTAGATAGTGTTATGGAAGTATTAAAAGAATTAGAGGGAAGGTTAAATCTCTAAAATTAAAATATTAAGTATTATTATAAATGAACGATTATCCTCTCATCTCAGTTTTAACTCCTACCTATAATCGAACGAAGTTCTTTCCATTATGGATTCATAATTTAAAGTCTCAGACTTATCCTCATAATAAAATAGAAGTATGTATTTATGACGACGGAACTGAGCCATTTTGTAAGATCGAAGAAGTACAGGAATTATTAAAGCCTATGAAAGTTATATATCATTTTAATCGAGTAAAAAAATCAATAGGAGAAAAGAGAAATTATTTAGTTAAAAAACTATCTAAATCGAAATTATGTATAATGATCGACGACGACGATATATATCTTAATGATTATATTAAGAATAGCTATGAAACTTTAAAGATAAATAAAGCTGGACTCGTGGGAAGTAATGGGATGATATTTACATATCCTAAGGATAATTTTAAATTGACCGGTATTAAATGTAAAGAATTATATCAGATCCACGAGGCGACTATGTGCTTCACTAAGAAATATTTTAATAGTATGGGAGGATTCGATAAGTCATCACAGGGAGAGGGAGCTGGATTCATATTAGACAGAAAAAACGGTATTGTAGAGACAGATATAAGAGATTGTATGATATGCGTGGCTCACGACGGAAATACAGTAGATAAAGAACAATTCAATACAATAGGGAGCGATACTGGATATGAATATGAAGGAGATAGGAAATCTCTTTTAAAACAGATTTTAAATGTAAAATAAAAATATAATATATAAATATAAATATGACTACTGAATATACTAATATAACCATATTAGATTGTAATCGGCTTCACTCGATTCAGGCTCGTAGTGGAAATGATACTAATAAGGCATTATTCACGAACGAACTGGGGGAAGGAATTAAATTAAAGGTAGGAGATAAGGTCTCAGTAAAAGGGGCGTACATTTCAGAGGTAGGAGCTGGGGCGGATACTGTGGAATTAAAAGGATCTTCACTCGGTAAGAGGAGGAAGATCCCCTATACATTAGAAGAGCCGGCATTCCCTACAACTCTCGGCGATACATATGATAACGATACACAAGCTCTTCCATTAATTACACCTTTTCAAGAATATACTGTATCCGCCTCTGAATTAGAATATGATATAAAAGATAATGAGACATACATCACAATACAATATTATTTAAATAATTCAGGAGATTCCGGATATATATCTCTTCCTCGTCGCTTCGCTTCTGTTAGTGCTTCGGAGACGATTGATAATGCGACATATACTTCATTAGATTCATTAGCAGAGGGGAGACCCTATCAGGAAGTTATAGACGGTCAATTTGTATCGGATGATTATATGTATTATGATAATTCTGTTAATGGGAATAATACCGGATTTTATAAACTGAGAACAGACTGCTCTCGCTATACTTTAATGAAAAGGATAGGTACTACTAAACTAAGAAGAGAGACGGTTAAGAACACCGGAAATCAGGATAACGACTTCCCTCCTCGATTTGATTATATAATGGGATCTCAATATACAATATATAAACAATATATCAACATTAAGGCGAGAGCAGGATTCAATTCTCCCACAAGTATATCCGATCAGATAAACGATCAATTAAAGGAGGCATCCGAGCCTTATAATTTTAAGGTAAGATATCAGGGAGTAGATAAGGCGGTGTCTCAATATTATACAACAGAGACATTTAAACCTCAGATATGCGGAAGTAATTTTACTATGGCTGAGAAACAATTCGATAGTTTCACATTCGACAGGGATGACGGATCGATAGCCATAGAAGAAAGAAAGGAATCAGCGTGGGCTTACTGGTCTAACTTTATGAATGTATATCATAAGAGACCTGAAATAAGAGAAGCAGGGCAGGGAGTAAATAATTTATGGGGATCTAACCTTCATAATAGATCATCCATCGCCGTCGCCGATAGAACGACTTCTGAAATAGTATTATCCTTAGAATATACTGACGCACATTTACTTCATTTTAAAAAATTATTCGACGCTCAGGAGACTTATCCTGAATTATTTAGTAATGATAACGCTCAGGCGATCAATCCTCCCTTTGATAGTACTAATACTAAGCTGAGCGTAGATAATGCTCGTTATCTTCATATGAATACACAGTACTCGGCTACGAGGAACGCCTCCTTAGGAGGAGATAATATAGAGTACGATAGAAGAGCTACTAATCAGCAGTCCATTCCTTTATTCTTTTATTTTCAGAAAGAGAATAAGGATAAACTTACGGACGGAACAGACGATCGAGACTTATCTTATGGATTCGCCTCTAAACGGAAAATCGGATCAACTCATTATATCGTCCTCCATCCTGAAAAGATAGGAGGGATAAATGCTGGATTATTTAAAAATGTATCAGGATCAGATACTCCTCTTCTATCAGGGACTATACTGGGATACGATCACAATTACAACGCCTACGGAACTTCGTGCCTTATGGGTTATAGTGGGAGATTAAGATATGATTATAGTCATATTAACGAATGGGGAACAGGAGATATTAATTTAGCGATCCAGTCTAAATCTGCCTCGAATCCTCTATCATTATCGACTGCTGAATATATGAGATTAAATTATGTAGGATCGAATAATCCTAAGTTTAAGTATGACCCTGATAATAGTAGATTCTATTTCTCTGAATTACATACTCCGGAATTAGCAGGTCAGGAATGGGCTGGTGCTGGTGATAGTGGTTCAGGGGTAAGTCCTGAGATCGAAGCTAATCCTCCTCAGAACGCAGGGGCAGAAGTATATAAAATAAATAAAAGGATAGAACCGTACTCATATACTCCTGATATGAAGCCATATACTTATAATTTCTCGGTTTCATATAAAGACGGAGACGGAAAAGGATCAGTTAT
>Ga0307488_10000984_pt1 | contig 23734 bp, 21 predicted proteins | sample SB02metaG_FD_202248 | JGI IMG/M metagenome (GOLD analysis project Ga0307488, IMG submission 202248) | Sea-ice brine microbial communities from Beaufort Sea near Barrow, Alaska, United States - SB 0.2 | ecosystem: Environmental > Aquatic > Marine > Coastal | place: USA: Alaska | collected... | reverse complement strand
AGCGGCCATAACTCCATGTGGATGAAAGGCCATCAGGCCACCACCCGCAACCCAGAATTTCACACCGGCGAAGTGCCCTCACCACTGGACGAAGTGGCGCGAGCCTGGGAAGTAGACCCTGCCGACTACAATGGCCACACCGGCGATATACGCGAGGCCATAGTGGCGGCCAAACGTCGTCTCGGCCCAGAGCGCGGTTTCACCAACTATGAAAATATGAGCGATCAGCAGTTGGTGGATTATTTCCACTGCACATTGTTCCCCAACCTGACCATTACCATGTCCCCGGAACAGTGCCAGATCTTGCGCACCGAACCTCATCCCACCGATGCGCAAAAATGCGTCTTTCATCACTGGGTTCTTGCCCCTCCGATTAAGGGCATGACTGAGGTGATAACCCCAATTGGTCCTATGCCATTGGAATGGGCTGAAAACCGTCATAGCGTTTATGGCGATGGTCAGTCCGTGGGCTATGTAGCCGATCAGGATTTGAGTATTGGTACCAGCCAGCAGCAGGGACTTAATTCCCGCGGCTTTAATGGCTGCATGCTGACCCATCAGGAGAAGCGCGTGCAGCGTTTTCACGAGTTGCTCAATGACTATGTAAACCCCGATGTCAGCACCGACATTATCAATTCCGATCAGCTGAGGTAGTAGTGATGTTAAAAGCCATTGTTGTTGGAATGATCATGTCTTGCATGACCGTGAGCGCTTTTGCCGAAGACAGTTCAGGTAAAGACAGTTCAGGTAAAGACAGTGCAGGTAAAGACAGTGCAGGAAAAAACAGTTCACCTAAACCGAATCCACTGGCCCTAATGCGCGCCGACCACATTATGATTTCCACCGCCGACTACAATGGCACCATTGAATGGTACAACTCTGTTCTCGGTTTTGAAGTGGTTCGGGAATGGGATATTGAAGGCTATGACGATGTGGAAGTCGGTTATATAGCCGCCAATGGTTTTATGATCGAAGTAGTGGGCACAGCCAGTGAATTCCAAACTGAGAAGGTTGCTCCAGATGTCTTTACAGCCATGTCAGACCGCGGCTATGTGCATCTCGCTTTTAGCAGCGCCGATGTGGATGCAGTAGCGGCTGAATTAATCAGTCGCGGCGTCGAGTTGGAGTTACCCCCCACAGACTTTGATGCGGCGGGTGTTCGACTGCTATTTATCCGTGATAACAACGGCAATCTGATTGAGATTGTCACGCCACTCTCTGCCTACGAGAGTCAATGATGAGTTGTGTATCCAGGTGCAAGAATTTGGCGCTAGTCTGTTTTCTCGCAGTCGTGGCCGTAGGCTGCACTGAACGGCAAAACCCCGGGTCCGAGATTGCGCTTACTGGGACAGTATCTTCTCCTCAAGACGTCCTTATGGAAGGCGTGGTTGTAATTCTTCAAGGTGTCGACGAAACCCTGTTAACGGCAGTGACATCGGACGCCTCGGGGCAGTTTCGTTTTAAGCACGAGCGCCTTAGTCCCGGGCAATATGATGTCAGTGTCCGCGCGGCGGGCTATGAATTGGCCACCCCTCAGAAAGTCCTCATTATGCAGGGCGAGCAACAGTCTGTTGAGCTTGCACTTCAGGGGGTCACCGATCCACTGCGTCTAGCCTCTCAGCTAACCTCTCTAGACTGGATAAAAAGCTTTCCCGGCACTCAGGAAGACAAGGATTTATTGGTGCGCAATATGGTCAACTGTGGTTTCTGCCACAGTCTCGAACGCATTGCCCGCTCAGGCTACAACGCTGAGCAGTTTGCTCAGGTGATTCAGCGTATGCATACCTACGAGACTGATCATGCCTCTGCCGATCGCATTCAGGTGGTCCGCCACCCGTTGCCGCTCAAAGATTTTATCTGGTACGGACGCAAAGCCACTGATATTGCAGCCTATTTAGCGACGATTAATTTGAGTCAGGGTCAGTCGACCTGGGATTACCCGCTTAAAACCCTGCCGCGCCCCTCTGGTGAAGGCACCAATGCCACGGTCAGCGTATTCCCTATTCCCCGCCAACCCAGTGTGATCCATGACCTGGATGTGGATTCAAAAGGCAATGTTTGGTACGGCAATACTGGCTGGGACTTTATTGGCAAGCTCGATCCCCGCAGCGGCGAGTTTTCGGAATGGTCCGCACCGAACTTTTTACCGGAACCCGAGGAGGGCCTCAGTCGCATTGTCGGTGTTCAGGATATTCAGGTGGATGGCAATGACAGGGTCTGGGTTGGCGTCGGTGGCAACAAACATGCGGCATTCTCGCCAGAGACTGAAACCTGGAAGACATTTGATTTACCGGTAATCTGGAAGAATCCCTTTCTCGGACCGGTCAGGGCCGGTGAAAAAGGTCTCTGGGCCACCGGAATTACCTCCGTGCCTGAGGGCGATATACGCCATGAGCACGCTTTCCGTTTGGATATAGAAAGCGGCGCAGTGGGGGAGGGCATTATGCTGTTTGATGACAAGCCACTGCCTACCGATCCCAATCGCGTCGGACAGCTAAATTATTGCTACATGATGGATCAGGATGCTCAGGGTAACTTCCTCTGCACTGCCCCTGAAGCCTCAGCCATTGTCCGTTCAGATGGGCAGGGCAATGTGCGACTGGTACCTACACTAACTCCCAATGCCTATCCGCGCCGTGGCTACAGGGATACTAATAATGGTTTTTGGTTCACTGAATTCTTTGCCGACAATGTCGCGGTGATCAATCTCGATAACGATGAGATTACCGAGTTTCCACTACAGCCCAGACATATATCGCCCTATTACGCACGGCCAGATCGCAGCGGCAAAATTTGGATATCCAGCACCGGTTCCGATCGTCTATTACGCCTAGATCCGGAGACGGGAAATGTGGTGAGCTATCTGATGCCAGTGGAATATGACGCGCGCAAAGTGGTTGTCGACAATTCCGCCGATCGTATTACCGTCTGGTTGCCGAATAAAAATCACGGCCAGTTGATTCGAGTGGAAGTGGCCCAGTAAAACCTTTTTATATGAGGGAAATAATAATGCACAAGCTTATTCAGGGTTCGACCTTTGCGATCTTGGCGCTGACAGTCAGTCTGCCAGCGAATGCTGCCGAACCTTCACTGGCCGATCAAAAGCTACTTTACTCAGCGCCGGTAAGAGACAACCTTACCAATCTCTACTGGGGCGATTTACACCTGCATTCTAAGCTCTCTGCCGATGCCTATATTTTGCAGACACGACTGACCAAGGATCAGGCGTTCAAATTTGCCCGAGGTGAAACGGTGCAGGCGGATAACGGCATGCCGGCAAAATTACGTCGTCCATTAGACTTTTTAGCGGTCACAGATCACGCGGAATACCTAGGTATCTACGCCCAGATGGCCCTGGATGATCCCCGTTTAGATGAATGGAAAATGGGTACGGAATGGAAAGAGTTATTGCGTCAGGGGGATATGATGAGCTTGGCCCTAGCCTTCTCTGATGCGATTCAGACTAGCGAACCAGAGTATTTAACACCGGACAGCTTGCGCGCTTCTATTTGGCAGGAGGCTTCCGCAGTCGCGGACAAATACAATGAGCCGGGATTATTTACCGCCTTTGTCGGTTACGAATGGACCTCCATGATCACCGGTGACAATCTCCACCGCGTGGTGATCTACAAAGACGGTGCCGAGACGGCATCTCAGATGACCCCTTTCTCCGCCCAGCACAGCAATGACCCGGAAGATCTATGGGACGCTCTGGCAGACTACGAAAAGCAAACTGGGGGTGAGGTGCTTGCCATTGCCCACAACGGCAATGTTAGTAACGGCCGCATGTTCTCGCCGAACCGTGAAAATGGGCTGCCTCTGGATGCATCCTATGCACGCAAGCGTGCACGCTGGGAGCCGGTCTATGAGACCACCCAGATCAAAGGGGATGGCGAGGCACATCCCTACCTGTCTCCAGATGATGAGTTTGCTGATTTTGAAACCTGGGACCAGGGCAATATCACCCTAGGCACGGATAAAGAGCCGGAGATGTTGCAGTACGAATATACCCGTTCCGCACTCCGTGAAGGCCTGCGCCACGAGGCCAATCTGGGCACCAACCCGTTTAAGTTTGGCATTATCGGCAGCACCGATTCTCACACCGGTATGTCCACTACCAATGAAGATAACTTCTTCGGCAAATTTGCCCACGACGAGCCCTCTGTGGATCGCACTGAAAAGCGTATGGCGGATCAGCTACAGAAGATCTGGAGACTGGTTTCCTCTGGTTTGGCCGCGGTCTGGTCTGAGGAAAATACTCGCGAATCGATATTTGACGCGATTAAGCGTCGCGAAGTTTATGCCACATCAGGCACCCGAATTAAGCTGCGCTTTTTTGGTGGCTGGGAATATGAGCAAGCGGATGTGTTGCGCGCTGATTACGCGAGTATCGGCTATGCAAAGGGTGTGCCTATGGGCGGTGACTTAACCCGTAGTCCCGATGCTAAATCGCCAAGCTTTATGGTGGCCGCCACCAGAGACCCCGATGGTGCCAATCTCGATCGAGTACAGATTATTAAAGGCTGGCTCAATGCCAGTGGCGAAACCGCGGAACAGATCTTTGATGTGGCCCTATCCGATGGACGTAAAGCCAATTGGTTAAACGGCGAGATTCCCGCGGTGGGCAATACCGTAGACAGTGAAAGCGTGACCTACAGCAATAGCATAGGTGCCGCCGAGTTAACCGCAGTTTGGGCTGATCCCGAGTTCGATCCAGAGCAGCGCGCATTCTATTATGCCAGAGTGATTCAGATTCCCACGCCGCGCTGGACCGCCTACGACGAAAAATACTTTGATGCCGAGATAGACCCCCGTGCGCCAAAAACCATCCAAGATCGCGCCTACTCATCACCTATTTGGTACACCCCATGACAGCACCGTTAATCAACAAAAAGTGGACTTTGAAATCCCGTCCAGAAACCACCGTTAGTGCAGAGCATTTTAACTTCGAGACTGAGACCGTCCGCGATTTAATGGATGGCGAATTTCTGGTTAAAAATCATTACCTTTCATTTGAACCGGCCCAGCGCGGATGGCTCAACGATGTGCGCAGCTACGTGCCACCAGTGGCCATCGGCGAAGTGATGCGCTCCATGGCAGTGGGCGAAGTTGTTGCCAGCAACCACAGTGACTATCAGATTGGCGATAGAGTGCAGGGCGGTTTTGGCTGGCAGGAGTACGCAATCAGTGATGGTACGGGATTATTTCCGGTGTCGAAAATCCCTGCGGATATGCCCATCGCCTATCCCCTGCATATCTATGGCCTGACCGGTTTGACAGCCTATTTTGGACTGCTGGATATAGGCAAGCCGAAAGCCGGGGACACCGTCGTAATTTCAGGTGCCGCGGGTGCTACAGGCTCCACCGTGGGTCAGATTGCTAAGTTAATGGGCTGTCGTGTTATTGGTATCGCCGGTGGCCCAGCCAAGTGCCAGTGGTTATTGGATGAGCTGGGTTATGACGCAGTGATTGATTACAAATCAGAATCCGTCGATGCGCGCATGAAAGAACTGTGCAAAAACAGCATCGATATATATTTCGATAATGTCGGCGGCGAAATTCTTGACTCCGCCCTGGTCAATCTTTCCAACCATGCACGGGTGGTTCTCTGTGGTGGTATTTCCAGTGGCTACCAAACTAAGGCACTGCCACCGGGGCCGAAAAATTATATGCAGTTAGTGATTCGTCGCGCCCATATGGAAGGCTTTATTGTGCTTGATCATGTGGAGCGCTATCCCGCAGCCATAGAGCAGTTACAGCAGTGGGTTGGTGAGGGAAAGATACAGGTTAAAGAACATGTGCTAGAGGGTATAGAGCAATGTCCTGCTGGTTTGGCGGGTCTTTTTGCTGGTCATAATTTCGGCAAGCAGCTGGTTAAAATTTAATTAGAAAAACTATTTATTACGGACTTAGAGGGCACAATCATGGCCGGTAGATTAGAAGGAAAAGTCATTGTTATTTTAGGCGCATCTGACGAGCGCAGTATGGGTGCGGCTACCGCACATCGCTGTCACGCCGAGGGCGCCAAACTTGTTTTAGCTGCCCGCAGACTGGATAAGGTACAGGCCATCGCCGATACCCTGGGCGCAGTCGCCGTGGGTTGCGATATCACCGATGAGGCCCAGTTGGCGGCTCTGGCGGATGCCGCTGTCGCCCATTACGGCAAACTCGATGGTGCAATTAATTTTGCCGGTATCGAAACTTCATCGTCGATTGCCGATATTAGTCGTGAAGTGTTGCAGCAGAACTGCGATGTTCACTTAATAGGCACCACGCTGTTTATCAAGCATATGACCGCACGCATGACCGACGGCGGCTCGGTGGTAACAACTTCCTCACAGACAGCTCTGCTGGCACCTCCGGGACTGGCTGCCTACGCTGGCACCAAGAGCGGGGCTGATCATATAGTGCGCATAGCAGCAGTTGAGTACGGTGGACAGAATATCCGTGTTAACTCACTGTCTCCGGGTTTTACGCCCAGTGCCATGACTGAGGGTTTTCTGGCTATGCCGGCGATTGAGCAGGCGTTTATCAATGAGATTCCGCTGGGTAAGTTGCCGAGCACCGAGGATATGGCTAATGCCGCGCTTTGGCTGTTATCCGATGAGTGCTTTATGACCGGTAGGCTGTTGGATATTTCCGGTGGCCAAACCCTGCGCCGTATTCCTACAGCCACAGAGATGGGATTTTGAATCGCGCTTTATATCAAGCCAAAACGTAGCTCTACAAAATAAAAAAGCCGCTGCCTTCAGCGGCTTTTCTTTGCCACCGATTTTCCTGCGGCATAGTCATATGCCTCACCCTTACTAAGGGCGCCTAAGCCTTTGAGAAAGTCACCGCTGTCCATGGTTTCAGTTTCTGCTTCCAGCTCTTTTTCTAGGCCCTGATCGAGAGAGCCTTCCCAGGCAGTCTCTAAGCACGCCTTAGTCCATCGCACCGATGCCGGCGAACAGTAACGCAAACGCGTCAGTACCTGGCTGAGATGGGCATCTAAGAGCTCAGTGGTGGGGAATGAGCCAGTCACCAGTCCAAACTCCGCAGCCTCAAGGCCGCTGATCGATTCACCCAGCAAGAGCATTTCCTGAGCCCGCCTAAAGGGCATAAGCCGCGTCGCTAACTGCGTGCCACCCCAGGCGGCAACGAAGCCCAGGGTCACCTCAGGGAAGCTGAAGCGTGCCTGATCAAGGCAGTAGAGTAAATCGCTGCGCAACAGCAGTTCAAGTCCGCCCCCCAGGGCACCGCCGCGGGCTATGCCAATCACCGGGATAGGCAGTGCGGCAATCTGGGCACTCAACTTATGACCCATTTTCACCAAGCGTTGAAAATCATCGCGACCCAAGTCTTCAAGTCGGGGCTGCAGTTCAGTCACTGCCACGGCACCGGCATGAAAGCCGCGACCGCCGGCATCGATTATTACGGCCCGTATATCAGGCGTATTTATGATGTTGTCTAGGGCTTTGCTCATGGCGTTAAGCATCGCCATAGACATGCCAAAGTTGTCTTGAGGATTGTTCTTGGTGAGCCTGAGAATGCCGTCACTGTTGTGGATCTCAAGTACAGCCTGTTGGTTGTCTTGCATGGTTGCCGTTCCTCTCTATGCTTTTTTCTCTGATGGGTCGATAGATTTTAAAGATAAAAAAAAGCGGCTGAACTGAGTTCAACCGCTTTTTAATTACTGCTTTTTAAGAGTTCAGATGCTTAGAACTCGTAACCTATGCTAACACCCATCTGACGGCGTGGAACCAGTTCTGCCCAAGCGAAAGCACCTGCGTCATAGCGTCGACCTACACGGTTACCACCGTCGAGGATATCGGTACCATAGGCGCGTAACTTCAGCGTGCCATTGGCCATATCTTTCAAATAAGTTGCTGAAAGATCGAAGGTTTGGAAGCTATCGATAGTGACTTCAGGACCGGTAACTGGGTCATAGGTTGACCAGTCAGCTTGAGTCTCGATGTCATCTTTATGGCTAAAGCTAGCGTTGATAGTCAGTGAACCACCAGCCACGTCTGAGGTGTGCTCAGCAACCAAACTTGCGGTTAACTCAGGGGCATAAAGCAGACGCGCTCGGTCTGAAATATCGACGCCGTTGTAGTCAAAGCTATCGTAGTCGCCACTAAAGGTACCAATTGCGGCACGCAGTGTCAGCGCATCAGTTGGCATCAGTGCTGCTTCAATCTCGATACCGTCCATGCTCACTTCACCGGCGTTACGAACAAACGAGCAAGTCACACCCGTAGCCGCAGGATTTTCAACAGTTCCTTTGCCACAGACCGGATCGTTACCGTCGGTAATAACCGTAGTTTGCTTGTCTGAGTATTCAGCGTTGAAATAAGTCACATTGAGCTGCGAGTTATCGGTTGGATTGCTGCGCATACCGATTTCGAAGCTGGCCACTTCTTCCGAGTCGAAAGGTGCCAGTTCTGAATCGGTGGATCCGCGGTTAAAGAAACCACCGCTGCGGAAGCCTGTTGCATAAGAGGTATAGACCATGCCTTTGTCAAACTCGCGCTGCAGAACCACTCGGTAGGAAACATTCTCATCTTCAAAAGAAGGTGAACCTTCGTTGAGCAGATTATTACTGCTGTTGGCTATACGGTCAGCATTGCCTACGCCAACTATCCACGAACGGGACCTAAGATCTTTTTCTTCTTCAGTGTAGCGGGCACCCACTGTGAGTGACCAGTCTTCAGATAGGTCATAGCTCATTTCACCAAACACGGCGGTAGTCGACAGGTTGTGGTAAGCGGTGAAAGGAACGACTGGACCTGACGTAATGTAAGAGTCAGCTTCGAGCAAGTAGACACCGGCAACAAAGTTCATTGGGCCGTCTAGATCAGAAATATACTGCAGTTCATGAGACGTCTGCTTAAATTCCTGGTCTCTGTCAACGGGGAAAAATACACCTGCAGTACCCCATGAGGATTCATGAACTTCTTCGGCATAGTCCATGATGCCCATAATATATTTGATCTGATAATTTTCAGCATTATGGGTGATTTTCAATGTTGTGTTCTCGCCTTCTAAGGTAGCTGTTAGAGGTATTAACTGAGGTGATGTCTTCCAGTCATTGGCTTCTGAAGCAACAGCGCCAGCGCCCAATACACTTGATGATACAAACACATTGTCCGGTGCAGTGGTGTTGTGGTCATAATCGTCGTAGGTCAACACCGCTGAAGTGTTTTCGCTGAAATCATATTTAACCGACAGCGACATGGTCTGTGAGTCTTTAAAGTCACGTCGGCCTTGGAGTGTAGTGTTATAGACGTGGGAATCAGACTGAGTGTCTCTAACCGCCAGCTTAACGCCGCCATTCTCTCCCAGGGGCATATTAATTAACGCTTTTAAAGAGGTTAGGCTTTCGTCACCTGAGGTTGCTTCGAATTTGCCGCCCCATTCGCCGGTTGGTTCGGTTCTTTGCACGTTAACCACACCACCAATAGTGTTGCGGCCAAACAATGTACCCTGAGGACCACGCAGCACTTCGACAGACTCGACATCAAAGAAGTCGAATACACCACCGGAGTTACTGGCTAAAAAGACACCGTCAATGGCGATGCCGACAGTGGGTTCGATGGACTTTTCAATATCATCGTAGCTAAGGCCGCGGATAGAAGCACTCAGTGATTCTGAACCGATTGCCGTCTCATGGAGTTCAACGTTGGGAACCAGCTTGCCTAGGTCAAGAGAGCTAGTGATCGATCCTCTCTCGAGTTGGCCTGGGGTTAAGGCGGTAACGGCTACAGGAACATCCTGAATGGATTCTTGACGCTTTCGAGCAGTAACAATTACTTCCTCGAGAACGGTCGCGCCAACGGCTACGTTAGCGTAAAGCGGAAGCATACATATGGAAATCAGTGCTGGAAGCACCTGTTTCTTAAAGTTTTTCTGATAATTCATCGATTTATCCCCTCAGGACATTATTATAATTTTGTTCAGTGCAGATGCTCTGTAACCCATTACAGGTGGCATTTTTTCGCTATCTTTCCCCGTAAACAAAAAACAATCGAGCCTGCTTTTTAATTCACTGGGCTAAATATAAACCCCTGATTGGCAAAATTCAACTTATTTTATTCGTCCGAGCCTTCACCTCTGAGCTAAAAATAGGCGGAGTCATACTCCATGAAAGACTCCTCAGTAGGTTATGTGATTGATTACATTAGCGAAGGTTCGGCGCCGACTTCTGAGATCGCTCGCTGAGCAATCAAATTACAAACAATATTGAATGTTTTTATAATCTAGGTTAACTTGACCCTAGTTCGATCAAGCTAATATTACGCGCAGTGGCCAACCCGTCAATCCAAGCCCTGAGCAATTTTATCATTCTGACTAGTACCCTAAGGCCGACAATGCGATTACGTACTAAAAACCTAGCTGACTATGCCCAAGAAAAAGCCATCAGTACGCCTGATGCGATTGCGATCTATCTTGAAAATGGCGAACACATTCAGTTTGCGAGTATTTTCAAAGAGGCCCTGGCCCTAGCCACATCATTGTCCAGTCTAGGCCTGAAGGCGGGTGATGTGATTAGCTTTCAGCTGCCCAACTGGCGTGAGACTGTGGCTATAGATATAGCGGCGGTGTGGTTAGGCTTGGTGGTCAATCCGGTGATACCTATATACCGAGATCATGAACTAGCCTTTATTCTTGCCGACAGTCGCTGTCGCTGCCTGTTTATTCCCGGTATGTATCGCGGCTATGATTTTCCGCAAATGATTGAGCGTCTCTCGCCGGAGCTTCCGGACCTGCAGCATGTGATTGCCGTGCGTCACGAAGCCGGTGACGACGACATGTTGCGCTATGAGCATTTGATTCAAGAGAGCAGTGAGCCCACTCCAGAAAAGCAGCCCACAGATATGTCTGCGGTAAAGGTATTGATGTACACCTCCGGCACCACCGGTCGCGCCAAAGCGGTAAGGCACTCCCATCAGTCTCTCTCCCGAGCCATAGACAATGGCGTCGAAGGTTGGGGGCTAGGTGAGGGCGATGTGATGTTAATGCCCTCACCGGTAACCCATATCACCGGATTCGCCAATGGCATTGAGCAGGCTTTTATTAGCGACTGTAAAACCGCCTTTATGGAGCGCTGGGATGTGGATCTGGCTGCTACCTATATAGAGCAGGTCGGTGCCACAGGCTGTGTCAGTGCGACGCCATTCCTGCAAGAGCTGGTGGAGAAAGCCCAGCGAGATTCATTAACTCTGCCCACATTGCGCTTTTTTGCCTGCGGCGGCGCCTCTGTTCCACCGAACCTAATCGCCGACGCCCACAAAGTCTTTGCCAACTGTCGTGCCTTTAGAGTCTATGGCTGCACCGAAGCGCCGCTGATTACGGTGGGCTTTATGCAACCTGAAGAAGAATCTCTGGCCGCAACCACCGATGGCCGCATCAATAACTGGGATGTGCTGATCGTCGATGACGAGGGCCAGGCCCTTGCTCAGGGCGCCGATGGTGAGATCCTAGTAAAAGGCCCGGCGCTAATGCTCGGCTATGGCGAAGAGCAGCAGACCCGCCAAGCGATCAACGATCAGGGTTACTTTGCCACGGGTGATATAGGTCATATCACTCCCGAGGGTGCCATTGTCATCACCGACCGCAAGAAGGACATCATTATTCGCGGCGGCGAAAATATTTCCGCTCGCGAGATCGAAGACGTTTTGCACCGCCATGAAATGATCAGCGAGGCAGCTGTGGTAGCCATGCCCCATGCGCGACTCGGGGAGGGTGTCTGTGCCTTTCTGGTAATGCGTAATTCAGCGGTTCTAGGTATGCCTGAGCTGCAGACCTTTTTGCAGGAAACCGGTCTGGCCAAACAAAAATGGCCCCAGCGCATAGAGCTGAGTGATGAGCTGAAAAAGACCGCTTCTGGAAAAGTGCGCAAAGATGTTCTGCGCCAGCAGGTGAAAGCGCTTATTGAATCTGAAAGCTAATTTTTGGCGCTAAAGCCACGGCTTAAGTCTCGCTAATAGTGCGGCTAATAGCACGACTAATTAACCTCTTTCTAATTAGGCCATTGCATTCGTTTGGCTATAGCCATAAAATAAAAACAGGTTGGCTTGTTTAATGTTTTAGTCGCCGTTCAACAGAGATGATTTATGACTGATAATGTTTTCCGCAGTGACGTTCGCGCTTTTTTGGCTGAGTCTTTGAGCCCAGAAATCAAGCGCGCGGGCGAGCTCATGACCAGTGTTTTTGCCGATTTTGATGCCACCATGGCGTGGCATAAAATTCTCCACGCCCAAGGTTGGATTGCCCCAGATTGGCCCCAGGAGCATGGTGGCACTGGCTGGACTCTGAGTGAACGCTATATCTTCCAAGAAGAGTGCAAGCTGGCCAATGCCCCGTCGCTGCTTGCCATGGGCCTGCAGATGCTTGGCCCCATGTTGATTCGCTACGGTACCGCCGAGCAAAAAAATTATTACTTGCCGCGTATGCTCTCCGGTGAGGACGTCTGGTGTCAGGGCTATTCCGAGCCCGGTGCAGGATCGGATCTGGCGTCACTGATGACTGCCGCAGTGCGCGATGGCGATGACTACATTATTAATGGGTCAAAAATCTGGACCAGCTACGCCCAGCATTCGAACAAAATTTTCTGTCTGGTAAGAACCTCGAAAGAGGGAAAACCCCAGGCCGGTATCAGTTTTATTCTCGTCGATATGGATGCCAAGGGTTTATCGGTGGAGCCAATTGTGGGTTTGGATGGAACCGTTGAGCAATGTCAGGTCTATTTTGACGATGTGCGTGTTCCCGCTGCCAATCTGGTCGGCGCAGAAAATCAGGGTTGGGATGTGGCCAAGTCACTGCTGGAGTTTGAGCGTGGCGGTCATAACTTCACCATCGATCACAAAAAACAGATGGCTAAAATTAATCATCAGGCAAGTACTCAATACTCTGCAGATAATTGCCTGTGGCAAGACAACCCAGTATTTGCCGCCAAACTAGCCGATGTCGCGGTTGATGCACTGGCCCTAGAGTTTACCGAACTGCGGGTCAAAGGCGCCTTTGAAGCGGGCGGCAATGCCGGCGCGCTGTCATCACTGATCAAAGTGATGGGCACCGAAATTGGCCAGCGCTTTAATGAGTTGAGTCTGGAAATGATGGCCGAACACGCCTTTGTTAAACAGCTCGATGCGCTGCTTCCCGGATTTGAAGGAGAACCCATAGGCCCGAGCTGTGGCCTCACCACCATGGCTGAATATATCAATAATCGCGCCGCAACCATTTACGGCGGCTCGGCTGAGATTCAGCGGGACATTATCGCCAAGCGTGTACTGCACCTTTAATGGGTGTCGCACTTTAGACCAGAAAGTAGAACAGCAAATAGCAATAGAAATAGGAAGCCGAATGTTTATTGAATACAGCGAAGAGCAAAACATGTTGCGCGATAGCGCAGAGCGTTACCTTCGCGATAATTACAGTTTCGACAGCCGCCAAGCCGCCGTTAAGCAGGCCCGCGGATACGACGCTGATCAATGGCAGGCCTTTGCGGAATTGGGTTGGCTGGCGATGACATTTAAAGAAGAGTCCGATGGCTTCGGTGGCGGCGCTCTGGAAACCATGATTCTGTGTGAACAATTTGGCAAGTATCTGGTACTTGAACCCTATCTTGAATCCGTTGTATTGGTCGGGGGCCTTATTGAGGCTGGCGCTCAGCCCGCGATTAAACAGCAGTATTTGTCGGGCTTGATCGCCGGTGAATTGCAGGGTGCCTTTGCCTACTTGGAAGAGGGTAGTGTTGCAGACCCAACATCTGTGCAGACAACCGCCGAACCCAGCGCCGATGGCTTTGTGATCAACGGTAAAAAGACTGTTGTGCTCAATGGCCCTGAAGCGGATTTCTTTATTGTCTCGGTGCGCACTGGCGCTGCTGAGAAAGATTCTAAGCAAGGGATCAGTCTGTTTTTTGTCAGCAAAGACGCCCCTGGCCTAAGTTGTAAAAATTACAAAACCTACGATGGCCGCTGCGCCTCTGAATTGCAGTTGGAGAATGTTGCCGTGACCGGTCAAGCCCTGGTGGGTGAATTAGACAATGGCTTTGCTATAACTGCACCGATTTTTTCCCGCGCCATGATAGCGGTCTGTGCTGAAGCGGTGGGCGCGATGGATGCGCTGTTAGCGGCAACCATCGACTACACCAAACAGCGCAAACAGTTTGGCCAGTCGATCTCCGGTTTTCAGGTGTTGCGCCACCGCATGGTGGATATGTTTATGGAGATTGAATTAACCCGCTCGCTGCTGATGGCAACGGCGTGGAAATTGGATAACAACGCGCCTGATGCAGAGCAATGTGTTGCTGCGCTCAAGGCCAAAGTGGGCAAGGCCGGTCGCTATGTTTCCCATAATGCGCTGCAGCTCCACGGTGGCATAGGTACAACCGATGAATTTAGTGTTGGACATTATTTTAAACGCTTGGCGGTGATAGGGGCGATGTTTGGCTCCAGAGATTCTCACCTGTCGCGCTACGCTCAGCTCTCTGAATAAATCTGAGAGTTAACCAAATTACATTCGATTAATAAGGAACGATCAGCATGGATCTTCAGCTAAAAAATAAAACCGTTTTGATTACCGGTTCGTCTAAAGGAATTGGTTTTGCACTGGCAAAAACACTGGCTGCCGAAGGTTGCGATGTGGGTATCTGTGCGCGCAATGCCGACGAAGTTAATGCTGCGGTTGCAGCCATTCAAGCTATGGGTGTAAAGGCTCATGGTGAAGTAGTGGACGTCACTGACAGCGCATCACTTGAAGCCTGGATTAAAGCCTGTGCCGAAGCTCTGGGTGGTGTCGATGGTTTTGTCGCAAACGTCAGTGCCGGTGGTGCCGACAATGCAGAATCCGGCTGGAGAAGTAACTTCGAAGCCGATGTGTTGGCCAGCTGGAAAGCGGTTAATGCGGTAAAGCCTTATCTGGAAGCCTCTGATTGCGGAGCCATTGTCAGCATAGGCTCTACCGCCTCTCTAGAAGCCTTTGCCGGTGCTGTGCCCTATGGCGCAATGAAGGCGGCGCTGCTGAATTACTTCGGCAATCTGGCTCAGGAACTGGCGCCAGCGGGCATTCGTGTTAACAGCGTAAGCCCGGGTCCAATCTATTTTAAAGGTGGCGCATGGGAAGATATTCGCGCAGCGATGCCAGAAATCTATGAGGGCACTGTAGCCAATATTCCGGCAGGACGCATGGGTTCACCTGAAGAAGTCTGTGTTCAGGTTGCGCTCTTACTGAGCCCGCTTTCGGGTTACACGACAGGCACCAATGTCGTTATTGATGGTGGCTTCACTAAGCGAATTCAGTTTTAAGAAAGCCGTGTAATTAGAAAGCTCTGGAATTAGAAAGCTCTGGAATTAGAAAGCTCTGTAGTTAAAGAGCGACATAATAAAAAAGGTAAATACTGTGACAGATAATATTTTTTCCGTGAAGGGCCGAGTCGCATTAGTCAGTGGCGCTTCCAGTGGTTTGGGCGAACATATTGCAGAAATGCTGGCCTCCCATGGCGTCTCTGTAATCTGTGCTGCGCGGAGAATTGATCTGCTCGACAGTCTCGCCGAGAGGATTGTTGCCAAGGGCGGAAAAGCCTTGGCCGTGGCCATGGATGTCACCGACCGAGCCTCGGTTAAAGCCGGCTATGACCTGGCAGAGCAAGCATTTGGCACGCCGGATATTATTGTCTGTAATGCTGGTGCTACCGGTGCCCAGCCATTTTTAGAGATGCAAGAGTCGATGTGGGACAACGTCTTGACGGTGAATGTGAAAGGCGTATTTAACCTTGCCCAGGAAGGTGCGCAGCGCCTGGTCGCAGCGGGCAAACCGGGCAATATTATTAATATCTCGTCGATTTGCGCGGTAGCCTCGTTTAAGGGACTGACTCATTACAGTGCTTCGAAAGCGGCGGTTAACCAGCTCACTAGCGTCATGGGCCATGAGCTAGCCGAGCATGATATTCGCGTTAATGCCCTAGCTCCCGGCTTTCTCTATACCGATATGGTGGCCGACTATTACGAGACCCCTGCAGGTCAGGCTGATCTCGCTAATCTTCCTCTGGGACGAGCAGGCACTCTGTCGGAACTGGACGGCGCTATCTTGCTGTTGGCCAGTAAAGCCGCAAGTTATATGAGCGGTTCGGTTGTCACAGCGGATGCGGCGCACTCGATTCGCCTGGGGTAGATGTTATGACTGATTTGGTGGTTCCAGCTCATATTCCTAAAAGCTTAATCAGAGATTTTAATATCTACACGCCGCCAGGCTTGGATGACGATTTTCATCGGGCCTGGGCGACGCTGTTGCAAGAAGACGATTCCTGTCCTCTAGTCTGGACCGCGGCCAACGAAGGCCATTGGTTGCCGACCCGCTCGGCGATCATCGAAGAAGTGCTCACTGACTACACCAGATTTTCCAGTCGCAGCATTATTATTCCCAAGAGCCATAGTGCCGATCATGGTCTATTACCCACCACCATAGATCCCCCAGAACATCACTTTTATCGCAAGACCTTAAACCACACTATGGCAGCGGCTTCGGTTAATGCTATGGGCGATGATATTCGCGGTATTGTGACCTCGCTGATCGATGCTTTTGTGGAGAAGGGCGAGTGTAACTTCACTCGTGATTTCGCCGACATTCTTCCAATCCGAGTTTTCCTTTCGATGATGGATCTGCCGGAAGATGATATACCGCAAACCAAGTATTGGACCGACCAGCTAATTCGGCCCGATGGCAGCATTACCTTTGCCCATGCGCTGCAAAATCTAAAAGATTATATTGCCCCCTATGTGGATCAACGCATGGGCCAAGATGGCACCGATATGCTTAGCCGCATGATTAATACCGAAACCAATGGCCGTCGGTTGACTCGTGAAGAAGCGATTAAATTATCGATTCAGGTGTTTATTGCCGGTGTGGATACAGTGGTGAATCTGCTCGGTTTTGTGTTTTTGTTTTTGGCCCGCAACCCATCCCATCGTCGCCAGATAAATCAAGGCGAGGTGAGCGTAAGCGATGCGGTTGAGGAGATTTTGAGACGCTTTCCGCTGGTTACTGTGGCTCGAGAAGTGACCGAGGACATGGAGTTTCATGGTGTCCAGCTAAAGGCTGGAGATATGATCGCCGCGCCAACGCCACTGGCGGGTATGGACAATAGCTTTACCCCCAATGCTGTGGATGTGGAGTTTGGCCGCAAGCAGGGCAATAGCCTGACCTTTGGTCGCGGCGCCCATACCTGTCCGGGGAAGAATCTGGCTCGGGTTGAGCTGCGCATTGCTATCGAAGAATTCCTCAAACGCATTCCCGAATTTGAGGTGGATGAAAGCAGTCCTATTAGCTTTAGCAGCGGTATTGTGGGTGTGGTCAACGAGTTAAAGTTACGTTGGTAATACTAAAATTGAAGTGAAAAAAAGGGACATTTTCAAATGTCCCTTTTTTTATATATGGCGATTTCAAACACTACTCAACAGCAGCACGGGCTTTAGCCATAGCATCCGATGTCTCTTTATCCATAGGCTCAATGGCCCATTGAATACCCCGTCTTAGCAGCTGGTAAAACACTGGCAAGTCCCATGAACCGCGGTCCATCGTCGGCCAGTAGTCCATCATTGGCTGCATATCATGGTGATGACGACAGTGACCTAGGGTCAAATACAGAACTTCGCCTTCGCCGACCTTGTGGGTATAAAACACTGGGTGACGAGCATGTTCCCATTCATCTTCTTCAAAGCCTTCGGCCTTGCCGCCGTACTCGGTATCCAAGATCACGTGCAGGTCGCCATAGGTTTTCATCAGATAGAGTTCATCGTCTGACTCAAAGGGCTCAATACCCTGCGCCAAGGGATGATCTGGATCGGCTACGGATACAGTGTAAGGGGCAATGGGCGGGTGCGAGCGAAACATAGAGCCGAGAGTCTCTACAAACAGAGGTGCCCAGTCGGGAGTGCCATAGAGTCCGCTGGACATCAGTCGAATAATCGAATTGGTACCGTGCAAGGCATACCAGCGACCGCCTTTTTCAACCCAGGCTTTGAGGGCTTCCTGGGCGCCGAGAGAGGGCACCACATTACAGGTGTAGCTGACAATAAAGTCCGCGTCTTCAATCGCCTGAATATTTTCATAGTCTTCAAAAACGCGAACCCGAAAACGGTCGTCTTCCGAGAGCAGCTTTAATAACTCCAGTCGCGCATGGTCAATGTCGTGCCAGACACCACCGGCAATTAATAAGCAATTGATTCGCCCAGCACGGTTTTCGTGAATGCTCATGAATCACCTTTGTTGTTATCGAGTTCAGGTTTTGGCGCTGAAGGGTCCTGAGCCAGATACCATTCAACCCAGCGGTGAAACAGCTGATTGCCCGCTTCGTTGCGACCGAAGGTGACATTGGCATGGGCGTTAGACTCTAGGCCTTTCTGAATCTTGAGTCCCACCTGGTAGTCTTCCACATCCACCACTTCCTGGAAGAAGTCCATCATGCCTTGGAGTTCGGTATCTTCTCCAGCTGGTTTGGTGGGGTGAATAAAGTTGATATAGGTGGTGTTTTGATTGGGCAGTGGGCCGGGAATAATTTGACTGATCAGAGTAATTTCCGGTGCCACAAATAATGAAATATTGGGAAATAGCGTGCGGATCCAATCGTAGCCATTATTTTCGTGTTTGTGATAATCCTCTGGCGCCACATCGGCAAGGTTTTCTTTAATCGCCAAGTGGGGGAAGCAGATCAATGTGTGGGGGCCGTAGGCAGCAAATTCCATCACATTGGAATAGGTGCGCTCAGCGATGGTGTCTGGATGGGCTGCAGCAAAATGATAGCCTTCGAGATAGCCATCATAGGCCACCTTCCAGTTGGCGCCATCAATCTTGCGCTGACCACAGAAGTGCCAGTTTTCCATACCCAGGCGTCCGATGTCTTCCATTATGCCGCCCAAAAAGCCGTCGAAATCGACCTCGTCATCACCAGGCTCAAGCACGGTAAAGATCATTCCGCCACGCTCGTACACAGGAAGCTGGGTTAAACCATTAGTCTGCTTGTCAAAATCACCAAATTTTTCTTGATCGGCAACACCGCGCAGTACGCCATCATTGCTGTACATCCAGCCGTGATAGGGGCAGGTAAAGCGCGACTTATTACCGCAGGGTTCGGTGGCCACAGTCATGGCGCGATGGGAGCAGGCATTGAGCATCACCCGAGCCGTGCCGTCTTTGAGGCGCGTAATCAGCAGGGGTTTGTCGAGAAACTGAAAGGTTTTATAGTCGCCGGCATTGGGCAGTTCTGCGGTCAGGGCAACAAATACGGGAACCTTTTTAAAAATCAGGTCCATCTCCTGCTGCCAGATATCGGCATCGGTGTAGTTTTTCGAAGGCACAGACAATGTGCCTGAGGCTTGATCTGTGGTGTTATTGTCAACGTCATCAATGATGCGGGCGACAATACGATTATAATTTTCTGCAATAGTCATGCTCAATATTCCTCACCTGATTAAGACTTTAGCTCTCGGGCAATACCAGCGGGCCAGCGGCTGATACATCGTATCTAACAACATCCATGCCAGTGATCTCGACAGTGCCGCAGAAGGCCATAAATTCAACAATATGGGGCATGGCCAAGTGAGCCATAAGGGCGCTTTCACTCTCCCATTGCTCAGATATCCAGATAACATTGGAGTCATTCACATCCACGGCGATGGCATAGCGTTGACAGCCGGGTTCGGCGTGAGTTGCGGCGATAATTTTTTGCGCAGCAGCAGCATAGGCCGCGGCGTCTTTAGGGGCTAGTTCAATTTTTGCGGAGATAACTAACATGTTTAAATCCCTGATGATGTAAGTGGATATTGATCGATTCGGTTTAGCCGGCGACGCCATCAAAGCCTAAATACATAAGCTCATAGGCACCCAATAGAAATTCTTTGGCTTCGTTTTCACGGCCTTCTTCAGCGATAAATTCTGAGTCATAGGTGAGTCGGCAGCCGCCATTATCGAGCTCGGTTAGTTTGCCCGTTGCCTGATAGTGCAACAGTCCCGCGGGTCGGGCACCGACAATCGAGAGCTGCAGGCTGTAGTTTGCTATGTCTAGGGAGTCGAGTCGTTCACTCACGGCAGTATCAAAACCGACATTGTAAATATGTCGGGTCATACCCACGCCGCTGCCCTCTAATTCAACGCGCTCAATATCGATGGGAGAATTGGCTGGCCACCAGGCTTCGATATTACCAAAGTCCATCAGTAGCCCCCAGATGGTGTCTCTGGAGGCGCTGATATCATGATGAGAGTGGAGATTTACCATGTTGAAATGCTCGCTATTTGTTATTTTTATATTGTTAGCTGCTAACGGATAGAGCTGTTGTTATCCGACTGTTACCTTTACCCGTTTAGGCCAATATCGCCTGATGCGTACTGTGATGTCAATGTGCGGTTGGCAATGCGCCAACCATCGGCGGTACGCACTAGCTCATCGCTGTACTCACCCCACACTGTCAGAGTTTCGGCGGCGTAGTCGCCGATTCCAACATGCAGTGCCGACAGGTAGCAAGTGGCTGACGCGGTGTCGCCGCTGACTTCAATACTAATATTACCCAGCAGATGCTGGGTTACCGAACATTGCATAAGTACACTGGAAATCAGATCGGTGATCGCCTGACGGCCTTCAAATACGCCTATGCCAATAAAGTTAGCCACTGCATTTTCGGTAAAGACCCCTTCTAGGGCCGACCATTGGTGCTTGTCTATCGCTGAGGCATACAGGTTGATTACCTGCTGAATTTCTAAGTGATCAGCAAAATTTTGTGGTTCTTTAGTAGCCATTTAGGGCCTCCGTTATAGGATTGGTGCCGTGTTCAGCCTGAGTCGAACTAAGGCTTGGTATCGGCGGAATCTGTGTCACTATTTGCTCTGACTGATGTCTCTTGCTATCCAACTTATAGTACTTTGGCCTCCGGAGTCAGTCAATAAAAACCATCAAACATGTTTGTTATTTACCTGCGGGATTCTCTGGGGTAACATATGGATCAAATTTGAGAGCTGCTATTCTAATGCGCTGTCAGCATAACTAATAATAATGGGTACAGATATATGACGCAGATGAACACTCGTGTACTGCTAGCACGCAGGCCCGCCGAGCATTTGGTCGCGGCGGATTTTGAGGTAGATACACAGCCATTGGCGAGCTTAGAAGAGGGGCAGTTTCTGATTCAGAACACCTATCTTTCGATGGATGCGGGCTTTCGTCAGTGGATGAATGAGGGTTCAGGCGATAACTATTTGGCCTCTATGCCGCTGGGTGAACCAGTGCAGAGCATCATTATGGGCACCGTGATTGAGTCGCGCCACAGTGGCTACCCTGTAGGTTGCACAGTGATGGGCAGAACCTCTTGGGAACAATACAGTATTGATGATGGCACCGACTTTATGGGGGTTCTCGACCTAGATCCCGATGTCGAGCCCTATGAATATCTCGCCAGTCTCGGTCCCTCGGGCATGACGGCGTATTTTGGTTTGATGGATATAGGCGCCCCTAAAAGCGGTGATGTCTTTGTGATTAATGCCGCTGCCGGTGGCATTGGCTGCCTTGCCGGGCAGATGGCCAAAGCTGAAGGCTGTTCCACGGTCGGTATTGCCGGCGGCCCGACCAAGTGTGCTTGGCTGCAGGATACGCTCGGCTATGACCGAGTGATCGATTACAAATCTGGCGAGTCTCTGGATGACCAGCTGTTTGCCGTTGCCCCCGAAGGTGCTGACATTATGTTTGATAATGTGGGCGGCCCCATGCTCGGCACTATGCTTGGCCATCTGGCAGAAAATGCCCGAGTGGTTCTCTGCGGCGCGGTGTCTCAATACGAGCGCGAAGGCGGCCACGAAAGTGTTGCTAATATGTGGGAACTGATCACTAAGCGAGCAAAAGCCGAAGGCTTTATGTTCTCGGATTATGTGGATCGTTATCCCGAAGCCCTGGATTATATTACCGCCATGCTCAAGGCTGGCACATTGGTCAGTCCGGTCAATATCTCCCATGGTATCGAATCTTCAGGGCAGGCCTTTATCGATATGCTCGATGGCAATAGCACTGGGAAATGTTTGGTCAAGCTATAGGCTGTAATTATGAGCTTTGTGTTAGAAAGCTTTGTGTTAAAAAGCTTCTGACTTGAGATCATTCTAGCGAAGAGGATTTCTCCCCCCCATTCCTCGTTAGCGTTAAAACCCTCCGTACTCTGTGCGGAGGGTTTTGGCGTAATGGCGATAAATAGTTTACCGAGCACTTTATTAGGTGATTCATTAAGTGCTTTATTCGACGCTTTATTAAGTGCTTAATTAGATAAAAATTAAAGGATAAGACTATGCCGTTGGAATCTGCCACCGCCGCCATTTTGGCCCATATCGCCGCAGAGGGCGGGCCTGAATTATATGATATGGCGATTACTGAAAGTCGCGCCATGTATCGCGAAATGCAGCCCGAGTTGCCCGAAATTGTGGTTCACAGTGTCGAGAACCTAATGATCGAGGGTCCGGCCGGTGCTATTCCTGTGCGTATTTACCGACCCAGTGCTGTACCTGCCCCAGTACATGTTCACTTTCACGGTGGCGGTTGGGTGATCGGTGATCTGGATACCCATGATCGCGACTGTCGTGAAATTTGCGTCGGGGCAGATTGTATTGTGGTGGCCGTGGACTATCGCCTGGCACCGGAATATATATTTCCGGCAGCGCCAGAGGACTGTTATGCATCCCTCTGCTGGGCTGCGGCTAATTTAGATAACCTCGGCGCACTGCCAGGTCCTGTGAGCGTAGGGGGCGATTCTGCCGGCGGCAACCTGGCTGCTGCCGTTGCGCTGATGGCTCGAGATCGCAACGGCCCTGCCATAGCAATGCAGCTGCTTATTTATCCGGTGACTGATGCGAAGATGGAGAGCCAGTCATACCGTGATAACGCCGACGGCTATCTGCTGTCGAGAACTATGATGAGCTGGTTCTGGGACCACTACTGCCCAGATCTAGCGCTGCGAGCTGATCCCCTTGCCAGCCCCATAACTGCGGAAGATCTGTCGGGATTGCCGCCGGCTCTGGTGATGACCGCGGAGTTTGATCCGCTACGGGATGAGGGCGAAGCCTATGCCGAGCGCCTAATGGCTGCAGGTGTGGACGTGGAGGTGCGGCGCTTTGATGGACTGGTGCACGGTTTCTTCTCCCAGGCGGGTATTATTGAAGCTGCCCGTGAAGGGGTTGATCTTGCAGTGAAGGCTCTGCGCAAGGCCCATGGTCATTAATCAAAGGGATTAAGCGCTAGGCATCAAAGGCTGTGCACGAAGTGACTGTATTTTCCAAGTGCCATTAGTGCGCGCAAAGTCTAAATGGTACTGAACATAAAATAGTACCGACTCGCTGCCTGCAGGCGTAGCCGCCGCTGGAACACCCATGCCCATTGCATGGGTTCGCGCTGAAGCGGTGTTTTCGTCAAGTGAATCAATTTTGAAATTGGTCGCGTAATGGGCGCTGTGACTCATGCTGGCAAAGGCGCCAGTGAATAACTCCCGCAATGCACCCTGTCCTTCGAACTTCGGATAGTCCACGGCCGTCATATCAAATACCGCGTTTTCGGTAAAGCAGCATAGAACCTGTTCTAGATCCGCCGCATCGTCCAGTGCAATCAGATAACTGCTAACCAGCTCTTGCAGAGCTTGGCGATCTTCGAGGGTCTGAACACGTTGCTCGATACTGGGCATATTGGTCTCGCGCTGTTGTGGTGGAGCTTCAGGTAATAAGGAGCTTCAGC
>Ga0307488_10000983_pt1 | contig 23755 bp, 26 predicted proteins | sample SB02metaG_FD_202248 | JGI IMG/M metagenome (GOLD analysis project Ga0307488, IMG submission 202248) | Sea-ice brine microbial communities from Beaufort Sea near Barrow, Alaska, United States - SB 0.2 | ecosystem: Environmental > Aquatic > Marine > Coastal | place: USA: Alaska | collected... | reverse complement strand
GACTCAGTGGTACTCCTGATATTACAGTAAGAAATGTAGTCAGTGCTGCCGCAACATTCTCTGGTAATGTTTCAGTAGCAGGAACACTTACATATGAAGACGTAAAGAATATAGATTCAGTTGGTGTTGTAACAGCACGATTGGGTATCAGAGTTGGTGGTGGACAGAGTATTGGTTCTGATGGAGCATTAACATATTATGGTGATGGTTCACAACTAAGTGGTATTAGTGCTGGTATTAGCACCGGAGCAGCATCAGGTGGATTAGTCACACTTAATCTCACAAATCAAGATCATAAGGTCACAGCATCTGGTATTACCACGATTACAGTATCTGGTGGTACAGAAGGTGATAGTCATACAGTAAGAGTTGTAAACTCAGGTGTATCCACTGTAGGATTTAGTACATACTTCTTGTTTCCATCAGGTTCTACACCAAGTATGCCAACAGCATCAGGTACGATTAGTATACTATCGTTCACAGTCCATCGCGTAGGTACAGCAGGAACTCAATTGCTTGCTGGCGCAGCACTAAACTTTAGCTGAGGAGTAGATAAATGGCAGTAGTTCCTCAGGTAATCACCGAGACCAAAGCGTCTGGTGCTCAGGTTATTGATGGTAGTTTAAAGTTTGATGGCACTAATTATTTAAGTAAAACCTTCGCTTCATCAGGTGACCGCACAAAATGGACTTGGAGTGGTTGGGCAAAACGTAGCGCGGTAAACAATACAACAGGTTTATTGTTTTACGTTGAACCAACCACAACGTCTTACACACAAATTGGTTGGTCTGGTGATAACTTTCAGTTAAACATTGCTTTCAGCGGCACTTCGAGTGCTTATATTCGTGCCAGCGCAAAGTCAAGAGACCCAAGTGCATGGGCACATTATGTGGCTGTCTACGACTCAGCTAATGCAACATCAACCGACAGGCTGGTTATATATATTAACGGAGTCAGAGTAACTGATTTTCAGATTTCGGCTTATCCAAGCCAAAGCGCATTGTCACCTCTTAATAGAAATACTACGCATTACATTGGCACCAGGAAAAATGTCAACCAATACTTCGACGGATGCCTATCAAACGTATATTTAATCGATGGACTAGCACTAGATGCATCATATTTTGGATATACTGACGGACTCACAAACACTTGGAGACCTAAAAAGTATGAAGGAACTTTCGGAACAAATGGTTTCTACCTCCCAATGGATGGAAACTCACCAATTGGAGAAGACCAATCTGGAGCAGGAAACAACTGGACACCAGTAAACTTTGGTGGTTCAGTAGCACTTGATAATCCTATTGTATCTGGTGCAAGACCAATCCTGAATACTGATGGTGGTGGTAGGACTGCAAGAGTTGGTGTATTTGGTAGTGAAGTAGGATCATATTATGCAGTTACTGTTGCTTCTGTAGGTGGTGGAAACAGGTATCACTTTGATGGAGTAGATAGACCTAATCCCACATTAACTCGTGGTGCAACATATACATTTGATCAATCAGACAGCACTAATAGTAACCATCCACTCAGATTTTCTACTACAAGTAATGGATCACATGGTGGTGGATCAGAATATACTGATGGTGTTGTAACAAACGGAACACCTGGTTCTGCTGGTGCATATACCAAGATTACGGTTCCACATAACTCCGCAGATACTTTATATTACTATTGCACAAATCACAGTAATATGGGAAGCTCTACTTCTCAAATCACTGATGAAACTAAAGCAGACCCTTATGCCTGGAAGAATGTTCTTGCACTTCCATTAGTTGGTAGTGCTAGTGATGTATCTGCTGACATTAATGCTACCACAACAAAGAAAGTAGCAACTAATAGTGGATCAACTTCAGATAATAATAGTGAATTCTATGGGGGAAGCACTAATTTTGACGGGTCTAATGATAGAATAACCATCCCATACAGTGCTGACTTTACTTTTGATGGAGACTTTACAATAGAATATTGGATTTTCAGAGAAGGTGGTAGCGTATGGTTAGATTTTACAGATTCTGGTGATTATGAGAATGGTTACCAGTTTTATGCAGCAGCTGGTAATATGATGTTTTATGTGAATAGTGCTAGTCCAACTCAAGTTGGTGGTTCTGGTTTTATGGATGTTACTTCTAGTGTATGGACGCATCATGCAGTAACCAGATCTGGAACTACTGCTCGTGCTTTTGAAAATGGAATTTTAAAAAAAACAACCACTTTGTCAGGCACTCTTGGTAATAATAGCAGTAATGTTTTTGGATTAGGAGCACAAAATTATGGTGGTGCTCAGGCATGGTATGATGGGAAACTTTCAGATCTTCGCATCTACAAAGGAGTAGCAAAATACACCAGTGATTTTGTAGTTCCCGCAACCTCTCCAGACATTCTCCCAGACACTCCATCAGGTGTGAGTGGTAGTTCTAAACTTGCTAAGGTCACTGAAGGTGCTGTAATTGGAGATGGAACTACCAGTGATTATCTACAAGTGTCCTCATCGGGACACACTGATTTTAGCATGGATGGAGACTTTACTGTTGAATGGTTTTATTACAGGAACAGTGTAGCCAGTGCTTTCATGTGGACCGTTGGTGATAGTGGAACAAGCACTGGACTTGAATTGTATTGGGGAAGTAGTGGATCCACTCTTAAATTATACACAAATGGTGGTGATAGTACTATTACTGGAGATCCCATGGTTGGTTGGTCGCATTATGCCGTTGTCAGAAGTGGATCAACTATAACAGCATATTATAATGGGATATCTGGTGGAACAACTTCCAACAGCACTACATTTAGTGGAAACTTTACGATTGGTGGAGAATATTATAATAGTGGTATTACTGGTGGACTTTCTGGTCCTATTTCTAATTTTAGATACATCAAAGGAACCGCACTCTACACCACTGATTTCACACCACCAACCAGAGAACTCACAAACGTAACCAACACAAAACTTCTGTGTTGTCAGTCTAATACTCTTGCTGGTTCTGCTGCTGTATCACCTAATCTTGGTGGAGTTAATGATGGAACTGTTTGGAGTCGTTTCCTTTCCAGTCCTGACGACCCTGATGGTTCAGAATCTTACAAACTTTTTGATGGAAATATAAGTAACCTTTATTCTCCTGGTGCCAACACAATAACTTTTGATATAACTTCTATTGGTGGAATTGCTGTATCAACATCACTGGAAGTTTACTTTTCTTCAGGTGTATCTGCAAGAGATTATAGTGTAAATGGTGGGAGTGCTGTTAATAGCGGAACAGGAACAAAATGGGTTGATTTGGGATTTACTGGAACTTTCAACACATTAACAGGAACAAATGGTGGACAAATAGGTGCCATTCGTATTGATGGATCTACAATATTATTAGATCCAGTTTCTCCGGTTGGAAACGTAGCAGCAACCAACTTCAACCCATTCACAACTGATATAAATGCAGTTCGTGGACAAGAGACTGGTTATTGTACTTGGAATCCTCTTTGCTCATCATCAAATACAACTTTGTCAAATGGAAATCTTGATATGAGTTCTGGTGCTGCTTGGGATTCTTGTATAGGGACAATTGGTGCGACATCTGGAAAGTATTATTGGGAACAGACTATGACTACAAATCAGTATACTTATACTGGTTTTTGCAATCAAAACTTTCTTGGTAAGTTTGAATCACATTGGCCAGGTCAGACTGTTGATTCTTGGGGTTATTTGTCCAGTAGTGGACTCGCAAGAAATGATCAGTCTGGAGGAAGTCAAGTATCAGTAACTTTAACCACTATGCCTTCTAGTGGAGGAATTTTGGGATTTGCATTAGATCTAGATAATCAAAAAGCGTGGTTTGCACTAAATGGTAAATGGATGGGTTCTGGATCTCCTAATCCAGCAACAGGAACAGATGCTGTTTTTACTAATTTGACTGCTGGGGATACTTATTTTCCTGCTGCGGATGTTTACAGTGCTTCCGCATCGTTTACCTTCGGTCAAAAACCCTTCAAGTTCCCACCACCAGCAGGTTTCCAACCACTGAATGCTGCTAATGTGCGTCCAGAGACTGTGATTGCACGTCCTGATCAGTATGTTGGGGTGACGACTTATACTGGTAATGGCACAAGTCAAACTATTGGTGGTTTAGGTTTTGCACCAGATTTTCTGTGGATCAAAGAACGTATAGTTAATCGCTCACACGGTCTATATGACACTGTTCGTGGATCTGACAAAGTTCTTCTCAGCAATGACACAAGTGTTGAGCTTACCAGCACAGCACGCCTTAGTTCAATAAATAACGACGGCTTTTCTGTTGGTAGCGATACGATGACCAACCAGAGTGGTCAAACGTATGTTGCTTGGGGTTGGAAGGCTGGTGGAAACAAAAACACCTTTAATGTTGATGATGTAGGTTATGCAAGTGCTGCTGCGGCAGGTTTAGATGGTGGATCACTTGCTGTTACTGGTGCATCAGTTGGAACCAAGCAAGGATTTAGTATTATAACTTATAGTGGAAATAATACATCAGGAGCGACTTTTTCTCATGGACTTGAACAGTCTCCAACTCTTGTGATAATTAAAGCTAGAGATAGTGCATTTAACTGGGTTGTTGGTCATACTAGCTCTGGATTTAATCAAATATTGGTTCTAAATGAAAATTACAAAGCTGGTGATACCTCACAGACTGGAGCACAAACACAATATTTTAATGATACATCACCAAGTTCTAGTGTTGTTACTCTAGGAAATGCTGCAGGAACTAACAGAAACCTTGGAACACCAGAAACTTATGTAGCTTACATCTGGCACGATGTCCCCGGACTGCAGAAATTTGGATCCTACACTGGAGTAAATAGCACAGACGGACCATTTTTAGAGTTAGGTTTCCGTCCATCAATAATAATGTTTAAGAACATTTCCAGTGGTTCTACAGAATGGGTAATTCTTGATAATAAAAGAAATGGATTTAATGGTACTGCAGGCAACAACATACTTTTTCCAAGCACAGATGGCGATGAAAATGCTACTCAATATGGTGACTTTTTAAGTAATGGATGGAAGTTTAGGATTAATTCAAGTTATGTAAATAGCACTGATACTTTCATCTACGCAGCATGGGCAGAAGCACCAACATTTAACTTGTATGGCGCACAGTCCAATGCCCGCTAAATAAATATATAAAAGCATAACACCATGGCGATTGGTAGACCGATATCCCTAACTGATAATGTAGCATCAAAACGTATCAGCATTAGTGCTACTGCGGGACAGACAGCATTCACCATACCTGGTGGTTATCGTATTAATGCGATCAATGTATTTCGTAATGGTGTACGATTATCAGGCAGTGTTGATTTTTCTGCGACTGATGGAGTCACAGTCAATCTCGTTAATCCTGCTTCTCTTAATGATGAAGTATCATTTGAAATCTTTGATGACTTTAAAGTATCAAGTGCGATTGTATCTGCTGCATCAACACAGACTATTGACGGCAACTTAACTGTTACTGGTGATCTATTTGGTGCTCAGATTGGTATTCAGTCTGGTGGAGCAAACATTGGTTCTGCTAAGACACTCAACTTTATTGGTGCTGGTAATACATTTGCCGTCAATGGAAATACGATTGACGTAAGTATTGCTGGCGGTGGAGGTGGTGGTCTTGGAACTGCTATCAACAATGCTGATGGAAGCAGTACACCATTTAGTTATATTGATAAGGATGCTTATGTGACTTCTAATATTGTTCTTGATACAACCAATGCTGGTGAATCTTCAGGATATATCATATCAGTAGCACCTAATGTAAACGTAGTGAGTGGTGTTGCGATGACTGTTGGATTAGGTAAGACTATGGTTATTGATGTCCTTCAGATCGGAGACCTTTAATGTCTAAAATAGTAACAAATAATATTACACCAAGAAGTGGTGGTAATATTGATGTAACCGGCAAGTTGTCTGTTAGTGGTAATGTAACTGGTGCTGCCGCAACATTTACTGGTAATGTGTCAGTTGGCGGAACACTAACATATGAAGATGTAACTAACATTGATTCTGTTGGATTGATTACTGCACGAACAGGAATTAAAGTTCTTGCCGGTGGTATTAATGTTGCTGGTGGAGGTGCTAATATTGTTGGTGTCGTCACTGCAACTACAATACAAGCAACTACATATGTTGGTGTTCCAGAAGGATATACCAATCTTAAAGCAATGCTCTTCTCCTAAATAACTAAAAAGAAATAAAATGGCTCTTGCACAGACAAACTTAGGCGCTATAACGCAGATTCAATCAGGTGCTGCTGCCACAGTATATGTTGTTGGTTCTGCCAAAACATCATATATCAAATCATTTTTGATTCATAGTTTGAATGATTCCGCAGTTCAAAATGCTGAAGTGCATATAGTCCCCAATAATGGTGGAGCAGTTGGAACAGCATCATCAGTTAATAGGATTGCAAAGTTAGGTATTGGAACTGCTGATACATATTTCTTTGAATGTGCATATCCCATTACTCTTGTTGCAAATAACGATACTATTCAAGTTAAGAATACAGAAGGCGTTGATGCTATCAATGTTATAGTTCTTGGCGACAGAGAGGGTTGATAAATGGCAGGAAAAAGTGCTAATAGTAACAACAGGGGATCTAACCTCTTTGGTTATTTTGTAAGCGGAAAATATAAAGAATTTCATACACATCAATTTGCTGCATATCAGAGACCAACACTTGAAGCAACTGGTGGAGATGTAGTCAATACATATAATGACGGAAGTGCAACCTATAAGTATCATATATTTGAGTCAAGTGGTTCGTTTGTTGTAAGCAAACTTGCTCCAGCAGATACCGATAATGATCTAAATGTTTTAGTTGTTGCTGGTGGAGGTGGTGGTGGCACTGGTGACATTAAAGGTGGTGGAGGTGGTGGTGGACTACTTAATGGCACCACTAGAATAAATGCGGCTGGAACCTATCCGATTGTTATTGGTGGAGGGGGTAGTGCTGAAACTCAGGGAGGATCCACGACAGTTTTTGGTGTTTCTGCAACTGGAGGTGGTTTAGGATCTGGATCTGGTGGAGCAGGAGGTTCAGGTGGTGGTGGTGGACCATCTGCTGGAGCACAGACTGGAAATCAAGCTCCAGATGATACTACATTTGGAGATACATTAACTGGATATGGAAATAATAGTATGGGACCTACTCCCGGCAACGTAGGACACGGTGGTGGAGGTGCAGGATCAGATGGTGGACCAACTGCTCCAACATATCCTTGGGGACCAACACCTGATGGAACAACTGGTGGTGCTGGACTTGAGGTAAATTATACCGGCACCCCTTATTATTGGGCAGGTGGTGGTGCAGGTGGTGTATCAAGTGGTCGTGATGGTGCCGGTGGTATTGGTGGCGGTGGCGGTGGTGGTAATGGTGATCCTGGAGAAGGAGGACCTGGATATAATAATGGTGCCAACAAAAATGGGATAAATGGTGGCGCTGGTGGCGCAAACACTGGTGGTGGTGGAGGAGGATCTGGACCCGCTGGAACCGGTTATCCTGGAGGAAGTGGTATTGTTATTATCCGATATCTGTTATAAGTATCTAAACTCCTTTATCCACTAGCATGATAAATAACTAAAAATATAAACTCATGTCAAAGTTACAAGTAAATGATATTGTAAACAAGGATGATGACGGTGCTGCTGGGTTCCCCAAAGGTGCCGTAGTGACTGGTGTGACCACTTCAACATCATTTAGTGGTAATGTATCTGGTACTACTGTATCTGGTACTACTGTAAGTGTTGGTGGAACAAGCGTTAACACACTTATTGATAATAAAACATCACCAGGCAAGGCAATCGCATTGTCTATGGTCTTCGGTTGATAAATAAACAAAAGAGGAAAACTAGGAAATGGCTGCTCCTAATATAGTAAATGTTAATACCATTACGGGGGTAACGACATTCAAATCTGGTATTGGAACCGATAGAGCAATTACTACGGTAATTTCAAATGCTGCAGCAAGCGGCAAAGTACTAAAGATTAACTCACTAGTTGCTGCTGGTGTTGGTGCTACTTGTGGTGTCACTGTTAAGTTGTTTAATCAAGCAGCAGGAGCAGGATCATCGGTAGGTATTGCATATACAGTATCAGTTCCTAAGTTTTCATCTTTGGTTATTGTTAGTAAAGAGAATTCAATATACGTTCAAGAAGACCAGTCAATTGCTGCATTCAAGCAAGCAAATACAGGTGGAAATATAGATATTATTTGTTCATACGAAGAAATTAGCTGAGGAGGATAAACCATGGGATATCTAGGCAGACGCATAGGTTTATCACAAGATCAAGGAGATTCTAATCCAGGAGCAGCAGGTGGTGCTGTTGGTGGTGGAATATTAGATTTATTTACGAATGGATATTTTGAGAGACAAGGAGATATTTACAATGCTCCTGGAGAACCAGGAGAGGGTTTAACAGCAACTGGTGGTGTAATTAGTGAATATACTGATGGTTCTGGTGTTTATAGAGCACATATTTTTACTTCATCAGGAACTTTTGATGTAACTGCTCCTGGTACTTTTGGTGATACTGTTGAGTATCTTGTGGTTGCTGGTGGCGGCGGTGGTGGCGGCGGAGTTTATGCAGGTGGAGGTGGTGCCGGTGGTTTAAGAACTAATCTAAGTGGACACCCAATGTCCACAAATAATCCATCGATTACAGTTTCAACCTCTCCAGGTTCTTATACTGTAACTGTTGGTGGTGGAGGTAATGGAGGTGCTGGTGCTGATAATGATGGTATTAATGGAACCAATTCGGTTTTTTCCACTATAACCAGTAATGGTGGTGGAGGAGGAAGAGGTAGAACTAATAATGGTCCTGGTCTGCCTGGTGGATCTGGTGGTGGACAATCATATGGAAATCCAGGATCTCCCTATGCTGTTCAAGGTTATGGATATAATCCATCAACACCAGCACCAGTTTTAGGTGCTGTTCCTCTTCCAAGTCCATATACTATAACTCAAGGACAAGATGGTGGTTTTGCCCCAGACAGTGCCTGGTATGGAACAGGTGGTGGTGGAGCAGGACAACAAGGTAGCGGTCAGAATGATGGACCTTGGCCTGCTTATGGATATCCTGGTGGTGATGGTGTTCAGGTTTATATTGCTGGACCACCCACAAATACCGGAATAGGACAAACATCATCATGGTTTGCTGGTGGAGGTGGCGGTGGTGGTCCTCATGCAAGTCCAGTTCTTAGTCTTGGCGGTGCTGGTGGTGGTGGAGTAGGGGGAAGTCCAGTTACTAACGTTGGAGCAGGAAGTGGTCTTTATTCTACTGGAGGAGGAGGAGGTGGTTCCCAATCCCAATCTCCTGCCGGTACTGGTAGTGATCTTGGAGGCAACGGCGGTTCCGGTATTGTAGTAGTTCGTTATAAACTAGCAGAATTAACAGCAACCGCAAAAGCAACTGGTGGTGCTATTAGTTTCTATGGTGGTAAGACCATTCATACCTTTACTAATTCTGGCACTTTTGCAACAACATCAGATTGGTCAGCAGGAAATGTAGAATATGTTGTTGTTGGAGGTGGTGGTGGAGCAAATACTGAGGATCTGGGTGGTGCTGGTGGTGCTGGTGGATTTATCACTGGAACAACACCAATAGGATCACATCCAGTATCAACAACTATTCAAGTTGGTGCTGGTGGTATATACTCTATAAGAGATGATCGAGCTGGTACTAGTGGAACTCCATCTTATTTTGGAACACCATTAACCGGTTATGGCGGTGGCGGCGGTGCTGGTAAAACCTCAGACCCCTTAGCTGATGCTATACCTGGAGGTTCAGGTGGTGGTGGAGACCATGGACCAAATCCAGGAGCTCCTGGTGATAAGCAAACAGGAACAAGCAGTGCTGCTCCAATAACACCACAAGGATATCCTGGTGGTGATGGTGCTAGTCCATATGGAACTGGTGGAGGTGGTGGTGCTGGTGGTGCCGGTGGTGATGGTGCTAATCCATACACTGGTGGTGCTGGTGGTCTTGGTAGACAATCTCCATCTACATTTAGAAATCCTATATCAACTGTAGGTGCTCCTGGACCCACTGGATCTGTTCCTGGAACTAATCCTGGTGGTGATACCTCAGGTAAGTTCTGGTTTGCTGGTGGTGGCGGTGGTGGAGTAGATAGTGGCACCAACGGAGGTGGTGGCGGTGGAGCTGCTGCTGGTGCTAGTTTTGCTGGTGGTGGTTATGGTGGACATGATCCAGGTCGCATAGGAACTTCAGGAACTCAAAGCACTGGTGGCGGCGGTGGTGCTACTGATGATGGTGGTGTTCCAGGAGGAACAGGTTCTGGTGGTTCTGGTATTGTCCTCATTGCATACCCTTCATAAATAACTAAAAAGTAGATAAGATGTCACAGTTATTCGTTGACAATATAAAGAATAGAACAGGTGGTGCTATTGGAGCACCATCTGGTATTGTCGTAACTGGCGTCAGCACACTTTCCGGTAATGTATCAATCGGTGGTACATTAACTTATGAAGATGTAACTAACATTGATTCTGTTGGTGTTATTACTGCTCGTGGTGGTATTAAAGTTCTTGCTGGTGGTATTACTGCTGTTGGTGTTGTAACTGCCAGTAATGGTATTAAAATTCTTGCTGGTGGTATTAATGCTGTTGGTGTAGTCACTGCTACCAGTTTCTCTGGTGATGGATCAGCACTTACAGGTGTTGAGAGTTGGAATCAGTTTGACACCTGGTTATATGGTGGCGGTTAATTAACTAAATAACTAAAAAGAGAAGTCATGGCACTGGAAAGAGGAAAACTTACAAATATAGTTCAGGTTGCTGCAGCATCTACTGTAGGAATTATTACAGTTGCCTCTTCTAAAAAGGTATATGTAAAATCAATCATTTGTCATCAACCATCAGGAACTAACGCAACTGCACAGGTATATTTTGTTCCTAATGGTGGTGCTGTAGGAACATTAACAAAACTATTTGATGTTGATGTGAATGCAGGAGAAACGGTATTGATTGAACCATCATATCCTCTTGTATTAGATACGACTGGAGATAGTTTAAGAGTTGGCGCAGGAACATCTGAAATCAATTTCCTAATCACTGGCGATAAGGAGGCATGATATGGCACCATTTAAATCAACACAATCATTTTCAGTTGGTCAGTTTTTAAGAACTTTTAGAAATAGAGATGCTGTTGGAGCTGCAGCACTTAATAGTCCAGTAAGAACTGATAGAATACCTGTGCAAGCAACTGGTGGCACTGTTTTGATTCCAGGTAATGGATATCAATATCACTATTTCACTGGTCCTGGAAATTTTTCAGTATTATTGGGTGGCCTGACACAAGCTGATTATCTAATAATCGGTGGTGGTGGTTCAGGTGGTAATGCTCCAGATACTGGATCATATCAGGGTGCTGGTGGTGGCGGTGCTGGTGAATTCTTAACAGGACAGATTACAACACTACAAGTAGCATCATATCCAGTGGTTATTGGTGCTGGTGGATTATATTCAGGTGCATCGGGTCTCCCTGCTGCATATCCAGAACCCTATCGACCCACTCCACAGAGTGGACCATTTCCTGGAGCATCAGGATGGTATGGGGGCAACGGCGTTGCTTCATCTTTTAATGCTCCTGGAGCAAATGGCGTTAGTGCATTAAATGCTGCTGGCGGTGGTTCTGGCGGTGGTGGAACTAACGCGACTGGGGGGTATCTTGGCCAAGTTGGTGGATCTGCTGGTGGTAGTGGTGGTTATGGCCCTGTGTCTCCTGGTATTATCGCTGGATCTGGAGACCACTATCCAGGAAGTGGAAGTTCATTCCCATCACCATCTAATGGGTGGGGAAGTGATTCCACCGGTGATGCACTTGGATCCGGTGGTGGTGGAGCAGGACAACGAGGCGGGGCTGGACATTCAGGCAATGCTGGTGGCGCTGGATTGCCCGCATTTAATGGTGACACCGGTATTCCACCAAGTTATGGAGCACCTGGACCTTCTGCTGGTAGATGGTTTGCTGGTGGCGGTGGACTTGGTGGTGATGGTGCTGGTGGACCTTATGCTGGAGGTTCGGGCGGAGGCGGTGCTGGCGGAGTAGTAACTGATAGACCTGGAACAAATGCTACTGCTAATACTGGATCTGGTGGTGGTGGTTCTGGTGCTGACGACTATCCAGCAGATCCAGTATTAGGTGCTGGTGGTTCTGGTGCAGATGGTATTGTTATTATCAGATATGCGGTGTAAGATAAAAGCAACTTAAAATTAAATGTGAATCATCAATATTATTTTATGGGTGGAATGGCACGTAGTGGATCAACTTTACTATGTGCTATTTTACAACAAAATCCAAATCTATATGTTTCAGAACAATCACCTGTATGTGATCTGACATATAAACTAAATCTACTTTTTGATAGCAATCAATTTTATCAAGGTTGTCCCAATGAGCAAAGAAGAATAAATGCTCTCAAAGGGTTAATTGATAATTATTATCAAGATGTGTCGCAAGAAATCATTATTGATAAGTTTAGATCATGGGGAACACCTTATAATTTTAGTATGATAGAAACGCTTTATACTAAAGATGCAAAAATCATATGTCCTGTGAGAGATGTGATTGAGTGTATAGTATCATTTTTAGTTTTAATTAAGAAAAATAAAAATAAGAAATCATTCATTGATGTCAGATTAGAATCCAAAGGATTAGATTTAACTGATGAAAATAGATGCGAAGAAATAGTTAATGGTGATGGTGGGATTAAACATGATCTATTTGCTATGGAACACTCAAAATATAAACCAGATCACTATCATTTTGTAGAATACAATGATTTAGTAGATAATCCTTCACAAATCATAAGTAATCTCTATAATTTTTTAGAGATAGATCATCAGGAACATAATTTAAAATATATTAATTTTACATCACAATCCCGTGATTCTCAATACTATGGAGTGCCAGATCTTCATAAAGTAAGGAAGAAAATATCCAAAAAATCTATAAATCCATCAGACATTTTGCCAGACTCAATTATCAGAAAGTATAGTGGTATGGAGTTTTGGAGAAAAAATTCATAACTAAACATACAACATATTTGACACCTCACTGAAACTGATATATAATATCACTGAATACATTATAGGTATATGGCATTCCAAAGCATTTGGTATTATACAGACCTGCCAGACGATATTGTAGATATCCTTGACAGAGATCTAACAGAAAAGTTTGATGAGCAGATGGCAGACTCCAAGTTACATGGAGATGCACTTAACAAAGACAAAAGGAATTCGCAGAATGCATGGATTCCTACCACACATTGGGTTGGTGGTTTTCTCTGGCATTATATTATGAGAGCAAACCGTGAGAACTTTTTGTATGACCTGAGAAACATTGATGGTGAGTCAATGCAATATACTCGGTATTCAGAAGGTCAATTCTATGGATGGCACAATGATGCAGGACTTGCAACACAATATAAACCTGTAAGTGTTGGTAATCGTGCTGAAGGTATTGCACAGGACTTTGTGAATGAGAATATTGAACTTGTAAGGAAACTTTCTTTCTCAGTCCAACTCTCTGACCCTGATGATTATGAGGGTGGTAATGTCCAACTGCTAGATGAAGCAGGTAATTCTTATATTGCTCCACGAAAACGTGGTTGTATTGTTCTATTTGATTCTCGCACACAACATAGAGTTCTTAAGGTAACAAAAGGAACTCGTAGATCTATTGTTGGTTGGACTGTTGGTCCGAGGTGGAAGTAATGGCAGAACAAATGAACGAACTGCAACTAATGATGCAGGAGAAACTTAACACTGGAACATCTTGGACTCGTAATGATAGTTTTGATAAGAATGGATACCTAGTGATTCCAAACCTTTGGGATGCTGAAGAACTTTATCATCCAGTACCAGAAGAGAAAGGGCAGTATAACTATTGGGACAAGAACCCAGAACATTTTAATCATGTTCCTGTAGAACAACAGGTAGAAGGTTCTACATCACGTTATTGGCATCCACAATATCGTGTGATTCACTCTGGTATTCGTATGAAACTAGAGGAACATCTTGGTAGGAAACTGTATAATACTTATTATTATGATCGGTATTACTTTCCAGGACAATCACTCACAAAACATGCAGACCGTGATGCTTGTGAGATTTCAGTAACAGTCCATGTGAGCACTAACCTAGAAGGTAAGGATGCTGAATGGCCTATTTGGATTAAGACACCTGATACATATACAGATAAGAAGAAGACAACTGTTCTGATTCCTGGTGAGAAACGTGCTGTTATCTTAGGTGCTGGTGATGGAATGATTTACAAAGGATGTGAACGTCCACATTGGCGTGATCCTATGCCTGGTTTTTCTGGTAAGAAGAGTAAGAAATTGTTTGGTAAAACTCCTGCAGCAGAGCAGTATTATCATCAAATCTTCTTCCATTATGTACTTGCTGATGGACAAAGAGCACATTGTGCATGGGATAGAGCACGATGAAGGCACCTCTTTTTGAATATCCTACCTATCAATATCAAATTAAGGATTGGGATTTTAAGAAGAAAGGATTGCTGAAGAGGTTAAAGGAGGAGAAGTTTGTTAGAACTGACCTCCAAACCTTTGAGACTGATAGACAGACTAACAAGAAATCTTATCTTCATTACTTCCAAGACTTAATCAAAGATGAGTTATGGGAGTTTGTTAAGGAAGCACAAGTCACTTGTAGTATGACTGATGTATGGGCAGTTCGTTATCAAAAAGGAGACCAGCAAACAATTCATAACCATAAGAGTTGGGGATTTACTGGTATTCTTTATGTTGATTATGACCCTAAAGTTCATACTCCTACTTGTTTTGTGGCTCCATGGCAAGACCCAAGAACTGATACCACATCATTAGCATATCCACAGAATGTAAAAGAGGGAACAATCTTTATCTCTCCATCATATACCTTACACTTCGTACATCCTAATCAGGTAAGAAAACACAGGACTATTATTTCCTTTGATTTACTACCAAAACTCCCAGACCACCAGTCAGTATAAATAACTGAAAAAGTGGATAAGAATGTCTAAGGTTAGGGCAGACAACTTTACAAATAGAGCAGCAGATGGCGCTCCCACTTTCACCAAAGGTGTTAGCGTCACTGGAGTTATTACAGCAACTTCTGGTTCTTTCAGCGGAAACGTTTCCGTTGGAGGAACTTTAACGTATGAAGATGTAACTAACATTGATTCTGTTGGTGTTATAACAGCACGATTGGGTATCAGAGTTGGTGCTGGACAAAGTGTTGGTTCTGATGGGGCACTAACTTATTATGGTGATGGTTCACAACTTACAGGTGCTGGACTTAATGAACAACAAGTAACCTTGCTCGGTTGGTTAACTGTAGCAGGTTGATAAATAACTAAAAAGAAATAAAATGGCATTCAGTAACGGAAAACTTAGCAATGTTATTACAATTAATCCTGGTAGCACAGTAGGGATTATTACCGTTGCTTCGTCTAAAAAAGTTTATATTAGGTCAATTGCAGCATGTGATGTTATTGGGGCAGGTGCTACTGCTCAAGTATTTGTAGTTCAAAATGGTGGGGCAGTTGGTAATGGAACTAAAATGTTTGATGTAACTTTGGCGGCAAAAGAAACTGCTCTTATTGAACCGATATATCCGATTGTTCTTGATACTGATGGAGATAAGTTAAGTGTAACTGCTATTGGTAGTACAGTTAATATTCTGATAACTGGCGATAAGGAGGCATGATATGGCACCATTTAAATCTATAGCAGGTAGAAACCTGGGCAAATTAGTTAAATCTTATATTACATCTAATATTGGAGGAACTATCTCTGGTGGTGGTGTAGTTACAGGTACTATTGCTGCAACTGGTGGAACAGTAGCAACTCCAGGAGATGGATTTAAATATCATATGATAACTGCACCTCTGGGCACAACAGCGTTTGAAGTGACCGCTGGTGGTGGTATAGGGGATGTTTTAATTATTGGTGCTGGTGGTGGAGGCGGTGGCGGATATTATGCTGGTGGTGGTGGTGCTGGAAAAGTTATTGAAGGAGTAAGTATTCCCATTCAACCAGGAACCGTGATTGTAACTGCTGGAACTGGAGGCATTGGTGGGGATGCTCAAACAACACCGGCAGGCAATGGTGGAGATAGTAATTTTGGTACAGTAATAGCTTTAGGTGGCGGTGCAGGTGGTAGCGGACCAGGGATCAACAACGAGGGTGCAGATGGTGGATCTGGTGGCGGTGCAAGTTATTATGTAGGTCCTGTAGAATCAGGTGTAGGAATAGCTATTACTTTCTCTGCAGTATTGAACTATACTGCATATGGAAATAATGCAGCAGAAGCTAGGAATCCAGGCGTTGTAGGTGGTGGTGGTGGTGGTTCCGGTGCCGCTGGTTCAGGGACCGCTGGTGGTGATGGGATAACAGTTTCTAGGTTTCCTGCATCAAATATTCCAGTTTTAGCACCTGTTATTCCTGCTATGGGGCCTCTGCAAAATCAATATGGTGGAGGCGGTGGTGCTGGTCCTGGCGGCACTGGTGGTGTTGGAGGTGGTGCTAATGGTGGTAGCAGCAATGGTCCATCAGCAGTAAACTTTCTAGGAGGAGGTGGTGGTGGATCCAGTGCAGTTTCTACCAATGATGGTGGAGCTGGTGGCCCTGGTATTGTGGTAATCAGGTATCCATCTTCTTAACCACTTTTAGAACTGTCCACTCAAGACCTCGCAGGCAACTGTGAGGTTTTATAATAAATTAATATCTGGTTGTTTTGGTATTGGTATTAATACCAGATATGAAGCATAAATAACTAAAAATATAAACTCATGTCTAGAGTAAGAGCAGACAGATATGTAGACAAAGGAGGTTCAGGCGCTCCTCTATTTCCTAACGGTGTTAGAGTTACCGGGGTTGTTACTGCAACCACGTTTAGTGGAGCATTAAGTGGTAATGCTACCTCGGCAACTAGTGCAACCACGGCAACTAATGCTCAGGGATTAACTGGAACACCAAGTATTGTAGTTGGTTCAGTAACAGGAACTACAGGATCTTTTAGTGGTAATGTATCAGTTGGTGGGACACTGACTTATGAAGATGTAACCAATATTGATTCTGTTGGTATTGTAACTGCTAGATCGGGTGTTGACCTGAACGGAACTTTAAGAGAGAAAGTTAATGTAACTGCTGGTAAGTTGAGTGATAATCTCAATATTGACCTTGCTAATGGTATGGTTCATCTGTTTACAACAACAGAGACAACAACATCAACACCGAATATTAGAGTAGATGGATCAACATCATTGAATAGTGTGATGGCAATTGGAGAAAGTGTCGTCGCAACACTCATCACAACAGCAGCAGCTGCTGCTTATTCTGCAAACATTACCATTGATGGTAGTGCGGTAACAGAAAACTGGGTTGGTGGTAGTGCCCCATCTGATGGTGGAAGTTCAGGTGTAGATATTCATTCCTTCACTATTATTAAGACTGCATCTGCGACATTTACCGTAATTGCTAATCACAGTAAGACTTCTTGAGGAGGATAGTTAATGTCAGTTTTTAACGATTTCTTTCATGTAAAGCAATCACCAATCCTTTCTATGCTTGGATTTGGTGGTGGAGGAACTGGACTTGCTATAGGTGGTGGTGGTGGTGCTACTGCTAGTGGTGGAACAGTTCATACTCCAGGTAATGGATATAACTACCATGTTTTTATTCATAGTTCTACAAGTACTGCCACCTCCCCAGATCCCATTAGTGGTGGATTTGAAATTTCAGGTGGACCCATCGCAAATTGTGATGTTTTAGTTGTTGCTGGTGGCGGCGGCGGTGGATCAGGATATTATGGCGGCGGTGGCGGCGGTAGTGGCGTTATTGTTGGAACAGGTTTAGAATTACCGGCAGGAACTTATGCTATTGAAGTCGGAAATCAAGGATCGAAGGGATTGTATCCACCAGGTCCATCTTCTGGAAGTGATGGTGGAAGAAGTGTTTTTGGTGATATAATCCTCCTTGGTGGTGGTTATGGTGGTTCTGGTCCGGGTGGTGCTTCACAAACAGGTTCAACTACTGGTAGTAATGCTGGTGGTGCTGCAGGAGGATATAAAGTTTCTGGAACATCTAATCCATATTCAGTTCCAAGTCCCTATGCACCATATGGAACTTGGACAGTAAATATACACGACAGACCAGAGGCGTCTCCGACTTCCTTCGGAGGAGATGGTGCTGGTGGTGGTGCTACAGCCCCCACTCCAGGTTTACGCGCTGGTGGTGTTGGTGTTGCCGTTCCTCAATTTGCAGGTCCAGTAATTCCAACTATTGCTGCTTCTATACCATTAATGGGACCAACCGCTAATTATTATGGTGGTGGTGGATCTGGATTAAACTACCCATCTGGCGTGCCTGGTGGTTTTGGTGGCGGTGGTGCTGGTAGTCCTGATGATGTGGCCAATCCTGCAGCGAGATACCACTTAGGTGGCGGTGGCGGTGGATCAGGAAATGGAAGAGGTAATGGTGGTTTAGGTGGGTCTGGGTGTGTAATGGTCAGAGTTCCAGTATGATGCTATAATATAGTCAATATAGTTTTTATTATGAGAATACTCTCTTTTTCAATAGGACATGATGCATCCGCAACCATCCTAGAAAACGGGAGAGTTTCTTTTTATCTGTCTGCAGAAAGAATTACCAGAAAAAAGCACTGTGATAGAATTATCCATGTGCTTAAATATCTACACAAACATGGACACACAAAATTTGATGTTGTCTTAGTTAACTTATATCGTCTTGATGATAGAAAGTTTGAAGATCCTCTTAGAAGATTATTTAAAGAAGAGTTTCAAATTAAAAGAATAGAATTTGATTATGAAAGACATCACATCTACCACGCATATAGTGGTTTTTGTAACTCAAAGTTTAAGGATGCTATCTGTATAATTTTAGATGGACATGGATCTTCAGTATCAAGAAATGGTAAACTCCACACTGAAATTGAAAGCGTCTATTATGCTGACAGAAGTGGTATTGTAGAAGAAACAAAAAGATATTCTCTCACACCAGGTGATAATCAACCAATCAGTGTTGCCTATCAATTTGAGGAACTATCAAGAAAGATTGGGTGGGATTGGTATGGTGCGGGTAAAGTTATGGGTCTTGCACAATACAAAGGTTATGAGAGTAAACTGGACAAGGAGTGGTTAAAACATATTAATCAATGTAGTGAGGTTCAAAGATCCACACAAGAAGAAGTTATTGCTCTAATTGAAAAGAGCATCCAGAAATATGATACTAAGAATATCGTATTGTCTGGTGGTTATGGATTGAACTGCGTAGCAAACTATGAATATCTAAAGAATTTCCCTGATTACAACTTCTATATTGACCCTGTATGTTTTGACGCAGGAATTTCTATTGGTCAGGCATATTATCATGCAAAGAACCCCAAACCAATGCAGAACTTCTATGTTGGTTTAAGTGAAAAAAGATATAATCTAGATGGATTGAATCATAGAAGAGTATCTTACTCTGATGTTGCTGATCTATTATGTGATGGTGAAGTAGTTGCTATGTTTCAGGGAAGATCAGAAGCAGGACAGAGAGCATTAGGTAATAGATCTTTATTATATGACCCAAGAGTTAAAAATGGTAGAGATATTGTAAATCAAATCAAACAAAGAGAATCATTCAGACCATTTGCCGGGACAGTTTTATTGGAAGATGCTGATGAGTGGTTTGATACGAGAGGGATCAAAGATTGCTCATACATGCAGTATGCTGTTAAGGTGAAGAAGACTGGTATTGATTCAATCATGCATGTTGATAACACATGTAGGATACAGACTGTCACTAAGAGGCAGAACAAGCACTTCTATAATCTTATTAAAGCATTCAAACGTAAAACAAAAGTTCCCATCCTATTGAACACATCATTCAATTTAGGAGGAGAACCATTAGTTGAGACATTTGATGATGCAATTAGAACACTCAAGAAGAGTGATATTAATTATTTGTACTTACCTGAGATAGGAAAACTTATCAGTTGCGCCAAAACTCCATGTTTGAATACTTACTAATCAACTCAGGTGTAAGAATATCCTCAACTTTATAGTTTGAATGCTTTATTTTCTTATTGAGTTTATGTAAGTCAGATCCCCAAATACTATCATCATACTTTATACCATTGACTTCAAATTGATTTACATAATTAAATTTATGAGGATAGTACTCAATATTTAAAAAATCATAAATTCCTTTGATAGTCTGCTCAGTATTATCTACAAGATCATTGTATTCTACTATATGTAAAATATCTCTGTGATTATAAAAAAGATTATTTAATCCAAATAAAGCAGTTTCAATCTGACCTGTTGGTCTCATAATCACTTCACAGAGTAATTCTAACTCGGACTTATAACTTTGATTATATCTTAGATTACTTTGTATTTCATTCTTCAATTCCTTTCTCCATCTGTCTAGAGAAACTTTAATAAATGAAGCAATAATTTCTACAATATCACGAACTGTGCAAATAACTTTAATGTCACCTTTAATTACCTGTTGAAGTAAATGGATGTTGGACGGTGTTCCCCACTCTCCACGATCAATAATATATTTTGCATCCCAGTCTTTATAGTAGCAATCAAAACTACCATTTATCAGATTACCTAAAGATTTGCTATCTGGAAAGTTTTTATATTTTTCTGAATATGAGAACAATGCAGTTTGATATAAATGTTGATCCAAAAAACTATAAGCAGAAACTTTTACATCTGGGTTTTGATTTAGGATGGATGATAGTAAAGTATTGCCAGTTCTTGGGGCACCAATTAAAAAATAATATTGTTTCACAGTTTTATTCTATAATATATCAAATGTAAGGTATTTTGTCAACTAAATACCTAAAAAGATAATAATGGCTTTATCTAACGCAGCACTTTTAGCCGATATTGCATCAGGAGATGCTTTAACGGTTGATAATACAAATGATAGGGTTGGTATTGCTTCAACTCTACCAACATCCACACTTGATGTAGTAGGTATCGTTAGCGCAACTGCATTTTATGGTGATGGGTCAAATCTTGATGGTGTAGCAAGTGCTGGGTTAGGCACTGCTATAAGTGAAACTGCTCCTGGTGATGTAATATATTTTACTGATGAAGTAATAAGCGTCCCCAATACTATTACTGTTACCGTTCCTGAAAATGCCAAGGTAGCATATACACAATATCAAGAAGTAGTTGTAGAAACAGGTGCTGATTTCATTATTGATGATGGTGATGATTTTGTCCCTGATATTCTTGGACTTTCAACAGATGCTCAGGTTCCTGGAGTATTAGCAGGTGGTGGTGGTAGAATAAGAGCAGATAACTTCTCTGATAAGTCAGGAAATGGTGCTCCGAACTTCCCTAAAGGTATTGTTGTAAGTGGTATCATTACAGCAACATTGCTTGATCAAAATGTATCTGGTAGTATAACTGCTACTGGAAGCATTAGTGCTGGTTCGTCTATTACAGCAACTGCATTTCATGGTGATGGGTCCACACTCACTAATATTAATATTCCGGCAGGATTTACTGAATTAGATGCCGCATTGTTTAACTAAATAACTAAAAAGATATACCAATGGGACTCAAAAGAACTAAACTATTAGGAATTCAGTCAGTTACAGGAATTGCAACTGTTGGTATTTTGACTGTTGGAACCACGCAAACTGCTGGTGGTGTTGGTATTGCATCAACCACATACCTGAGAGGTGTGGTAATGCATAATACTGGGTCATCAAAAGCGACTTCATCACTTTATGTGTATCCTGCTTCTGAGGCAGCAACTGGAGTAGGAAAGACTGCATATAGATTAGCAAGAGTTGATATTGCTTCTAATGAAACGTTCTTCTATGAGATGAACTACCCATTGGTTCTGGTAAATCAAGAAAAGATTGTTGTAGAAGTTACAGCACCAGCAAGTGGAGGATTAGGTATTGGTAGTGCTATCAACTATCAAATCCTTGGTGATACGGATATCTGAGGCAATTAACAATGGGAGTAAGATCTACTGGTAGTCATCCAACAACAACGAGTGCAGATGGACACTTGTTGAGGTATTATAGAGAAGACATGGGTGTAGGTGGCGGAGCAAAAGGACCATTTTCAAGTTCTGGAGGTACTGTATTTACTATTGGTAACTATAAATATCATGTTTTTGCAAGCGGAACAGATAATTTTGTTGGTACAAATATTGAGGGAGTCACTGTTGATGTTTTAGCTGTTGGCGGCGGCGGGGCTGGATCTCCCTCCTTCGGTGCCGGTGGTGGTGGTGGTGGACTAGTATATCATGAATCTGCTGACGGTGGAGTTTTTACCGGCACTACTCTCATCACTGTAGGGGGAGGTGGTACTAAAATACCTGCTGAACCAGCTACTGAAGCTCCTGGTAATAATGGAACTGATACTACTATAGGATCTCTTTATACTGCTATGGGTGGTGGTGGCGCAGGTAGATACTCTCCTAATGTCAATCCCGAGGATTCTAGTCCCCATATCACCTATCCTAATCCCACAGCAGTTACAACTCCATCACCCTTTGCCATATACGGTGGTAATAGAGGTGGTTCAGGTGGTGGTGCAGGTGGAAGTACTGGTACACATGCTGGTGGCGAGAGTCTGCAAACTACTTATGCACCACTTCCAGATAATTCAAGAACTTATGGTTTTGGATTTGCGGGAGGAGAATCAACTACTTATAGTGGCTCCAATAACTATAGTCGTGCTGGTGGTGGTGGTGCTGGCGGCGCTGGTGGAACCAATATAGTTAATTCCCCTCTTGGACCTGGATTAGAGGCTTGGGGTTGGGGTGGTAATGGAAAAAATCTTCCTGCTTCATTTATGGATCCAGGGTTTCCAGCTCCTGTTATTGCAGCACTAGGTGGAGTTCCAACAGCAAGTCCAGAATGGGGTTATTTTGCTGGTGGAGGAGGAGGAGGTTCTAACGGAGGACCCGCAACCGTTGGTGCTGATGGTAATGGAAAAAATAGGGGTGGTTTAGGAAATAATACTGGACCATCTTCTACATATGAATATGGATATGGAAGTCATACGGGTAGTGGTGTTGATGGATGCCCTGGACGAGGTGGCGGCGGCGGCGGAGGAAGGTGGAGCGAAGGTGAAGGAGGTTCTGGTGGCGGCGGTTGTGTCATTATTAGGATTTTAACAGCTGGATAAGACACTTTTAGAACTGTCCACTCAAGACCCCGCAGGCAACTGTGGGGTTTTATAATAGGTACATACAAGACACAGGGGGCATGACCACCACACACAAACTCGTCTTCATTGTATCCTTTCTATGGATGATGCAGTGGGGAACCCGTGTAACTTCGCTTGCTATCAATGCATTGTATTGAAATCATCCCTGAGACCTCTATGAGCACCTGTATGGGTACTTTAGAATGGTTCCTTATGGAATACCTATCTAACTTTGGTATTGACCTCACAGTAGAGCATTTAGACCTCTCTGATGAGGGTGTAACTGGATGGTGTATGAAAATCGGACCATGTGAGTATGTGATTCAAATCCATCAGGATCTCATTGGTGATGAGTACACTAAAACACTGTTACATGAAATGTATCATGTGTATCAACATCTCAACGGTATGCCTCAGTGTGAGATGTGTGCCTACATGAGTGAAGACCAGAACCTTGACAAATTAGTCAATCACTAATAGACTAGGTTTGTCGCCTTTGAAGATCA
>Ga0307488_10000980_pt1 | contig 23783 bp, 28 predicted proteins | sample SB02metaG_FD_202248 | JGI IMG/M metagenome (GOLD analysis project Ga0307488, IMG submission 202248) | Sea-ice brine microbial communities from Beaufort Sea near Barrow, Alaska, United States - SB 0.2 | ecosystem: Environmental > Aquatic > Marine > Coastal | place: USA: Alaska | collected... | reverse complement strand
ATTATGGACTGGATGAGGGCACAGGATAATTTTGCAGAGATCCACTGTTCATATTTTGACGCTGATACTAACAGAATCATAACAGCACAAGAGCAGAGCAAACACCACTGGGACAAGAAGATCGCATTTGGAATAATCAGACGCGGAGATCCTGAACTCGGAGAGGATGAAGACACTGTATTTGCTTGTTGGGATCATCCACTTTGGATCAGTGTATACGGGGAGGCAATGTGTGAGCGATATGGGATCGAGATGCCTCCTGAAATTGTTGAGAAATTCGAGAAGACACGACGAGATATAAGAGGATACACAGCAGGCCGGAACATTCGCAGCCGTGAAAAAGTACAATCTAAGATCGACGAAGATCCTAGAAAGTACGCTCCCCCTGTATCGCTTGCTGATGCTATGGGCGCTTCAAAGGTGACTAAGCGCATAACAGGATCAACAGAAGAGCACAGGAACCGAGTACAGGCGCATATTGAGCGCAATATGACCTATGTACCATCTGATACAAAGCATTAAGATTGACATATCTTAAATAGTTCTATATAGTGAGGGGGATCTTGATGATCTCCCTTTTTCTATTGGAGCACTAAATGCCAACAAAACGCAAAACAAAAGAAATTAAACAGACAGATAGAGAGCAAGCCCACAAGCAAGCGACATCAACAGAAAAAACGCCTGTTGAATTCTTAGGGCTACACATTGAATTGACACCTGTACAAATGCAGCAAATCAACGTACTGGCTCAAGTTGCACACAACGAGGATCCCTCTGTGTATTGTAGAAAGATCATACTTCAGCACGTAGCAGATCGCCTTTATTTGGTGCGACGGTGAGCGCGTGCCCTGCTTGCGATTGTGATCCCTGTGATTGTCACGGGGCAACAGTGAAGACAAAGAACATTTGTATTTCAATGACACCTGACAGCATAAAACAACTGAAAGAACTACATGACAGAACAGGCAAAAGCAAAAGCAGAATCGTAAGGGATGCAATCAAGAAAGAACACAAGGGGATTAAATGAGCACAGAAAATCAGAAAGTCGGCGAGTATGTACGGATCGAAAAACTCCATCCACATCATAAGAACCCAAGACACAACGATCACGCTGTTGACAGCATCGCGAACTCGATCAAGCGTTTTGGATTTACTTCTCCAATTGTAGCCAACAAAGACGGAACGATATTGGCAGGTCATACGAGATACAAGGCAAGCAAACAGATCGGCCTTGAAACTGTGCCTGTTGTCTATGTTGATCTGTCGCCTGTTGATGCTGAGTTACTTATGATTGCAGATAACAAACTTGGAGAAAAAGCAGACTGGAATACTGATCAACTATCTGATCTCCTCACTGGATTGAAAGAGCAAGGCGAAGATCTCGACGTGCTTGGTTTTGAGGATGAAGAACTTGATCAACTGTTACAGGGCTTTGACGATCCCGATCCGTTTGGAGATGGAGAGCCACAAGAAGATCAAGAGCCTGAAATAGTCGAATCGGATCTAGATTTCAGACTGTTAAAAGGCAACTGTCTTGATACGTTGAAAGAGTTACCTGACAATAGCATAGACTCGATTGTAACCGATCCACCTTATGAACTGGGATTCATGGGGAAATCATGGGACAGCACAGGGATTGCGTATTCTGTCGAATTGTGGAGCGAGTGTTTGCGCGTGTTGAAACATGGAGGGCACTTAGTAGCCTTTTCAGGATCTCGCACTGTCTTTCCGATGGGAGTTGCACTTGCTGAAGCAGGCTTTGAGGTTCGAGATATGATCAGTTGGATATATACAAGCGGATTTCCTAAGAGTTTGGATATATCAAAGGCGATTGATAATAAAATGGGCAATGTAAGAAAAGATCGAGAAACTTCGGACTATGGTACAAATAAAGTATTCAGTGCTTCTATAAATGTAAAAAATAAAGGCACACCGATCTCTGTTGATGCTCAAAGATATGACGGATGGGGAACAGCACTCAAGCCCGCACAAGAGCCCGCAGTACTTGCAAGAAAGCCGATTGATACTGACTGCTCAACTGTTGCCGAGAATGTCTTGAAATGGGGTACAGGTGGGATCAATATAGATGCGGGGCGCTTTGCTTATGGGGATGATTGTCATTTTGGCGATCCTGATTATACATCAGGGGGGAATAGTGTAGATTTCAAAGAATCCTCTTTTATATTCGATCCGACTAAAGAAAAATCAAATACAAAACCTAGATCGCCTGCGCATGATTTAGGGCGATGGCCTGCAAACGTCTATCAATGCAAGAAGCCACAACGATCCGAGAAAGAGCAAGGGCTTGATCATTTGACAGGCAGAGTGCACGACCAAGATGGTTCAGGATACCATTCAACATTTGAGCAAAGTGAGGTTAAAAACTTTCACCCAACTGTAAAGCCGATCAAACTTATGAGGTGGCTTTGCAGGCTATTGACTCCACAAGGGGGTACAGTGCTCGATCCGTTTCTAGGCAGTGGAACAACAGCAGTGAGTGCAATCCTTGAAGGCTTTAATGCAGTCGGTTGTGAGATGACAGACGATTATTATCCAATCATTCAGGGGCGTGTAAACTGGGCAAAATCAGAAAGAAATCAAGAGGTGCTTAATGGGCAGAAAGTCGAAACTGACGGATAAAGCACGACGGGAGATCTTACAAGTGATCTCAGTGGGTGGATCTAAGTCGCTAGCGTGTAAACATGCAGGGATAACTTTAACAACGCTTTTGAACTGGCTAGATCGAGGTAGGCGAGCAAATAAAGGGCTGTACTATGATTTTATTTGTGAATATAGACAGGCTGAAGCAAGACCTGATATTATGGCGATGGGAATAGTACACAGGGCGATCAAGGATGGAGACGTTAGATCTGCTCAGTGGTGGCTAGAAAAGAAGACAGGCTGGGGGCAAAGAGAAGAGCCACAAGTGCAAATTTCAATCACGCCTGAAAATATGAACGTGACACAACTTTTAAAAGAAGTGGAGTCAGTTAGTCAGAATATGGCACAGCTAGCCCCGCCCATTATTGATCTAGATGAAGAATAAAAATAGCCAGTCAGATAGTCAGATAGAAATAATCGAAAAAGAAATATGTAGGCTACAATCTAAACTGTACACTGCGATCAACGTGCTAGACTCGACGAAGATCAACAGACTGACAATGCAGATCGCGATCCTCGAATACATAAAATTACAGATAAGTGTATAAATATGTTTGCATAGTGTGTAAATATGTATTACAATGATTATATACAACGGAGCACACAATGACTAAGAACAAAGCACATAGAAAATTACAAAGAGCAGAAGACGCGTATCACAATCATATTTATACAGAGCGCGGAACTGTAAGAGCGGTATTGAGTTTTGAAAAAGCATACTTCGAGAGAAGACGCCTAGAACTCAAGGCAAAAGTAACAACAGCCCGATTACTTTTCAATTCACTATAAACAACAACAAACGGAGTCAATAATGACAACACAAGAAAGACAAGAGATCAAAGAATGGGGGCGCACTGTCGCCCGTCTACGTAAAAGCGGAAAGTTTGCAGATCTGATCAATGCAGAGATCGCCCGATCAGATTTCAAAGTAAAAGAGATCGCAGCTGCTCTCAAAACATCAAGTGCATCGATCAACAAATGGAAAGCGGGAGAAGTATTTCCTGCTGTACACTTTTTGTATCGCCTTGCTGAGTGCCTGCACCCTGAAGACACTTTGAGTGCATACATGATCTATACAACCAAGATCAACGCTGAAAGAGCATAGGGGGCGAGATATGATCAAACTCAATAACAAGGCAGGCAATGACATCTACTTCAATGTATTGAACATCATCAGCGTTACAGACAGAAAAGGGGGCGTGTTGATCAAGACTTCGAACCCTGCTTGTAATGTGGAAGTCAAAGATTGCATTGATACAGTGATCGCCAAGATTGAAAAGATGCTGATCTCCTTAGGAGGGCACAATGTACAAGCTGTTAATCAATAACGGAGGGGGATGGAAAGAAGAATCATTTGATGACGTTGTACAGGCTCTCCAATATGTCAGGATGCATCATCATACAAGGCTTGTATATCCTTGTGGATCAGTTGCTGAGTACATACAAGGATCATTGATAGATCTTAGATAATCTCGTTTATATTTGAGGGAGTCGGCTAGCTGCTGACTCTCTCTTTTTGTGTCAAGACTTTTCCAATTATGATACGGTAACAACATGGATAAAAGCAACCTGATCAAATACCTGCAGGTATCAAACAAGATCGAGACGATCGCGAAGGAGTACCCGCTTGCACTTGCTAGATTATGGACTCCGTATTGTCATAGATGGGATGGAAAAAGTAGCCAGTCAGTTAGAGAGAGAGGATGTGGGCAGGCAATGATCTTCGTAGGCAATGGGCTCTATACTTGCAAGTGTTGTAACATCACAGAGAAACGCACAAGCCAACGCGAGGGGATACTCAACGCCTTAAGTCATAGCGAAGCCTTTCTACTGTCAGGAGGCAACAGATCAGGCAAGACAGAAAGCGGAGCGGGTATGTTGCCGGTTGCTTTTGCAGCGGGATCAAATGAGTGGTGGGTTCAAGAATGGGCGAAGTTGAATCAGATACCGATCGAACTTATCCCAAAAGATCCAAGTGAAGTTTGGGTATCTGCTTTGTCGTATGGCGATGCTTTGACATACCTACGACCAAAGATTGAGAAGTATTGCCCTATTGGGACAAAGTTTGTAAGATGGAAAGCACAGGATCGAGGCCACGCACTGCTTCCAAACGGGGGCAAGATCCTTTCAATGTCTGCTGAGTCAGGACGGGAGAAGTTTCAAGGGGGCGCGGTATCTCTTGTGATCTTGGATGAAGAGCACGCAAAGCCGATCTTCGATGAATCTATGCTCCGCTGTATTGACTTCAAGGGAAAAGTAATCTGTACAATGACACCACTCAAGGGGATCACGTGGGTGCATGATGTATTTCTAGAAAATCCACAAGCAGGATATGGGCAGTATTCGATCTCAGGTCTTGACAATCCCTATGTATCAAGTGTCAAGATGCGAAAAGCGATCGCTCACATGTCAGAGGCAAGTCAGCGATCTAGGCTATACGGAGAATTCACAAATCAACAGGGGATTGTATATCTTGAGTTTGATCGAAATGTGCACGTTGTAGAAAGTTTTGATCCGCCGGCTGATTGGCCCCGCGATCGATCTATAGATTTCGGAGTACGGAATCCCTTTGCCTGTCTATTTTTTGCACATGATGAGCGTGAAGATGTCTTGCACGTGTACAGAGAATACTATCAAACAGAGAAGACTAGCCTTGAGAATGGACGCGCTTTAAACAACATACAGAGGCGATACAATGAGGAGTATCGGTGGACAGTTGCCGATCCTGAATCACGTGATGGACGTATGACATTAATGAGAGAATGTGGAATAGATAACAAGCCAGCTCCGAAGCATATCGGAGTAACTGAGACGATCAACTGGGTAAAGGAGCGCCTTGCATTGGATGCAGTTGGAAAGCCGCATCTTGTAATACATGATAATTGTAGAGCACTGCTTAAGGAATTTCGTTTGTATAGATGGGCAAAAAGTGAAAAGGGAGATCGGCCGCACAAAGCAAATGATCACGCGCTCGATGCTTTACGCTATCAGATCGCATTTCTCAAACGTTGGCAGATGCATCAATAGAGGATCAGAAAATGGAAAGTACACATTTTGCAAAGTGGCTTGTTGGGATCATGAATCGTAACGACATAGAGATCGCACAGCTGGCAGATAGAACAGGTGTAAGTCGTAAAGATGTAAGGAACTGGATCAGGGGTCGGAGCATCCCAAAGACAGCTTACTTTGTCTTTCTACTCAAAGCACTTGCACAGATCACAGACTGCGAAGAAGAGATCCTATATCTCAATGCAAGCAGGGCAATATTGCGTGATAGTTGATTTATTTTACTTATCTTGTGTAAATAAGTAGACACCGTGTAAATATGTTGTTACAATGAGTATGTAAGAAACAACAAACAACAAACGGGATACAAAATGAAATACACAAGCACAGAACGACAAGCACAACATGATAAACTTGATAGAATGTATGATCGACTTTTGGAAATGCAAGATCGTTGGGAAGATCATAACACTGATGACCTAATTAAAGAATTAGAAATACAATTTGAAATGCTTGATCTAGACGAAGCAAAAGCGCAAATTGACAAATGCAAAGAAGAAAAAACAATTTCACGCGATGCCTACGAAATGACAATCAGAGCGATCAGATTTCAAAAGCAATCATTGATCGATCAACTGTCTGCAATGGTTAAAGAACGTCAAGCAATTATCAGCATGAAGATCGGGTAATACAATGTACAAGATTCACATTTTCAAACGCGCATCAAAAGACATCATTGATTATTTCTTCACTCAGATCTATGACCTGCTTGCAACAGACGAAAAGAAACTCAAGGCCCATATTCAAAAAGTTATGGAACTTGAGACAAAGCATTATTTGCAGGCTCATATATCAGTATTAGAACAATACATATTTTATGCTTCAGTGGGCAAGCCAGATCAGGATGGGTATCACACATCCATAACAAGTGAGGGGCGCGCGTCTTGTAGCTGCCCCTCGTTCGAGTATAGGCATTTTAAGAAAGAGGGCTACTGTAAGCACATTATAGCGCTTGCTCTTGTACTGGAAAGACCACCCCGATCAAAAGAGATCGCAGTTGATTTAATGAGGACTGTTTCTATAAACTCAAATCAGATCGGTGTTGAATTCAAAAGAACGTGATAGCCTATACATCTTGATCATTGTTGGGACTTCGATCAATGTTCTTTGTAAGGGGATCGCTAAGTGGGACTATGCGATCCCCTTTTCTATTTTAGAAATGTATGTCTGTGTCAATACTCGCCCCGATCTGATATAGTGCTCTTAATGATAGGAGCACAACATGACACAGAAGAAACAGCCACCAATTAAAAGCAGCTGGGCAACTCGATTCATTCCATCCTTTATAGCGCGCGCATTTGGTCAGGTAGAGAGCAACCCAAAAGCACCTGAACATGGCGCTTCGTGGAGTACTGGTAACGGAGTAGCCCCTGTCTTTTCCCCTCGCCAATCTATGGCTGTATTTGGCAAGCATGCCTATTCACACGCTTGTGTAACGCGAGCCAGTCAAGATATCGCCTCGTTGCCTATTAAGTTGCTGAAAGGGCAAGGAGAGAACACAACGGAGATCACAGATCACGAGTTGCTTGAACTGTTCAATCAACCGTCAAGCATTACAGATGGGTATCTATTCAGAGAGCAGTTTATTGTTGATCTCATGATGACAGGTAACTGTTACACCTTGATAGTAGGAGATCTGAACAAGCCCACAAGCCTATATAGATTGCATCCTGAAAACGTGCGTATAATACCCGATCCTGTCAAAATGATACAGGGCTATGAGTACAGCGACGGGGGATCAAGTGTTGTATATGCTCCTGAAAGAATCGTACATATTAGGAACGCTTCGTGGGACAACGGATCAAGTGGTGAGTTGTACGGATCTGGAATCGTTGAGGCACTTAACGAAGAGATCACAGCTGACATCAACGCCCAACGGATGGCAAGCAGTGTAAGCAAGCAGGGGCGGCCCGATGTGCTTTTATCGCCTTTAGATCCTGCTGATATATGGGATAGACGAAGAAGACAAGAGATCATGCAAGCCTATAAAGGGATGACAGAGAACGGAGGCGCAATGGCTTTGAGTGGACAGATCAAAGTTGAAACGCTGACACTGTCACCACGGGATCTAGAATTTCAATCACTGCGTACAATGGTAAGAGAAAACATATCTGCAGTTTGTGGAGTGCCGTCAACTGTGCTCGGATTGCCTGACGCAAATTATGCCACGGCCCGACAAGCTACAATTACGTATTGGGAGATCCAAGAGAAGCGAGCAAAGAAACTTGAACAATTTATGACAAGGATCGCGCGCCTGTTTGATCCTGCTTTCCATGTACAGATCGACTTTCATAATGTTGATGCGTTGCAGTTTATACGCACTGAGAAACTAGATCGAATAACTTTGCATATGAACGCAGGCATGACAGCATCCGAAGCGTACGCGTATGAGGGCTTAACTGATAGCCCATTCAGAGAAACAGAAGAAGATACAGCTAGTCAGACAGAAGAGACAATTGAGCAGGCATTAAGTGAACTATTACAACGATCTGAAACTCAAAAAAAAAACTCAAACTCTTATGAAATGAGGGGATCAGTTGGCGACAAAGATCCGTCAAACTTTCCCGATGATGGACAAGATCAACAGGTGGCATTAAGGAATTCAGAATACGAAAGATTTCCCCATGATGAAGCGCTTGCAATCAAAGAAGACTGGCCTCAGATATGGAATAAAGGGGGCAATATACTAGGCAACAAGCAATTTAAAAGACTGCTCCCAATAGCAAATAGAAAGTCAAGCATTGCACAAACACGAACAGAAGAGAAAGCGATCCGACTTCGTGAAGCGTGGAGCGCAAGACACTATAAAGATTTTAGGCTTGCTGGTGTTGTTGCCCAAATCAAATGGCTGACAGTTGGATCTCGTGGGCTGTCACATATGCGAAAAGTGATCAGTGAAGAAAAGAAACGACTAACAGAAAAGAGATCACTAACCAAGAGCATGTCAAAAGTGCAGAAAGACGTATATTGGAAACAGTGGATGCAGAAAAGTGTCGTACCTGCTGAACGTACAATGAAAAGAGCAGTTGAGATTTATCTTGAAGATGCAAGCGCACGATATGCAAGACGAGCCGAGAAACTAGCACAGGCGATCATCAATCAACAGCAAAACAAGGCGATCAATTATACAACGATTCTTGGGCGTGCTTTTGAGATTGAGCAGATCGGCAAGGTGATCGGGCGTGCTTATCGTTCTATCTACCTACTGACTGGAAATGATATTGTATCAAGTCTTTATGATATGACAGGCAAGGCAAAGCCCCTTGATCTGTTGTTTGGAGAGCGTCCAATAATGGAGCGTCAGATACTAGAATTCGCACGACAGATCAATTACACAAATGAAAAGCAAATCAAGCGAGTAGTAAGATCAGGAATTGAACAGGGTTTAAGCAATGCCGAGATCGGGGAGAAGATACGACAGAGCACAACGTTTTCACAAGTACGCGCTCAACGTATCGCACAGACTGAAACCACAAAGGCGATCAACACAGCAACAAACGAATCTTACAAGCAATTCGAAAAAGAGGAGGGTGTCAAAGTGTTAAAGGAGTGGGTTTCAAGTCGTGACGAAAAAGTAAGAGAAACACACGCGATACTAGACGATGAAGCCCCGATCTCCGTTAACGATGATTTCAATGTCGATGGGTATTCAGGCCCCGCGCCCGCTTCTTTTGGCGTTGCATCTATGGATATAAATTGTCGATGTACGATCGCACCTGTAATCATTGAGGATTAACAAAATGGAGAATGAAGACATGCTAACAACATATTTTTTAATTGGATTGGGTGGAATTGTACTCGGTGGAGTTTCTGCACTGATCATAACAAAAGAAAAGAAAGAAGATAGTCAGACAGTAGCCCCGATCGTCGTATCTGATCAAGTGGCCAAAGGTCAGCAAGAAGTGATCAAGCAGCTGACAGATCTCGATCTGCTCATTGAGCCTTGCTCCTCTGTATATATAAAAGAGCAGGGCAATCTCCTTTGTCGGGAAATGTATTGCCGAGTAATGACAAGGGGAATCGACGCTAAAACTTCAGGATCTGAATGTGAAGAAATCTCGAATGTATCGAACTCGAAGATCATAATTAATCATTGCGAATCGTTTCTAGAACACAAAGAAGAGTGCTATGAGAAATATAGAGAACGCAAATAATCACATGACAGTTGATCAGGTATGCTATATCATAACTGAAAGGAGCACAGATGCGTTTCAAGAACTTTAAAGCACAGCAGACAGAGCAAGACAAGCCGATCAAGTTTGTAGCGTCAACGGCTACACCTGACCGTTATAATGATGTTGTCGCTCAAGACTGGGATCTATCTGCTTACAATCGAAATCCTGTTGTTCTATTCAATCATAATCCTACACAGATGCCGATCGGTAAAGGAAAAGCCTATGTTGAAAATGATCAACTTATGCTTGAAGTCGAGTTTGATCAAAAAGATGAAATGGCTAAGACGATTGAGCAAAAAGTGCGTGATGGATATATCAACGCTGTATCGGTTGGATTCCAACCACTTAAAAGTATCAATCGTGCTTCTCTGCCTGCTGATCATCCTCATCATGGAAAGTCAGGGCAATTCTTTTCGAAATCCGAACTTCTAGAAGTATCGATCGTAACTATACCCGCAAATAATGAGGCTACCTTGTCTAAACAATTTACTAGAGAGATCGGACTTGCTGACGTTGCAAGATCCTTGATCATAAATAAACACATCGTATCCGTTCAAGAGCTGGACAACGGAAATTATCTTGTAGAGTTTGCAGGTCATTCTCCTGAAGAAGAGACTGAAGAGGTTGAAGAAGAAGTTGAAGTTGAAGAAGTCGAAGAGGCTATCAAAGACGAAGACAAAGAAAAGTATCGTGACGAAGACGAAGAAAAGATGAGTGATAAAGAAGAAGAGGAAGAAGACGAAGAAAAGTCTGTTACTCTTGGTGATCTACTCGCTGAATTAAAAAGTTTTAATCTATAGACATTGGAGTTATTATGTCGAACATTGACGCAGTAAAGCAAATCATGGGAGAATTACGCTCCTTGAGAAACAACCAAGACGAAAAAGTTGCCAATATCGAGCAACAAGTCAAGACTTTGAAAGAAGCGCAACGACTTACAGAAGAAGCGATCTATCGTGGCGATTCTTTGGAAGTTACAGGCACTGATTCAGAATTGAAAAAGTTTGTTGGTGATGACGGATCGATCCGTTGGACTACTGGCAAAACTAAAGTCAAGACTTCACAAGGAACTCAGATCATAACTGAAAAAGGCTTGTTGGATACTGATGAAAACTTGTCTAAATGGCACGTCGAAATGAAGCGCCTTGCTAACGATCGCATGGTGGTTCGTAGTATGCTTGTAGGTGATCAAGGCACTCCAAAAATGGATCTTGCTATCTCTCGACATTTGGCTGTTGCTCCTCGTGTGATTTCTGCACAGATTGCAAAAGCAAATTATGACGGTGCTGGTGTTGGTGCTGAGTTGATCCCTGATCAATTCTTGGCTGATCTTCATATGGAATACGAAGTTCCTACTGTTGTACGTTCTTTGTTTTCTGAAGTACAAATGACTAGCAATACAATGCTTGCTCCTCGCATTAATCGCGGTGGACGTCCATACATTAAAGGAACAGTATCAAGCGATAATCCTGCTTTGTATCCTGTTTCAACTGTACAAATGGGACAAGCACAGATCACAGCTAAAGGGCTTGCAACTCGTTACATACTTGACGAAGAATTGATCGAAGATTCTGCTGTTTTGTTGTTACCTGCTATGCAACGTATGATCGCTAAAGATATGCGTGATGCGGTTGAAGATGCTTTGATTAACGGTGATTCTGCTGTTACTCATGAAGATGCAATTGCTTCATGGAATATACGCGGAAGATGGGGCGCTGCCGGTCTTGGTGGATCAAATGATCATAGACGCCTTTGGACTGGATTGCGTGCTTCTTCTTTTGATAAAGCGACCACTTTGGACGTTAATGCAATCGACGCTGCAAAATTGCTTGAGTTGATCAGTAAGTTAGGCGAATACGCATCAAGTGACAAAGTATTGATCGTATCTCCTGAAGCGCTGTATGGAAGTTTGATGGGCCTAGAGCAGTTGATCACACTTGACAAGTTTGGACCTGCTGCAACAATCTTGACAGGTCAATTAGGATCAATCTTTGGGATGCCTGTTGTTGTTTCTCGTTTCTTGTCTGATGACTTGCACACAACCGGATTGTATACAGGTGCAAGCGCTACAACTGGAATTCTTTGTGTATCTCGTGACAGTTGGAACATCTTCGCTCGTCGTGGTATCTCAATTCAACAAGAGCAAGACATCACTTCAGGCGCTTACAACATGGTTGCTACTGAGAGATTGACTTTTGATTCTTTGGATGCTTCTACTGTTAAAAACGTTGCTTTCGGGTTCAATCTGTAATCACTTACAGGGGGGAGAGATCCCCCCGTCACTTTGGAGAAAATTATGTCTTATTACTACCCTTCACACTTGCACTTTACAACAGCAGCAGGAACAGACGGAGAAACCAGTATTGCCTTTCATGAGCGTATGGAAGTTGTAGCCGCTAAAGTTGTTGATTTCGATGGCATTGCTGCCGACGCAACAAACTACGCTACTTTTCAAGTACTCGGAAACGATAAAGCAGCTGTTTTATTTCAATGGGCAACTTTGACCAGTGCTCAAGGTGCTTTAACCGCAAATGTATCTGCTGATCTTGTTTCACAAAACAATCAAGCAAAAGCAGTATTTGAAGCGGGCGAAGTTTTGATCGTTAAGGTAACAAAAGCAGCAAGTGGAAAGGCCACAAAAGCAAGCGTCTGTTTGCAGTTGCGCCAAGCCCGATCTTACTAACTAACTACTTTATGGATTGAAAGTTTATGCCTCTTGTTACTGTCGATATATTGAAGGAGTATCTTCCTGAAGTGACAGGAACAGGATCAGATACAGAACTTTCAAGCTTGCTAGACAGAGTCGAGTCAACGATCGCACGTTGGCTTGGCTTTCCGTCTCCTGATGCTTCGAACACGCCAACGATCGCAGTATCAACGTATACCGTTTACATTGATTCATATTGGATCGATGACATATCTGTATTGCCGTTACCCCTCAACCCTGTTGTATCTATCACGAGCGTATTTGCTGATCCTGATCGCGCATACACAGCAGATACGGAAGTAAACACAGGCGAATACGAGATCGACAAACAACAGGCACTTTTGATCATCAAGCCGAATACATCGACCGTCGGATTTACAAAAGCATATCGAGGTAATAAAGTTGTCGGCACGTTTGGATTTACTCTATTCCATAAAGACATTGTGCACGCTGTTTGTGTATACGCTAGCCAGCTGCAAAGAGCAAAAAGCAGTCAAGGAAAGAAAAGTCAGGCAGTCAGAAGTGCAACGACTTCATACATGCCAAATACGATTCCTGACGAAGTCAAAGAAATACTATACCCATACCGATCTTCTTTTGTGATCATTTAAGGGGGCGGTATGGATTTCGATCAACTATCGCCACAGATGAGAGGTGCTAAAACTCGCCTGCTCAATCAACTAGAGAAACGACTAAAGATCAGTGCGTTGCAAATGGAAGCACGATCAAAACAAGTCACATTCTCAAGATTCAACAATCAAACGGGTAGACTACGTCAGAGCATTGCAGGACGCTACTCAGTGATCGACGGCAAGCCTACTGCCATACTACAAGCAGGCGGTCAATTTGGCGGGGTTGAATTGGGATATGCTCGATTCATAGAGTTTGGGACGCGTTACATTAAGCCCCGTAAATTCTTGGGTCGTAGTGTAGAGAAACAACGACAAGAGATCCGGCCTAAATTAAATGATCTCCTCAGAACTGCCCTGTTAGGAGATTGAGATGGCAAATGCAACAATTTATAGAGTACTTGAAGCACTGCAGACGAAAACAGCAAAGGATTTTTCATCTGATCGTAGTGGTATCGATATGCGTAACAGTGTTGTTATCGGCGCTTTACTTGATCCGCCTCGAACACCATACGCGTCGGTATCGTTCATAGACTACACAACGGAGCAGGGTTTAAACCTAGCGTCGTACAGGATGCAAGCACGCTTCGAAGTCTATTGCTTTTGTGGTGGATCAGGTGTTACAGATCGCACAAAAAACGTTTTGAATCTTGCAAGTGATATTGTGGAGTCAATTACTGAAGATCGATTCTTAGGACTCGCAAATCCTGATACTACAAGAACGATCGACAACACGATCTGTAACTTTACAGCTGTCGAGGGTGACAGGTTTGGACTAGATGGGATCGCAATCGGTTATATTGAAGTCACTGTCACATTTCAAAGTAGAACAGGGGTGTAAATATGACTTGGTACAATAAAGAATACAGACGCAGGCAGATAGTCGGCATTGATGTAACAGGCGGGGCGGGATCTCCTGCAACTGTTGACGTTGAGTTTTTAGTGCCCAAAGATTGGGATGATTTTTGGGATAATATACGATCAGATTTCAATGATGTTGTATGCACTGATTCACAAGGCAATCTCGTTCCGTTTGCTCGTAAAGTGGGCGCGAATTACAGCACAAGAACTTTGACACTTCAGATCGACGGATTGAGTATCAAAAATGACAATGCCTTCTCTGTTGCTTACCTATATTTCTTCGAGCCTGATGAAACAACTGATCATAGTGTCAGTGTTACCATTAACACGCCCAAGGTTGGGAATATACTACTTTCTGCTCCTCATAGTAGAGTAGTTAGCCAGTCAGCAAGTCAAAGCGCGTTAGATAGCCCGATACAGTCTTTCATTAAAGCAAGCGCTGATGAAGTGCATGTATTCTTTATTGTGAATCAAAACTTTGCAAATAGATTGACTCCGTACAATGAAAGAAACGGCCAAGAGGGGATCGATTATGTCGATGTCTTTTCTTATGACAATGCAGGATCTGACAATGCAGCAAGATACGATCTCGGAGAAACAAGGATCGGAAATGGCTTTGTACGCGCAACTTTTAAAGCGGGCGACAACGGATCTGATTACGCAATAGCAATTCAAGTATCAACAACATTGGGACAACTCTTCGAAATACGTGCTATTTTAAGAGTAATTAATCTTTTACCATAGGGGCAATCATGAGCATCTTATTCGCACAAAATTCTTTTCTTCGTGTAGGCGAAGAGGCAACTTGGGGCATTGCTCAAGTTTCAACAACTCAAGACATCAAAGTAATTAGCAGTACGCTTCAGAGCACACAAGAAAGAGAACGACGTACCAATTTATCAATTCCTGCAAGCGGATTGCTATCGGGTACTTTTGACGGATTCAAACAGGCAGGAGGATCGATCGACGTTCCCGCTTTCTATGATGGTATCGGAGTGTTGATCAAAAGTGCACTGGGTAGTGTATCAAGTGCAGGAGCAGGCGATCCATATACTCACACTTACACGCCTGTTTTCAATATGCCGTCAATGAGTATGCAATTTCAACGCGGTACAAATCTTCTAAATAGTATGGAAGAATTTACAGGCTTAAAAGTTTCAACGATGACGATCAGCGCTGAAGCAGGATCGGAAATGACTTGCTCTTTTGACCTGATTGGAAAAGACAGTGGTACACGTACCACAAACATTACAAGCGATTTCCCACCTTATGATCAAGTTTATCATTATGAAGCTGGCTCTCTTTCTATGGGTGGTACTTTAACTATCTCATCTTTGGACATCCGATCTTTTGAATTGACTATGGACAACAAACTTGATCGACGTAACCTACTTGGATCAAAGCTGACAGGCGAGCCGGTGCCTACTGACGTTCGAGAAATTACTATGTCTATTACTTGTGATGTTACAGATAACAGCCTATACGCTGACAGCATCGCAGGAAATGCAGGCGACATATCGATCCAGTTTACACGCACCACAGATACAAATCATCACTTCAAGATTACTCTTGACAATGCAACAATCGAAGATTACAACGACAATATCACAGCATTTGGACGCGTTGAACGCACATTCACTTTAAGAGGATATGCAAGCGCAACAGATGCAGGATTAACGATTGAAATCAAAAACGCATCTGCAAACGGTGTATATGGAGATCTTCCTTAATTTCTTGACACAAAAAAAGAAGACGGTTAGTCTTCACTTGTAATCTAGACGTTACAAACTGCATATGCTCCTTTGGTTTATTCCGTTGTTGTGGGAGCATATGCTTTTGCGTTTTAGTATGTGATCATTTCTGCAATCTTTACGAGTATGCGCATTAAGGGAATCCACCAAATAGCGATCCCGATACACAGAAAGAAGATTCCTATATTCTCGCCCAGTTCCGTTGCTTGTTGTCTTGTCATGTCGTGCTCCGTTGTAAGTGGGCAGCCGTAGCCGCCCGAGTTGATTGATTATTTTAAGTTCATCCATCCAAGTTTTCTCGATCCTGTACGCTGCTCTCTTTCATCACGAATCTTTTCAATGCATTGTGCTTCGTTTTCAAATCTTGCTGTCGATGTATTTCCATTTGGGTAAATGAATTCAATCTCGCCACTGTTCCAATGAATATTGTATTCAAGAAAAGTACTCTTGTACTGCAGTAAATCTCTTGTGTCAGTTTGAAAGACTGTAATGTTTTGTAATGTGCGATAGTGTGAGAGTTGTCCACAAGTGATCTCGTTGCGAATGCTGTCGATTGCTGTTTGTCTTTGGTAGTAGTATGAGTAAAGTCCGTATGACATTTTGTATCCCGTTGTTTTATAAACTTGATTGTTTACTTAAGTAGTATAGCAACATATTTATACAATGTCTACATATGTACACAAAATAAGTGAAATAATTTGAGATAGGAGATCCCCGATCCGTTAAACTATCGAAAATCACACAACAACAACGGAGATCCTATGTTAAAAGATTTTTTAAAAGAAGTACAGGCAGTTAGTCAGTTTGAAGCTGAGATATTTGGCGGTCAGTTAATCGTTAAAGGGCGCATCTTGTCACCTGCTGAGATTGAAAAGGCAAGCCTTGCCAACTCTCTATTATTGCAAGGGCTTTCCAGTACAGGAGAGATCAATCAGTTTCAAAAGATGAGTGAGCAGCTGCAAGACGATCCCGACGAAGAAACATTGCAACAAGCCTATTCAATGCTTTCAAAGATTCGACCTGAGCAAATGCAAAAGATTGCAGAGTCACAAGATCAGTTGATTGCACAATGTCTAACGCAGGCCAAGAAGTCAGATGATGATCAATGGGAGCGTATACAGATTGTATTGACTCAACAAGAGCAGAATGCCGAGCGCAATATGTTATGGATCGGGATGCTGTCAAAGCCTGATCGATCTGTAATCCTTGATCATGCTCTCAAGGGGCAAGGAGAGGCAGTCAAACGGCTGTCAATGTTTCGCTGATCAAGAAGACTACTTCCACATAATAGACATAATAGCGCGCGTATATGGCACACTTCCAAGTGAGATCGCAAAACTTGACTGGTTCGATCTTATGCTCTGCTTAAAATGTATCAAACATCGAGGGGCTAGAATGAATCGACTATTGAAGCGATACAAAAAGAGTGGAGTACAGCCGACTGTCTCACTGACTGATCTTATTGATATACTGAGTTGAAATTGCTTGTAATGCCATATCTCATGAAATCGGCTATCATAGGCGCACAGGTGAGGTGTAGAAATGGCAAGCGATACAGTTGTACAATATGTGCTCAAAGTTGATGCAAAAGGTGCTCAAAAAGGGCTAGAGGGTGCAGCAAAAGAAGCGGATCAACTTTCTAAAAGTCTTGATAAAGCCGGTGGCGAATCAAAAGGCTTGAATAAAGACTTAAAGAACACAGAGAATACAAGCAAGTCAGCCAGTAAGGGGATGAAAACTCTAGGTGTTGGAGTTGCAGCAACAGCGGCAGCAATGGTAGCGGCTGCCACTGGTGTAATTAAACTAACTCAAAAATTTGCAGATCTCACAAATGAACTTGTAGACGCGTCAACTAAAACAGGGATCGCGGTTGATACACTCGCAGGATTAAGACTTGCAGCAGAGGGGTCAGGGCGCTCTTTTGGAAGTCTTGAGGGCGGGCTGATCAAGTTTCAATCGTCTATGGATGCAGCCAACAAGGGCACAAAGTTAACGGCTGATGCTTTTAAATCTTTGGGTGTTGATGTTGCAAACGCTGACGGGAGTCTTAGGAGTGCCGATACAGTATTTAATGAAAGTATTAAGGCACTTGGGCAACTAGAGAATCAAACGGAGCGCAATGCTACTGCAATGCTTCTATTTGGGAGATCTGGCGGGCCTGCATTGATACAATCGGGAGCGCTTGAGAATCTTGAGAATATGACAGATCTCGCAAAAGAATTCGGTGTAGCTATTGATAAAGAAGCAATCGGATCGATGGCGCAATTTCAAAGAAGCATGGCAGAGTTTGAAACGGTCGGAACAGGAACACTACAAAACATTACAAACTCGATCGCAGGCCCAAACAGCGTAACTTTTGCAATACAGGGAGCTTCGCAGGCTGTTGTATATATGGGATCGATTTTTGGGACTGTTATAGGCGCAATCTCTCAAGGGTTTCAAAACACAATTGGATTAATCGGGGCTTCGAGTATGGCGCTTGAGGGTGATATTGAGGGTGCTCGGATGGTGATCGGGGATCTTCAACGTGAAACGGATCAGGCAGTGGGCAACTTGGGCAACGTCTTTCAGATTGCCAGTGATGAACTTGATCGATTCAATGAATTAAGCGAGAAATCAACAGCCCCGAAAACAATGAAAGATACAGGCGATAATACAGAAAAGACCGCTGATGAAATGGAGAGATTAAGGAAAGCAACAGAAGCAGCATTGCAAGCTCAACAAGAATTGAATCGGGCAAATGATGAGATGATGGATCTAACAAGTAATTTTGCTTCTCAAATCACCGATAGAACTAAAAGTGCATACGACAAGCAATTAGATAGTGTCAAGAAATTAGGTGGAGAAATTAAGAATCAAATTGCTGAGTTAGAATATGAATTTGAAATACTGTTAGATCAAGCCGACGCAAGAAAGTTGAGTGTTCAAGAACAAGAGAAACTGGTTTCTTTGGTGGATGAACTCAGCATACTAGAAGAATTATCAGCAGAAAACAGAATTGCAGAACAAAAAGAAATACTGGCACTACTTGACGAAAAGAAAAAGAAAGAAGAAGACATTTTAAAAGAAAGGCAAAAGCAGACAGAAGAAGAGAAAAAGCAAAAAGAAGCAGATGAAAAAGCAGCCAAGAAGAAGAAGCAAGACGATGCTTCTCAATTGGTTACAGAGATTGCAACCGTTGCAAGCCTTGATCCTGCGTCTATAGTTGGATTGATCAACCCGATCGCAGGTCAAATTGTTGGAGCACTTGAAACGATAGGACAAACAACACCTGAAGAAAAGAAAGAGCAGATGAAAGCGCAACTTGATGCGATCAGACTTGGGATCTCTTATCTTCCTGAGATCTTTCTTGAACTTGTGCCATTGTTGGCTTTTGGATTAATTGAAGCACTGAGGGATGGATTGATCTTAGCGATTATAAACATAATTGAAATATTTAAAAAGAGAATCGAATTACTGTTTAGTTTTAGAGATAAAGAAAATAGACAAAAAGCAGGCAAGCAATTTGTGGCAGGTGTAAAGGATTATTTTGATCCAAATCAACAGACATTTGCAGCGGGCGGGAGATTTATTCCAAAAGCCGAGGGCGGGATCAGATTCACAGGGGCGCAAGACGGACTCGCACAACTTCACAGAGGGGAGTTTGTCGTTCCACAAAGTGGACAACGTCCTCAGCAAGTTGATCGCCAGCTCAACAACACAACAGGGGGCGGGATGACTATCAACATAAACAGTGCAGTCGTGGATCGCAATGCTGTCGACGCTCTTGTTAGAGAGATAGAGATCCGCTTTAATAATCAATTTGGCACATCGTCAAGCAGTCTTTTCGGAGGGCGTTAAAATGGGAAACGCAAAGTTTTATTATACACCTGAGCCCTTTGGATCTTCAGCACGATTAACCACGATCGATCTTGGAGAGGCACTTGGCGAAATGTACTCCGATATATCAGTTGAAGCCGTCGATGCTGTATCCCTCAATGGATCTATTCAAAGATCAGTGGGCAAAACTCAGGAAGTTGTAACAATACAACGAGATCGGATGATCGGGGGTGAGGATCTAGCTATACAGTTTCACGCGTTGCAGAATCATCTCGATCGGGGCTTCTCTGTATCGTTTTCTTCTGACAGCACAAACGCTTTCTGTTTTCCAATACGGGGATCATTGAGCAACGGAGCCACAAGTATCAATCTCTATGCAAATCCCTTTTCAAACTTTACGGGGATCAGCGCGATCCCTGCCAGTGGAGACTATTGCACTATTGAAACGTCAAGCCCTGCAATGATACAAGAGATCATCAAAGTGAACGACGCAAGCGCTGTAACTGCTCAAGGTGGTACAATTACAACTGTTGATCTTGTCAAGTTTCAATATGATCAGCCTGCCTTTCTTCGTCATTATAGATTTTATCCAGTACTCAAAAGACCACAAGCAGACATCGGGCAATCAATAATTACAAACGAGGGCGGGAGACTTTTCAGCCTGTCGATCCGTCTAGTTGTCGACTATGAAGTTTTGTACTCTGCCCACCCTGAAAGGATAGGCGACTCAGGAGTATCATTTGGTCGATCACTTGCTTCAGTGACAACAGGAGGCAGACAGGACGCGGGGATCTCTCTTGATGGGATGCCACATCATTTACGAGATATACGAGATACACTTGCTCCCACATTTGGCGGAAGCAGCATCATTCGAAAACTGAGAAATTAATATGGCTTGGTCACAACAATTTATTGATAGCCTAGATCGCAAAGCAAAAGTGATCAGCTACGTACTGAAATTCTTGCCACCCTCGAAAGATTATGGGCTGTCTTTTGGAGATCAGCACTCATTGAGAACAGAGATCAAGATCGCCTCTGCTGATGTAACTATTGACACTGTACAGATCACGCCTCAAAGATGGAGTGTAAATTTCGGGGGCTTCAACATCGTCTTAAATGGAGATCTGCGCCCTGTGCTGAATACGTCATTGAGAAAAGGGGCTGTGGCCGAATTGCTTATGGTGCGTGATGGAATACGAAATAGAGTCAGCATAGGACAGCTGCGTAACATTGTTGGAGGGCGTGGCGTATGGCGTTTGGAGTTTGTAGACTTCTTAACGATGATGCAATCAAGACTTACAAGCAAAGTATCAGAATCAGCATTTTGGAGAAACGCAGGCAAGACAGCAAAAGTCACAACGAACTACAACTTTTCAAGTGATCCAAATCTATATCTTGATGACATTACAATATTCGAAAAAGAAACGGGTCAAAATGGAATGATCTTTGTAACCGACTCCGTACACAATGCCTCCGATTACTGGACTTGGAGCAGCAAGACAACAACAACAGGATCAGCAGGATACTTAACAATTGCAAGCACTGGAAATTATCCAAGTACAGCAAGTCATACAACGATTCACATAAACGACAAAGTTACAAGTATTGTAAGACTTCGAGGGCGTCCAGATTATGTATTTGCTCGCCTTGTAATGAGCACAGGAGCAGGAACTCAGGGCGTATTTGATGACTATCCTGAATCTTGGGGGATGGGCGTTGAGTGGTATCCTAGCCTATTTGATGTTCAATCCCTTAACGCGTATTATGCAAAAGCATGGACAACTTCAAGCGGAACACATGAGATCGAATTGCTGATCATGCAATCGGGTGGTATCAATACGTTTTTAGATGCTGTTTTAAAAATGGGTATGTGGCCGGTATGGCGACAAAATGAACTCTCATGGAGAGTATGTCAGAATCCAAATCAAGCTAGCTGGATGACAGTAATCGATAACATTACAGATCGCGACATTGTCAGCATAGATTCACACGCTCTTTATAGCCCGTCACAATCTGCGACATATTCAGTAAGCACAATCAATACATACAACAGCATAACAAGCCTAAATCAAGACGTTTCTTTTTCAGGGAATTCCATTGCCGTCTTGCCTGCTTCATCCGTAATTACGCGGGATCTACGTTTGATCTATCGTGTTGACAGCCCTATACAGCCAACACAAGCAACAGCCGATCTAACTCGCATGAGGCGATGGGATGCAGAGCCGTTTGAAGAATTATCATTAACCGTAACTGAAAAGCATTGCCTCTTAACGGCTGGCGACATCGTACAGATTTCAAGTATGTATATATACGGACTCAGAGAGGGATCAGGAGATACCTACAACCAAAGACGCGCAATGGTTTTGGGTGTTCGTTGGAATCCATCAAAAAGCACCGTCAATCTTACACTGGGCATTATGTCATGAGAATACTAACAGAAGAAGCATATCCGAGCATTTTACAACGCGTAAAAGATGCGGGCTTTGTTGTGTTTGAATCTGTTGATTATGACATAAATATAATAGGCGAGCGCAATCCAAACGGAGAAACAAACAAGTTTGACGATTGGATTCACATACTTTATTTAGAAGATGGCGAATGGAACTGGCATGCCTTCCTTTGCACAACAGACGCTGGAAAATACTGGCTTAACAACGGCAACACTGCGATCCTTGTACACAATAAACAATACAGGGGCGCATACATGATCGGCAAGCATCGAGGGCAATACAAAGCACTCGTGCAACGTGGTAATGAAGTTTGTGTATGGAGAGATCGCAACGGTGACAGTGTGCACGATTACGGACAAAATGAGGAATGCGGATACTTTGGAATAAATATACATAGAGCCAGCGCAGTCAGTCAGACAGAAAACGTAAATAAATACAGCGCAGGATGTCAAGTAATCGCAGATCCTGGCGACTTCGATCAATTTATATCCCTATGTGATCTACAAATCGAACATCTTGGAGTTGATCGCTTCTCCTACACTCTATTAATGGGCCTGTAAAATGATTGAAGAAACTATGTTAAACGCCCTAATGCAGGGTGGATCAAATGTCGCCTTTGCTATGTTTTTACTGTGGCAGTACAAAGAGCAACAGAAGCGATCAGATAGTCGAGAACTTGATCTCCGCAACCGATACGACAAAGTAATTATCGATCTACAATCTCGTGAAGACAAAATGAGAGAAGACGTTGTAAAAGAGATCGGGGATCTTGATAAGCGTATGACTTTATTAGAGCAAAAACTTCAAATGATCGGTGAAGTTGTCAATGAGATAAAACAAAAAGTTTTCTTGAGCGCATAGTAAAGTATTTCCGATCTACAAACTGTGAAACGTTAAAAACACAATTACAATCAACCCGAGCACAATGCTCAAAAATCAACTCATAGGATATAAAAATGTCTGTACAAATTACCGGTCGTCAAATTGCAAACGCTGCTGTTGACGTTAACAAATTAGATCTCTCAAGCGGAACTTTTGATTTTCAAAGTGCTGTATTGCAAATTGCTGCTCCTGTTGCTGACAACCAAGCCGCCACAAAAGCATATGTTGACGGCATCGCTCAAGGCATCCACTGGAAAGATAGCGCGCGTATTGCTACGACTGCAAACATCACTCTTTCAGGCGCTCAAACAATCGACGGCGTTAGTGTTGTTGCTGATGATCGCGTACTTGTAAAGAATCAAACCCCGTCAGGCGCTGAAAATGGCTTGTATTTGTGTAAAGCAGGATCTTGGGTACGTACAACAGACATGAATGAAAGCGACGAGTTTTCTGGATCTGCTGTATTTGTTCGTGAAGGTACTACTTTTGCTGATAGTGGTTTTGTATGTACAAATGACGGCACTGTAACAGTTGGATCAACTGCAATTGTGTTTGTTCAATTTACAGGCGCTGGACAAGTAGAAGCGGGCGCAGCCTTAACCAAGACTGGAAATCGTCTTGATGTTGCTGTTGATGATTCTTCTATTGAAGTTTCTTCTGATGCTTTGCAAGTTAAGGCTCTCGGAATTACTGACGGAATGCTTGCAGGATCGATTTCAAATGCTAAATTGTCTAACTCTACAATCTCAGGTGTTGCTCTTGGTGGCAATCTCAACGCGTTA
>Ga0307488_10000979_pt1 | contig 23804 bp, 29 predicted proteins | sample SB02metaG_FD_202248 | JGI IMG/M metagenome (GOLD analysis project Ga0307488, IMG submission 202248) | Sea-ice brine microbial communities from Beaufort Sea near Barrow, Alaska, United States - SB 0.2 | ecosystem: Environmental > Aquatic > Marine > Coastal | place: USA: Alaska | collected... | reverse complement strand
AATTAATAGATCCCATAAATTTCATACCGAACCATTACGCCGCGGGCGGTGGCTGGGCTTGTCCAACCGGCCGAGCCACTCCTCCCCCCCCATCCATTTGACCATTTCCCGTTCAAGCTGCGAATGTTGATATCCAGGTTACTACCCCTGAGTTCTGGGGACTGAAGTACTCCGTACGGCTCTTTAAAGTCTGAAATGAAGGTATTATGGTGGTCGTCGTATGAAGAATAATTTGTGCCAGGCGACTGATTGTCCAAGTACTGCTCGTAATCATCGAACTCCTCAATGTAGGATCGCTGGGCACCGCCGCGGAACGCGTCCTTCATGGTTCTCACAACCGCGTCATACTTGGACTTATTCTGATACACCTCTCTACACTGCGACACCTTCTGACCCACGAGTTCCATGACATCGGGGCACAACATAGTATACTATTGTCGTTATATTTGTTTATTAGAAGACCTTCTAATAAAATCAAATTTACATAAAGAGACAAATTGAAAGACAAAAAAAATTTAGTATATCCTCCAACAACGCTTGCATAACAGAGGTCATCCACTCTCCTGCCTCAATTAAGATGCTCGGGAGTTTTAGGTAACGTGTATATCTCAATCTCAGCTAGACGAATCTAACTCCCTCAAAGGGTCCCGACTGTGCGGGTGTATTAGCTCCGGAGTTCATTCCCCGGTTTTGCGTTGGTAGGTATCGTTTGAGTTCGGGCAACCGTTAGGCATCCCTCTCACACTGTCAATCCGTCTCTTGTATATTAAGATACTACTCCGCTTCGCAAGACGTGGTCTCGTCTGGTTCAAGGCGGAGCCACCGGTTACATGACAATGCCCGCGCTTCATTTATTCCGCGCGGATCCAATATTAAGGTCACAGGCTAAATGGACCCATACTCAGTGCCGACTCTGCCAACACTCGCACCACATATACCAATGGTGTCTAATCCTTTGTGTCACTGCTCGCCTAGCGATAGATTTATTGCAGCTGCCTCACCCACCTAGACTCTTCTTTCAGAATGGGGTTGATAATTATAATCGGGATTGACCGTCCCTTACCCATCTATGTGACAGCGCCCGAAGGCTACATTATGTCACACTCCATTAAATCTCGCTTGTCTGTGTAGCCTACAAAATAGACTGTCTTTGTTTGTTAGAAGACCTTCTAATAAAATCAAATTTGTGGTTGGTTTCCAATAATGAGGTAACTCTGAGAGATAAAAAATGTTCTCTTCTTTTCTTCTTTCTTCAAAGTGATTTTCTACGCTGAACCCAATGGATGCTCATATGTTATGATATCGTCTTCGCCTCCCGCGCCGGTGCGGAGGAAGTATATGTTCCCTTCTTCGTCTTTGTGCTCGGACCAGTCGCTCGGGAGATCCTCGTCCGCAATCTGGGTCGTGCGCTCCGACGCCGCGTCCTGTGCCGCCTTCATTTCGCGAGTCAGGCGCTCGATTTCTTCACCGTAGGGGATCAAGTTGACGATCGGCTCGGCGGGTGCCTCGTATGGATCGTACCCGTGGATGCGGATACAGAACTCCCGATACTCGTGGAGGAATTCACCTGGACCATTTCCCCACTCTTGTAGTTCTGCCGTATCGCGGTACTCTCCACCGAGGCACAACCAGGCGTCGAAGCTGGTTGGGCGCAATTCGTCCCGCAGGTCGGCGATAGCCTTGGTCCTCATGGGCGAGAAACGATGATCAGTGTTCATTCGGTTCGGTTAGGTTCTGTTCAGTTCAGTTGTTTGTTAATGGTAGAAGATCTTAAGGAACTATCAAATTTTAGGTCATGGAGAGGATTCGGTCCCTGGAGAGGATTCGGTCCCTGGAGAGGTCTTGGAGAGGATTCGGTCCCTGGAGAGGTCTTGGAGAGGTCTTGATCCCTGGAGAGGATTCGGTCCCTGGAGAGGTCTTGGAGAGGATTCGGTCCCTGGAGAGGTCTTGGAGAGGTCTTGGTCCCTGGAGAGGATTCGGTCCCTGGAGAGGTCTTGGAGAGGTCTTGGTCCACATATGACCTAAAATTTGATAGTTCCTTAAGATCTTCTACCATTAACAAACAACTCACCGATGTCAGGGGCGAACGAGTATTCCCCCGAACTCGCGACATTCCCATGGATCGACCTTGCCATCGGCCCCGTCGGCCTCCGCAGACAGCTCCGCGTTTGTTATATACATGGGTATATTATGTTGGTCGGTCCCGTCGGCCTCCGCAGACAGCTCCGGCTCTTGCCGCAGGATGTCGTCTCGACGAAGGAAGTGGAGGAATATGTCGACTATGTGGTGAGCAACCTCACGCCCGGGGCGGCGGCAGAGTTGTCTCACTCACTTGGTCACGCCAGTATGTCGCACTTCTTGCGCGAGGAGCAATACATTCAGTTCCACCACGACTTGCGGCACGATAATCTGCAGCATGAGCGAGGCTTCTTCGGTCGTTACTACGACGAGCTGGTGAGGGAGGAGGAGGAGGAGGGGGAGGACGAGTCCCTGGCTGATTACTGGAACTGCTGATTACTGTGACTCGCCTTAGATTAGTTTAGTTTTTTATGATTGACTCGCCCACCAATAACTACGTGTAATTTGAAATTTGATAGTTGATTGAGATCTTCTATCAATTAAAAAGAAGAAAAGGCGAGAATGTTTACAATGAAGTCGTCTGATCGGGCGTCCATTGCTATGGAAGCGAAGTTCGGATCTTCGCCCGAACCATTGGCGGATCGGGGTGAATGGATCCGCTCCAAATTAAGTGGCGGGAGACTTGTCCGTGAAGAAGACGTCCGGACCATGGCTGCCACAATCATCCAGAAGTATGCCCGGGGAATGGCTATCAAGCCGGTTCCCGTCAGATCGGTTCAAGTCAAGTCGGTTCCCGTCAGATCGGTTCAAGTCAAGTGTGGTGTGGCTCAGAAGAGAATGTTGCAGCGCTGGAAGGACGACTCTATCGGTTTCGCGGCGAGTCAATCCATGCCGATACAGAAACACCCTGGGGGCTGGAACAAGAAGAATCATTATATGGATATGGGATGGTGTTATTGCGGTCAGTCGTGTCCGTGTTGTCGTGCGAGAGTTGGGGATACGTTGGGTGCGTGTGGTATATGTGTTGCTAATAGATAGAACCAATTTGGTGGAGGGACACTATGATTGTCTTTGTGTTAACAAACCTAATGATAATTTTTTATGTAAGTTAATCAGTAATCAGTAATCGGTGATCTCTTGTTTAAATTTGATAGTGTTAGAAGATCTTCTAACAAAACTAAGATGCCGAACGAATGTTTCTCTTTGGAGTGCGGATTTTGTTCGCACTGCTGTGGGTCTATGGACTACGTACTGCCTCCAGCGGTGTATACGATGGAGACCGGTAAACTCCCTCCACCCGAACCATTGCGAGTTGATACCTGGGACCTATATAAGGACATGTTGAGTCAATCGTGTGAATATCGTTGGAGCAAGAGCGGGATTTACAGTCGTTGGTCTATTATTACCAGGCTTCTTAAAATAAGAGCCCACTATTACGAATTATATAAAGAGGGTGGCGTGATCTCCCAAATCGGGGATAGCAATATTGAATTTTTGAAAAGTTGTACGGAGGAAGCTGTGATTTATGGTGAGGACCGACGCTTGAAACTAGAGGCATTTTCTATTAACCTGGCGGTTCAATATGGAGACGTTGATATAAACCGACTAGGCGGGAAGGTGGTTTGTGCTGGCGGGGGTCTCTTTGATCTTGATACCTTGAAAAAGACAATGAATCTAGATAACGAAGAGTATGAAAAATACTTTGAGAAGTTTGGGCTTTACACCACCGAGCTAAACAAAAAACTGGAGGAATATGGAGTTGAGCTTGGTCTTAACTGTCGGGGAAAGGTTCCGGCATTGTTTCTCTATGGCGGAGAGGAATATACTTTCACGGGGGATACTCGTGCTATGTGCGACGATCCCGAATGTTGTCTGATGACGCATTGTATGGTAAATTGGGACGCGTCAAAGAATGGAAAAGACCAATCCACCCCCTATGGAATGAGGTGTTATACCGGGTCCCGACCACCAGAGCATGACTCTCATTACTATGGACGACTTGTCGGACTAATTCCAAAATACACAAAAAACAAAACACATGAATTATGTCTTCTTTGTATCATTAAAGATTCTTGATCATTCAAGTAGGGATTTATCTTAATAGGAAATAGCATAAGTTTTTTTCATCGTATTGTCTCTTGATACTTAAATTTGATTATGTTATATAGTCTTTCAAATAACAAATAACAAACAAGTATCCTATGAACAAAACAATTCACGAGAATATTGTGGTGGCCGTCGTGAGCGCAATTAGGCAGTCGGACGCTGCTAACCAATGCATAGATTGGCTCACGGTTCTCAAGAAAGTCCACGGGGATATGTTGGGTCAGAGTTCCCGGGTCTTGAATGGTAAGATGTTCGACGCTCTGATAAACTTCCGCGAATACTTGACTTTCGACGCATGGGCTTCGGCGTGGAGGATCAATCAGTTTTCGGGTTCCGGGCGTATGGTCAAGACGGTTCCGAGTGGTTCAATCGCCTTTCTCTTCAATGCGTCCGCCCTGAACCGGTCAGTTGGCATATTAGAGGAGAATCCTGCATTTTCAACCTGTCATGGTGCAATGTTATTAAAGTACGAACATTATAAGAATGATTTGAGTGGTGATTTGAACTTATCTCCGATCGGGGTTCAAGAGTTATCTGAAGTGACTTCGTTTTTCCTTAAAAGATTTAAAATATCTATGGGTAGTTGTATCAGTGAACGTTTGTCCAGAGAGCTGGCTGGTTTGACGGTGAAAACCTTTTTGGAGTATCTTGTATACCTAATAGAGGAGACGAATTTCACTACACCCGTGCGGCCCCCGGGGGCGGGGTCACCCACGACTGGGTTCCAGAAATATCAGACAACTGAAAGGTTAATGGCAGATATTGATTGGCCCGCGATGTTCAACGACGAGACCCGTGGACTCTACCGGCCGTCCAGGACGGAGGTCCCCCGCCTTAAGTCGCAACTTGCTGCGGTAACGGCGGAGAATGACGACCTTAAGTCGCAACTTGCTGCGGTGAACGGCGATCTCAAGGGGAAGGATCTGGTTTTAGTGGATCCGGTTTTAGTGGATGAGGTTGATTGATTGTCTCATTCGCTAATGGATTTAAACCTTCGGCTAAACAAATTATAGTTCATTAATTGGTAAATTTGATAAATTTTTTATGAGTATTTTTAATTAACATGCCGTGTCTCATACAACAACTCTTCCGCTCAAAGATTGGTCAGGGGTTGGAACCTGGAATTGTGGATGAGGTCCTATTCCATCTTCTTAGACCACAGAAGCATCCGCCTCAAAAGTTGCTCATAGATATCCGGTCGTTGGGGATAATTATAATCGGTGGGTCGCGGTTTGACGGGGGTCAGGGACCGGCAGCTGTGGCGTCGCGAAAACGCGTGGGTAAAGGTGTTCCAACCTTTACCGCCGCACTATCGTTTAGGCCTCGGTTCGCACCCTATTACATAGCGGTACCTGAAGGCAAACTCGGGAGTAAGCTTCGTCGGCAGATACACCGCGTGCATACCTGGGGATCAATTGATATTATAAATGGGTTGCGGGAACTTAAATATCCAGGGATAGGATACAAACCCAGGACCACTCCGATCACGGGCCGGCGGAATGATCTCACTGAAGACAAGTTTGAAGGTGTTTACATTCGTCTGGGAGAGGAGTGGGTGGATTATAACCACTATAGCCGTGGTATGGTTGAGTCAAGATCTTCCTTTGTGAATAATTTTCTGGAGGATGCCCATGTTAGAGGTAAGCTTCTTGCGTGGGAGGGGGGTGTGCTTGGTTGGGAGCCTACGCGTCTCCCACTCCATCCCCCATTTGATATTTGATCCTATGTCAAGTTCACTTGTTAATGGTAAATTTGATAAATTTTTTATGAGTATTTTTAATTAAAATAACCATGCCGTGTCTCATACAACAACTCTTCCTCTCAAAGATTGGTCAGGGATTGGACCCGGGAATTGTGGATGAGGTCCTATTCCATCTTCTTAGACCACAGAAGCATCCGCCTCAAAAGTTGCTCATAGATATCCGTTTATCGCATAATGCGTTAAATCGCTGGCTAAATATAACGCCTGTCTTAGAGTATACCGCGAATGCGCCTTACCCCTCGGGGTTGATGTCGTGGGGTGACGCAAGGGCATCCAGAAATAAGGGACCCCTTACACCAAGTAGACACGATGTGTTTATTGATGGTCGTCGGCGTTACCCTATTCTTCGCACACAAGGGAAGATAACTAGTTCGCATAGGAGGAAGTGTATTATCATACACGATTGGGGGGGTGTTGATTTCGTGAATGAGTTTAGGGAACCGGTCCTCAGTGGAGGACCGGACTTATTTGATCCTTCGATACGGATAAACTATATAAACCAAGGCTAAGACTTTCATTTGGTTCGTAATATGATAACTTTTTTATCTCTCAGAGTTACCTCATTATTGGAAACCAAACAAAAATTTGATAGTTAATACATATAGTTTAGTATTATAAAGAGAAAGAGAGAAAGAAAGAAAGAAAGAAAGATAACCACAACAACTCAAAATATGTCTCTCTCCGCCAGCTACCCCCTCACGCAGAAGGCTTACGCGGAGTTTCACGAGGACATTGAGCAGTTCAACAAGACCGAAGATTGGGAGAACTGTTTGAGCGAGACAATGGACGGTGTCGTTGGAACCATTCCGGGTGGACCGAACAAGGGGAAGCCGGTCTTTCAGTTCAACCCCGCCCCTCACTGCAACGTCCCTCTTGGGCAGGGTGGTTCTATGGTGGGAGAGTCTGATTGTGGTCGTTTCCTTGCTATCGCTCCGTGCCATGGTGGAAGGGCGACGGATCCCAAGACACCTCACAACCTTCAGCATGTCCGAAACGCTATCTGTCCCGCGGGGATTATGTCGCTGCTTCACTTCCTGATTATCCCGAATCCGGAACACCCGCAGTATAAGAATACCAAGCGGTTCGCGAACGCAATGACTCTTGGCAAGGAGGATCTTGAAATGATTAGCGCTATGGAGGATCTTGGTAACAAGGTAATGGACCGGTATCTGGACGCTGGATCGGATAAGGTCGCGTCCCTTCGGTGGTGGTTGTCTCGCCCTTCTTCGGCGACAGTTGAACTGGCGGATGGTTCCACCGTTTCTGAAAAGATTGACGAGTTTGATTTCAAGGTTGATTGTCGTTCAAATTTCAACTCTCTCCTGGACGGTTCAAAGCTCCCGGATATGATTGAAGAACTCAAAGCGAAAAAGGCGTTTTCGTTTCATCTTGCGAAGAGGACGGTGAACTGGCTCCATATGCACGTATGGCTTCCCGATCTCGGGACTCTGAATCTGGTTCAACTGGAAGAGGCGGCAAGCGAGGTTGGACACGAAAAGAATACTCCAACGGATATTATTAGGATGTTCATTAACTCGGGTGTTCAGGGGGAAATGAGGAGAGACGCCTTAGCAGGTGACGCGGGTTGTGAACTAACTCGCACGGATTCTGTATTTTAATTGTATCTTTAATTAAATTGTATCTTAATTAAATTGTATCTTAATTTTTTATCTCTTAATTATAAATCAAATTAAGTTAAAGTTATTGTGTGTAAATATTAATAGTGTAAGATAATAATTATGGTTTATTCAGCGCCTTGTTTTTCGGGCGACTGTGGATTCTGTATTAATTGCTGTTCAAATTATTGCGGAAAAGATAATGTTTCAAAGAGTGGTGCTTGGAGGACGACAGAAGATCTTACCAAGTTTCTCGGGAAAAATAGGGTTGATAGAATTACGATGGATTACAACAAGATTTTAAAGGGATGGTGTTCTGAAAGAGGATTTCGCAATCCTCATGATACTGGGTCGTCAAAAGAAACCATACTTGTAAAAAACGGAGAAGTCAAATATGATCTCGTGAAAGAAAAACATAAATTAGTGTGTGATGATTCATTATGTCGGGTGATGTACGTTAATTGTTCTGAAAGATTACATTCGACGTTCTATCCTTCTTTGCCGATTTATACGAATGGTCGGCTGAATTTCTGTGGTCCGTGTTTTACTAGGACCCCCACCCCACCCGATATTACAGAGTAATGAGTATCTTTACTATTGAAATTTGATAAAGTTTATTGAAAGAAACAATAAAACTAAAACGCTATGTCATTTACGTGGGAACAAGAAGTTTCTATGTGTCTCATTCAGATACTATTGGACCCCGATCTGGTCCATTACTTCATGAAGATTCTGAAACCTTTACAGAGGGATTTTGTGTTCCAAGAGGCGAAGGAGTTCCATTGTTCTTTAAGACTAACAATGGAAGACCGAAATAAAAAAATGACAGAAAATAAAAATAATCGGGATTTTTATTTAATGAATCCAGGTGTTCCGATTACTTTCCCATTACCATTCAATTGCAAACAATGGAGGGATATGAAGATTAATTTCACAATTATTCGTTTCTTGGTGGAGGGTTTTATGGTTGAGGAAACCACCCAACCGCCCCAGACCGGTCCGTGGCTAGAGGGTCATGATCACCCCTTCTCTTCCGCAGATCAACCAATTTCTGGAAAACTAACCACGATCAATAACTTAACGAAAGATCTTGAACCTCGTCATCCAAGAAGCGGTCCCAATTTCGTGTATAACACTTTAAAGGAGTTTGACGAAGCTTATAAGGAGTTCCGCGATTGTATGAGCAAGACCGAATATGGTGTAATGGAGAGTGATTATCCTACTTTATTGTCAATGAGAGATCAGCGTGGTAATCCAATCTGTGTTATTATGGGCTAGGATATAGTTTTCTTACCTTTCTTAGTTTTCTTACCTTTCTTAGTTTTCTTACCCTTCGCTTTTTTTCCTTTACCCGATGTTACCGGACAGAGTCTTTCTTTTTCGGTTGTCACCGCTAAAAACATTTCTTTCGCGGTCTTCTTTTCGTCAGAGTTCAGGTGTGATATCTTGTCGGTGTGGGTCTTTAGCGCTAATTTCTTCCAAGCTGTAATGATTTCGGCTTTCGTGGCACCAGTTCCAGACAACCATTTAGGCCAAGTTTTTGCCTTCTTCGAGAGGTCCTTTGGTAAGAGATATTGTTGCACCGCGTTTATGAAAACTTGATTCGGAATTAATAATCCATTTGAATTTTTTGTTTTCTTTCCTATTGTTTTCTTTGGTTTATTTGATTCCGAATTTGGCTTTGTCTTTGGTTTTGGGGATCCTTTTACATAATTTTGTTCAAAATTTCCGAAGGTGTTTTTTCTATGTTTGGCACGCGTTTCATTTGTATCTTTATTTTCTTCTTTTTTAATTCTATCTCTTTCGGCACTTGATAGCTCACCCAATTCTACATATGATTGAATATATGCGTCAACCTCTGTTGTTGTTTTTTCTATACAATTAGTGGCTCTCTTAATGACACCTTCATATCGGAGAGCTTCGTGTGCGAGGTCGTGGTTTGCGAAAAACTTTTTATATTCTTCTATAGAATCATTTAATGATTTAAAAAGAGACCCGAGGTAGCTTTCGCTAGTACGTTGAAGCTCCAACATTGCTAAATGGACGTGTTCGGGTGGAGGATATTTATATCGTTGAAATTGATCCACACGTCCATATTTCATTCCTGGACAAACCTTTTTTTCCAACTCATATAATAGATGCCGACTGTAATGTTTTAGTTCGGCTAATCTATCTTCAATTTGTCGGCGAAATCCCTTTATATCATTTTCTATTAACCAAATATGTCTATTAAGGCTTTCTTTTTGAGTGGCTTCTTCAAAGAATAAAGTATCTTGACCCGGACCCTTTATTTTCTCCCATAATCCTCTGTTAAATTTGGGTTGAACGTATTTGTGCGGCATTTATACTTAGCAATATTTTATTCCCGACAAATTAATATCGTTCGTCTATTTAATCCTTGTAGGTTTCCTTGTAGGTTTCCTTGTAGTTTTTCTTGTAGTTTTTCTTGTAGGTTTCCTTGTAGGTTTCCTTGTAGTTTTTCTTGTAGGTTTCCTAGTTTTTCTTGTAGGTTTCCTTGTAGTTTTTCTTGTAGGTTTTCTTGTAGTTTTTCTTGTAGGTTTTGAGGTAGGTTTTGAGGTAGGTTTTGAGGTAGGTTTTACTTTCTCCGTTTTCTTTCCCTTCTCTTTAATTTCTTTCTCTGCTTTAATTTTGGGATAAAGTGGTTCGAAGTGGTGTTCATTATTTCCGACATTTTCGCCCATATTGTGATAAATATGAATATCGTCCATTATATCCGGTTTTAAACCTATCCCAAATCCCAACGCGGCGGATTTGAATTTACCTTTATTCTTAATGAAAACGCGAATACTTCTACCCAAAGAATAAGCCATCGCGTAAATTTCTATTTGACCCGCGTATGATTTATTTTGTCTCATATATTTGAGATATTCTTTTACATTTTCATAGTTTCCGCAATTAGTTGTTTTGCAATGCTCAACGGTCTCTTCAATTTCTTCTCTAATAGTCATACTAATTTGGGCTATTTCATAATCTAAGTTATTTTCAAGCCAATCAACACATTGTTTTCTTAATTTCTTTGCTAAAGTATTTCTTTTAGTTTCGGTTTGTTTCATAGTTTGGTTTAAAGGTATGGACTTTCCTTCTAAGCTGATAATCGCCGCCAAAGAATGAAAAAAACAGGCGCCGTCACCGGCGACACTCATATGTATAAAGTCTTCGTATTTCATTATACTAATGAACATAAAAAATTTTAAAAAGTAAGTTTAGTTAAGAATTTAAGAGAATCCTTCAATGATCTTGAAGAGTTGATCCTTGATCAATTCTTCCTCGGCGGTAAGAGTGGCATACTGGTATGCCCCACAAATCATGTAGATAGTTAGGGCATCGTCTACGTCGTTGATCCAGTAATCGGAGAATCGATTATAGGTCCCCAATAGACCCATATAATCCCTAACCATTTTCTTCATTGAATTCTCTTCTGTAGAGAGGAGTTCGTTGAGTTGGAAATAGACCGTGACGATTGATCCCTCGTAGGGTTCCCAGAAAATGTTTTCATATTTCTTTTCTACCGGTGGGTTTTCGGATTTGTCCGACTGATAGGTGTTGCTCGTGAAATACAGATAGTCATATCCCTCTTTTGGGACCCACTTTCGTCCACCCGAATTAATCTCGGTTAGTATGGTGTGTCCGTCTTCGTCTTGAGTCCGAGTATTAACGACAAAAGGAGTCTTTCTCCTTTGAACAAACATTTTGCGGCAATAATGAGAATCAACGAGGTAAATGAACGCGAGGGCATCTGCCAAATAAGTTCGGTATCCGGCACCAGAACTAGCTTCACGCATTCCCCTAACCTTCGTCTGGTCGATATTCATTGATTCAAGAAATTCTTTCAGTATGAGTGTTTCCTTTGCCATAAACGACTTTGTATTCGAATTGTGAGCTTCAATCTCCCCACCTTCTGTCAAGGTGTAGGTAATGTATCGGTGATTACGAGGAACCGTGGTAATAATGATAGGTTTTCTTGTCAGTGCGTAAGTCTTAAACACTTCCATGTAGTTTGAGACTACTTTGTTGTTTGTTTCCTTGTCTCCCTTGAACCGAAGGTTTGAAGCGGTTTCTCCCTGACCCAAACACTTGAGTTCGGCTTCAATTGACAGTGTCGCGTCGCCGAGGAACGACAAGACTTCCGGGGTCTCTTGGACGAGGGCCGCGGCCACCTCAGTGATAACCATTGTTCCTGATCCGTGAATGGTGTTGATCTGGTATTTGGCGTTCATTTCGGTTCTCTCTCTCTTTTCTCTTAATGTAATACTATCTTTCCAATTAGCAAATCAAATTTGATTGTTGGGTTTATAAATTACTAATATAAATAAAGAAAGAGAGAGATAATGTTTTCAGACTCAGCCAAGTTCGCGATCGTCGTAGGGGAAGCCGGTGACCAGCGCGTCATTCACACGAGGGACCTGGGTCCAGGCAGCACCTGGGCCGATCGGGTTATTCACGGCGTGGACCTGGACGACTCGTGTAAGTGGCACCACGAATCCAGCATGGTTCAATACAAAACGGAACTATCAGAGAAAGAAGACACCTATCTAATGGTGGGGGACAAGAAGATTGATTCGGTCATACGTGAGTCGGGTAACACTTCGGTGCGAGTCAAGGGTACAGGGGAATCCAAAAACTTCTATGGTTACGGTAAGGATCCCAGTTATCGCAAATTGATTAACGGTATCCATATTCTGGATAATCCAAAGGTCTCGGCCAAGGAAAAGACATTTTATCGGAAGAGGAAGATTCCCCGCAGTAGAACCAAGAATTATCCGGTAAAACCTCATACTGGTCAGCAGAGAGATAAGACGGATTCAAAGGGTGCCAAGTATGGGATTGTGCAGGGAGAAGATGCTGACTATCACACTATTCGGGTTCCGGGTGACGACGCAATGTATGCTTGCATTGAAGAAGAGATTATTTACGGCGATTCAAGTCAACGGGATTGGTCTGAGGAGGATTTCTATGGCGACGTATATTGTGAAGACGATTATCCTATCTTTCGGAAGTCCGAAAGAGCATTTGTGTGGGTAAGTCACAGTGAGAAGTATATCACGAGAGGGGGTGAATCCTATGATTACGAGAAGGTGGACGATCTCTATTACCCTCCATATGATTCGGAGGTAGGAGATCGTGTGGTAATGTGGTGTCCACCAGAAGATTGGATTAAGTCTGGTATTTACTGGGACCGAATTTGGTCTGAAATGGATTACGACCGGGTAGGTTATCGTAGGGCATATACCTACACGCCCCAGACAGATACGACCAAGGCTCGTATTAAATTCTCAGATCATAACCTTTAGGGATTAAACTTGGATAATTTGATAATCATTTAAAAATTTTTTATGATATGATAACAACTATGGACGAACTTGATATAAAAAATGATTACATTAAAGATTTAGAACAAAAAGTCATAGAGTGTAATAGTGATCTAGAGCAACAAAAAAGAATAAATAGTCGGTTAACGAATAATTATGAGTATTTAGATCAATTATATGATAAAGTCCTTTTATTATTAACAAAAGAACAGACGATTGAATTAAATAAATTCATCTGTAAATCTGACTAATCGTAAATCAGATTATATTTCAAAATATATTTCTCTTTTTTTATGATATAATCTCTGCGATAAACTGACATGATTGTTTTTAAAATAAACATGAACCAACGCTCAAGAACAATTATTTTCCATATATTATTCGTTTGAAGAATAAGAAACAAAAAAAAATAGATAACGGGTGTTCTAATAAAGATAAGAGGTTTGAAAGTTCTATATTTTACAAAATTTCTTAAAGATCCCAGAAGAGGCGTTATTAAAAGTATCATTTAGGTAACTTTGCCTTTTGTTTTTAAATCATAGTTAAAATTTCAAATCAATAAAAGCGCGAACTTTTTCTGGTTCTTTTGTACCGTCAATTTTTTCTTTAATTCTTAGATCATTCAAAAGTTTAGTGTATAGTTGCTCCAGCACAATGACATCGGCCATTGCTCTATGTGCTCCGTCAATCATAATATTAAATGTTCTAGCAAGAGAGGGTTGATTGTAATAGGTTCTACTGGGATAAAGTCTTTTACTGAAAGGAAGGGTATCGTTGTAAATGATATTTGAAATGTCTAGAGTAATTTCATTTTCTTTTTTAAACTCTAGATACATTCGCTTGAAGAATATAAAATCAAATGTATCTCCATTATGAGAAACGAGCGTAATGGGTAGAGAACCCTTATCACTTGCTTCAAATAACCAATTATAGAATTGAGCATACGCTTCTCGCCAACCCTGACCTTCTGCTCTTAGTTGACGGTTAGTGATTCCGGTAATTTCGGTGATTTTCTTGGAGATAGGTCTTTCTGATTTTGGTTTAATTAGTATTTGAAATGAGTTTTCGTCGTTATAAACTTTCGCCCCAATTTCAATAATGTCGTCATGATAGGGATTAAGACCACTTGTCTCAAGATCAAAGATAATTGTAACCATAATTTAGATTAATATACTTTTATTATTATAAATCAAATTTTTAAATTTTTTAATTTTTCATTTTCTTTTTTAAGATCGTCTAGTTCACGTTTGATTGCGAGATATTTTTGTTTCCAATTTTCACTGCGTGGCGAAAGATCTTTTTCAATCTTACCACCGTTTTGGATCGCGTTATCTTTCTTTTCGAAATTGTAATTATATAATCCCCCTGTTTGTTCAAATCTTTTATGTAATTCTTCCATTTATATTATAATCAATAAAATAATGAGTTATAATCGTAAATTTATCGCTTCCTCGGATTTATTTTCAGGATTTGAGGTTATTATAGACATACGATACTATGGGACTTTGGAGGAGATAATAATTCTGTTTCACAATGAATTATTAGTCTTATTAAAGAATAATAATTTAGAAGTATTATATGAAAAATGTCAAAAATGTAAATTTCATTGTCATACTCATACCTTTGAAGAAATCTTAATAACCGATAAAGATATTTATTTATGTGATCATTGTTAGACTAATTTATTAACGATACATTTTACATTTCATTTTAATATTTTTGGGAGGTGTGAAACCTCTTTTATTGTAGATTGAACTTGTACAGATTGGATATTCGGAACCAGGTTCAACTTTTTTGCTGTATTTTAGATTTTTTATGCATTTACAGTATTTAATAAAGAGAGTGTGATCAAGATCTTTGTTTTGTTTTTTATTTAATTTAGTTTTAGTTATTCTTTTTTTAAGATGTTCTTCATACTTTGTTTTGGATAGAATTCTAACTTTCTTTAAAGATTTTAATTTACCTCCCTTTTGTTTTAATTCAACAATGGTTTGTTTATATTTACAACAATTGTCCATATCATACGAACAGTGACCCCAAGATCCTCTAACTTTTCGTAATTTACCTCTTTTATCATTTGTTTTTACATAATGGCACTTACAGCATTTAGATTTCTTTTTACTTTTTATAAATTTTTCTTTCTTAGCTTTTAGAGATTTTCTTCTATCCCTAAATCTTGTTAATTTTTTATGTCTTTCTTTAACAGATAATCTTCTTTTTATAAATTTTGTCATACTTAATAATTATTGATATTTTAAAATAAATAGCAAATATAAAAATTCAGAACCTTTATCTTTCTATAAATTTAAGGATTATAAGAAAATATATATATAAAGTATTAAAATGGGAAATAATTACAAATGGAATATTTCTTTAGAAAAGGGAATAGAAATCGCTCATATATTAATTATAGATATTTTGAGAGAATCTATAAAACCATTACCCCTCAATGAATTAGTATTCTTATTAAATAGTCGGGCAAAAAAATACAAAATTCACAATAATAAAAAACATGACTGTTTCACAAAATATCTCAAGGTGGTGCACGGGGGGGTTGTAAGTTTTTTAGACGATTATAATATTTACGGAATTATGAAAACCAATGGAAAAATAGACGTATTATTACTAGAAGATCTTTTAGAAGATTATGATATAATAAATCCTTTAAAACGAATTACTTCAGATAATGAATGGATAATTATTTAATTAATTTATCTATGAAATTATATAATGTTTGAATTAAGTGATATACTTCTTAAAAGTATTAGTATTTATTTTCTTGTATGTTTTGGTCTTTACAAAATAAAACATCCTAAAATGTTTAAACCTAATGGAGAATTTAGAGCATTTGGTTTGAATAAAGAAGAAACCACGACGCCTTTTTGGTTGGTGTCTTCATTAATAGGTATATCAACTTATTATTTGTTACTGGTCCAGGAGGGAAAATATATGAAATAAGTAAGTCTAATTTTAATTTTAATAATGTATTTTTTAATTAATGAATTTAATTAAACCGAAACTAGTAGATCATGATTTAATTAAATATCCACGCAAGAAACCAACAGCAATTCAATATAACATAGTTAAACAAAACAATACTAAATTTTATTTAAATTTATTTATGCTAATGATACTTGGTATAGGGGGGTATGCTTTGTATTACAGGATGCAAAACAAGGAAAAAGAAAAACAAGAATTAGAAACTAATATTTTTCTCTTTGACAAATATGTAAGGGATTCTTTGAGTGTAGAAGAAGAAAAAAAATAAGATAGATATAAATATAATGAACGACGAATACACTAAATATTTCGAACATTTTCACAAGGAAAGATTATCTTTCTTATCAGGTAAAGATAAACATAAAAAATGTAAGGGTTGCGAAACAGATAAAGTATTAACAGAAAAGGATAATGAATTAACTTTTAATTGTGGTTCAACAAACGAAGACAAAGAATGCGGTGATCAATTCAAAATAGAGTTACCGATTTATATAAATTATTACGAGGAAAAACAAAGATTAACTCATTTGATTCATGGTTCTCCCGAATATAATCCTGATATTGAAGATCTTTCTGTATACAATTTGGAAAAATTACATAAATATCTGAAGGTAGATAAAGAATATTCGGAACAACAGAAAATAATATCAGATTCTTCCGATAAGTTAAAAGAATTAAATCAACAATATAGAGAAGAAAATAAGTTAGATACAAAATTTAAACAGATACAAGATTTGTATGTCATAAAGACAAAAGAATCTTTACAAAAGAATAAAATTATGAAACAATTAAAAGATATTACGACAACGGACGATAAAAAAAGACAATTAAGAAAAGAATATGCGAAAGTAACCTATGAAAATCAAAAGGAGATCTTATTGCTGATGGAAAAATTAAAGGATAAGAACTCTGAAACCGTAAAGGTTAAGGAAGAGTCATTGGAAATAATGAATGAACTTTCTAAATCTAAGAAGAAGAAAAAGAAAGAGAAAAAAACAGAAATAACATTAGACGATTTAAATGACGAAGGATACAACTTATGTAACGAATTATCGGAGAAAAAATTAACTGATAAGGAAATAAAAGAAAAAAGAGAAATAATTCATAAAGAAGTTATTAAAGAAGCGGGTGGCGATATTAATATAGATAATTTCAAAGACGTCCTTAAAGATACAGAAATGAAAATGTTATTTAATTTATATGATAAGTATTTCTTTGACAATAAATTAAATGAATTATCAGGGAAGAATGGTTGCAAGTGGGTTGTATGTTGGAATAATCGTTGCGTAAAAACGGCTGGTTTAACAAAATGTAAATTAGATGGAAGTTGTAAAATAATCTCTATTGAATTGGCGTCTCAAGTATTTAAGAATGTTATCAAAAAAATGATAAGTGAAAAAAATGATTTCATAACAATGGATAAAAAAAATAAATGCGATTCGATCTTATCTTGTTTGATGCTCACATTTGAACACGAATTAGTACATGCCCTTCAAGAATGTTTTTGTCCTAATTGGTCAAGAAATAATAATGGACCTGGTAATTGGTCTGGTAAAAAGGCGGCCGGTAGTTTCCATAGTAAAACATTTATGAGTATTTTAAATAACATATTTGGTCACATTGATTACAAACATCACTTATTTTCTGAGGCTGATAAAAAAAGAAAAGAAGAACCAGAAGAATCCGACGAATCAGATGACGGAATGGGTGTCGGATTAGATCGTTTTGATAAAAAGAAAAAAGAAATTCCTAAAGAGGAACCTGATCCTGTGGAAGAAGAAGAAGAAGAAGAAGAAGAAGAACCGGGGAGAAAGGGCTTGGGCGACGAATTAGAGGAATTTCAAGTTAATCTTATTAAAGGAGTTACTTTGGCGGAACAAAGAAATAAAGGGAAAAGAGATAAAAAAGATAAAAAACCTAAGAAACTAACAAAAGAAGGTAAAAAATGGGTCAAGGGAGCTATAAAAGATATGAAAGAAAGAGAAAAATAATATTAATATATATTATTATAATGAAAAAGATTTATTGGGGAGGATTACTTTTAGCAACAGTAGTTTTATTTTATGCTTATAGTAAAGAATGTCCTAAAAATTGTGTTAAAATCGGAATTGGAAGTTGCAAATGTAATGGTCCTGCTTCCGTTTAAATAAATCTTCAAACTTCTTTAATTTCGGATTTTCGTGAACTCTTGATTTTCTGAAATAATTCTTTCATTTTTAAGAGAATAATATTTCTTTTCTTATAACCGGAATATATCCCAAATACTAGACCAATCATAAATAAAGTAATAAGAGAAGATATTACACCTATCCTGATATAACTTGGAGACCCGTTATCAGTGCCTCCGGTGTCTTTATCAACGCTTTCACCTATTTCTAAATCGTCACCCCCTTCGCCTTCATCAGCACCGTCGGCTTCTTCTTCTTCTTCTTCTTCTTCTTCTTCTTCTTCTTCCGCTTCGTATTCATCTTGTTTACCAAATGGATTACATTCCTGAGAAAATCTTTCTTTATAAATAACTTTTGAATGTTCGTCGTCCCTTATATCTGCCCCACGATCTTCTTTCTTAACGTCGGTCCATGAACCGGTATCAAATATCTTAAATTCATTATTATCCCTACAGTATCCTCCTTTTAAGGTTGGAACACATACACCGTATGTTGTTACTCCTGTCCCAACTTCACCGTGATTACATAGATTGCACTCGGATCCGCAATCAAATGTATCCGACGACCCCATACACCTCTTCACTCCATGATATTTGTGACCGCTACCACACCTCGAATCAATTAAATTAGTGGGAATAGTTCCTTCTCCTAGAGAAAATCCTGCCCCAGATTTACAACAATTGCCCGCATCTCTTACCCCTTCAACGACTTTCTTTTTACGATTAAGAACATAAAAAATTAAAGATAAAAATAATATTTTGCTTAACATTTATATTATTTAGATATAAAAGAAATTGATAGGATTATTATAGGATTATTATAGGATTAATGACCCGAAATCTGTCGTAAGCAATACGGTGTTTCCTCTCTAAAGCACATAATTCGGGTGCAAGCGCCAAGGATTCCATTATTGCTCTGACAAGTGTTGCATCCGTCGAACCAAACTTCGCAATCATTCGGAACAGTATCCGAACCAATAATTATAGGAGGATTTAATGGAAATTGGATATCGTATTGTATCCAAGAAGACCCGTCATTAAGCTTCCCTTGAACATTAATGATTGCCTCTTCATGTCTGGAGACGGGAATAGTTAATTGTCCGATTATAATTTCTCCGGTATGTTCTTCGGTCGGATCCAGAAGAAATATAGCGCCATCCCTGATAGATAGTGGAGAATCTACTGACCAAAATTCATAATCTATACCTATCGTCCCCAATTTATTACTTTGGTCACCGTCGGTTATCCCGATGGTTAACCACGAGTCATATTCAGAGTCGGGGTTTATGGATATAAGACTCTCTGATATACCACCAATATTAGAACCGAAGGTATTCGTAATTTGATATGCTCGGGGTATAATCATCACGTGTTGATCACCCGTCGGTCCAAATAAAGCATAGATATTCTTAATATTCTTGTCCTTAATAATTAATGATAATTGATATGTTGTATAACCGGGAATGCCTCCTTCAGAACAGTGTGTGATTTCTGTTACCTTGGGGCATACTTTTCCATTGCAATCTTCATAGGGGATAGGACATTCGGGATTATGAATCTCGTTACAGAGACACATATCGCAACCATTTGCGTCCTTATGAAAGTCGTTCTCGCAATACATTTCACACATTACTTCGGGGCAAATAGATGTTGGATCCAGAGGATCTGTGGGCCTAGGTCCGAACGGTCTAATCACGGGTGGCATAGGTTCCGGTGGCATAGGGTCGGTTGGCATAGGGTCGGCTGGCATAGGGTCGGTTGGCATAAGGTCGGTTGGCATAGGTCGTTCGGGGCCGCCAAGTATGCCACTTCTAACCTGATTACAGTTTCCATAAGAGTCTCTCGTATGACCCGGTTTACAAGGTCTCATACAATTACCAGGGGCGTCGGCAATCATGGGTCCCATTGTATTCGCGCATTCAAGTTCGGGGGAACACCTCATTTGATTTGCGGGTAATCTATACCCCCCACACGATTCTCCCTCATTGGAATAAGGAACACACGCTTTCGGACCATTGTTCATAGAGACACGACAGAAATGAGTGTTGGGGCAATCTTTATCTATATTACAATCAAGATTTACTAAATCACATTCTTGAGGACAAGCGATATTTTCTCCATTCCTTTGTCGGGTCAAGCAATCAATGCAATCGTAACAAGGAGTGATCCACTGTCTAATACAAGATTGTGAAGATTCGCACCAAGTATAACCGGCGCCAATTAGACAATTATTATCCAACTGACCTCCAACCGAAGGCTCCCTCATAATATCATCGTTAATTTCAGAAGATAATCCTTTCATTAAAAAAGAAAACGAAACAATAACTTTAAGAACGAACATATTTATAATATGACTATCTATTTTATTTTTAAGTTAAATTAAAAATAATATAATGATTTATAATATAAATGGACGGACCAGGATTTAAATTTTATGAAAATCCAAGATATATTGACAATAGAATTGATAAAAAAACATTAATAATTGATGTAAATTCTAGTGAAATAATTGCGAATAGTTTCACATTAACTTTAGAAGAACCCATAACAATTAATAAAGAATCCGAAATATATTTAGATTCTTTTACGACGTTTAATGCGGTACCAAATGTGTCCGCCCCTCCCACAAACTTCACTGATAATATGGGATTTATATTAGATATTAGTGAATTTAATATTCAAACTATTTCAACAAAACAAGAACAAAACGGGAAAATAATTATACCAAATGGAGAAACTACGGCGTATCAAGTGACAATTCATAAGGGAAAAAAATTAAATTATATTTGTTCAATTAATCCCACTAAAATATCTAGTATTACGGGTAAGATTACAACATTAGACGGGGTAAACGGGGTATTTGGTACGGGCGTCGTTCCTCTCGCCGAAGTGTTCGGTAGATTCATTGCCGAATTTATTATTGTTTCTAAAAAAGATTAATTAAACAGTTTAGTATTTTCAACTATCGTTATTTCAAATTCCAAATAATGATCGGCATCCGAATTATCATATAAATTCCCATAATCGTCATATAATTGGATAGTCAAACTACTTAATTTAATTGGATAAAAATAATTCTTAGTTTGAAAATCGTGATCTGGTGTTCTATATAATGATAATGAACCATTAGGATAATTTAGGGGGATCCTTTCTATTATATTCTTTCCCGAAGAATTAAATTTACAAGCTATTGAAGGAATTTCGGGGATAACTACGTCAACAAAATGAATACTTTGATCAGCAGAATTAGGAAAATTACTTTGATCGCCCGAATCCATACCGCTAGAAAAATCTTTATTTTGAGCTCCAAATAATTTATAAGCAGAATTATTAGAAGATCTCCATAAAAATCCAAATACCTTTGAATCCGTCCATTTTAAATTATATTTATAAGTATTTGTATCGTATGTGACAATACCTCCTTGTAAAGAGGTAGTAGATAATTTAATTGTTAAATGATCTCCCAAACTTTCAAATGTATATATTCCTTCGTCTAAATTAAAAGAAAGAGTATCTCCGTCATAATTATATTTTATATTTTTATTATTTGAATTAACTCTTAAAAATGTATTAGGTATAACAGCATTGATTAATCTAAATCCGATAACATTCTTAAATTTATCTGGATAATTATCTTCGCCGAAATTTATTTTATAATTAGAAGTATTTACTTTATCTCGGTCTTTAATAGTAATTGTATCAATAAGTATATTTTGTTTGATAATATCTTTTGTAAATAATTTATCACGAAAATCTTTATGTTCTGTATCTTTTATTTGGTTTGCATTGAACTGAATCAAAGATTTAGTTAAATTTTGTAATTCTTTTTTAAAAATTTTCATAAATCCTGAAAATTCATTTACAGATATATCTCCATGGTTTCCTATTGTTTTATTTTCTTTTTTTGGTTTCATTTCTTCAAAATTTAAATCTTTATCAAAAAAGTTTTTTTTAAGAATATAAGAAACTGCTAACAAAATAACACTCCCCCCTAATTGATACTTGTATTTTTCCAAATATACTTTAATCATTTATGTTAATTATAATAAATTATATAATAGTTATTAACATATGTCTAATTCATTAGTAGGAGATTTTTCAAAAGCAAGAAATTATAATCAAACTTTAAATATCAAAACACAATGCCGGATTATAATAACTTTGAATATAAACATAAGTAATCCTACTACAGATATATATGATACTATTCAAATTGTTTCAGGCGATAGAGTATTAATTAATGGACAAACAAATAGAACAGAAAATGGTATTTACTTTTTTAATGGAATCGGCACGACGTTTACGAGAGTTTATGATTTCAATTTAGATCACAAAATCATAAAAACTTCATATTTATTCATAGAGGAGGGTCCAAAACAAAATAAAATGTTTATCTTAAAAAACCCAGATACAACTGCGACAAATAATAGAGTAGTTGTAGGAACAACGGAATTAGAATTCGACGAATTACAGATTGATCTTCCCGACGATGTAACAATTAACAATGATTTAACTGTAGAAAATGATTTATCGGTTGAAAATAATGCAACTATAAATGGAAATTTAACTGTGAACGGTACAACCATAACAATTAATACCGAAACATTAACAATAGAAGATCCTTTAATTAAATTAGCAAACAATAACTCAAGTGATAATACCGATATTGGGATTTATGGTTTATATAATACAAGTTCAACTAATAAATATACAGGATTATTTAGAGACGCAAATGATTCGAAATGGAAGTTATTTGAAGGTCTCCTTCCAGAACCAACGGTTGGTTCTGGAACTGTTTCTGTTGATAAAAGTCATTCTAGTTACACCAAAGGAACTTTAGTAGCAGAATTAGACGGAAATATAACTGGGAATGCTGCGACAGCAACAAAATTAGAGACCGCGATAAATATTGGTGGTGTATCGTTTGACGGTTCTGCGAATATAGATTTACCTGGAGTCAATGCTACAGGAAATCAGGATACGACGGGCACTTCTGGGGGATTGACCGGTGCTCAAGCTGACGCGATTACTGCTAATACAGCGAAGACAGGAATTACATCCGAACAAGCCAGTGCGATTACTGCTAATACAGCGAAGACAGGAATTACATCCGAACAAGCCAGTGCGATTACTGCTAATACAGCGAAGACAGGAATTACACCCGGACAAGCCAGTGCGATTACTGCTAATACAGCGAAGGTTGGGATTACAACAGGTCAAGCAAGTGCGATTACTGCTAATACAGCGAAGGTTGGGATTACAACAGGTCAAGCTAGTGAGATCACTGCTAATACAGCGAAGGTTGGATACACTGAAGCCGCTGTCTCAGCTAACGCGGATGTCGCTGATAATACAGCGAAGGTTGGATACACTGAAGCCGCTGTCTCAGCTAACGCGGATGTCGCTGCTAATACAGCGAAGGTTGGGATTACAACAGGTCAAGCTAGTGAGATCACTGCTAATACAGCGAAGGTTGGGATTACAACAGGTCAAGCTAGTGAGATCACTGCTAATACAGCGAAGGTTGGGATTACAACAGGGCAAGCTAGTGCGATCACTGCTAATACAGCGAAGGTTGGATACACTGAAGCCGCTGTCTCAGCTAACGCGGATGTCGCTGCTAATACAGCGAAGGTTGGGATTACAACAGGGCAAGCTAGTGCGATCACTGCTAATACAGCGAAGGTTGGATACACTGAAGCCGCTGTCTCAGCTAACGCGGATGTCGCTGCTAATACAGCGAA
>Ga0307488_10000978_pt1 | contig 23815 bp, 22 predicted proteins | sample SB02metaG_FD_202248 | JGI IMG/M metagenome (GOLD analysis project Ga0307488, IMG submission 202248) | Sea-ice brine microbial communities from Beaufort Sea near Barrow, Alaska, United States - SB 0.2 | ecosystem: Environmental > Aquatic > Marine > Coastal | place: USA: Alaska | collected... | reverse complement strand
TGTTTTAACACCAGAGTTGGACCAACGTGTTTTATTTATTGCAGAAAGTGATTTAGATCGAGCAGAATTAGCTCAACGTATCCACCAACATGTGCAAAAAGTCTACGATTTACACGCTTAATGAGGGTTTTTTAAGCCATTCAGTCTGCCTAATGACTTTTAAACAAGGCTTATTAAGTGAACTATTTGGTGTTTCATCACTGCCCACACACTTTTTATGATCAACTTTACTGGGTAGCTTCAAGGCCAGTGGCGAAGATAGTCATGTTGCCTATGTATCCTCGGCGCAGGTGGTTATTTCTATATTGTGTTGCTGTAATTGGTCAGCGATAACCGCATTATCTATTTGGTCGGTAAAAAAGTAATCTATACTAGAAAAGTCCGCCACTTTGGCAAATGCTTTTTTGTTCCATTTGCTCCCATCGGCAGCCAGTATTTTATGCTCAGCATTATTTAAGATAGCTCGGGTGATATAGGCATTATCGAGATCAAAATCCATTAAGCCACGCTGAATATCTAATGAACCCACACTTACGATCGCAAAATCGACATGGAATTGATTAAAAAATTGTACCGTTTGCTCGCCTATTAAATCTTGATCTGCAGGGCGTAAATTGCCACCACTCACTAATACTTCGATGTCGCTTTGTTGAAAAAATATACTCGCAACATTTAGGTTATTAGTGATGATTTTAAGCCCTTTCTTAGGCCTTAATTGCTTGGCAATGGCTTCCATTGTGGTGCCTATCCCCAATGCAATTGAAGAGTGATCTGGAATAAAGCTGGCAATACGCTGGGCGATTAATTCTTTTTCTTGTGCGTTAATAATACGTCGATTACCAAACGATAAGTTTTCGGCTCGAGGCAGGAGGCCTACACCGCCATGATGTCTTCTGGCTAAACCTAAATCGCACAATTTGGTAATGTCGCGGCGAATCGTTTGTGCTGCCATATCAAAATGCAACGACAGGGATTCAACACTGACATACTCTTTGCCAATTAATTGCGCTAATATTAATTCTTGCCTAACGTTGAGTTTCAAATGCCCAGTTCTCAGTTATAATTTGCAGCTATGGAGTTGAGACATTAGCCCTTAATGGTGATTATATCTTTGCGGATAATCAGTGATTACCGCATCGACGCCCCAATCCCAATATGCTTTCACTATTTCAGGATCATTGGGGGTATAGCAATAAACCTCATAACCCGCAGCTTTTATAGCTTTTACTTGTGCTTTTTGCAATGGTTTGTAATTGCAATGACAGCTCACGGCGTTAATGCTCTGCATTTGTGACAGCCAGTTTTCAGGGATTTTATCGTATAACTTGCCAAGTTGTAATTTAGGCTGATGATGATGACAGTACTCTAATGCGGCTTGATCGAAACTTGAAATAATTAATTTATCAAAGTCTTTCCAATGCTTTTGCAAAATTGCCAACGCAGGTGCAACGACTTTCTCGGGACTATTCTCATAAAGTTTGAATTCTAAATTAAGCCCTAAACCCAGGGATTGAATTAAAATAATCGCCTCTTCAATGGTGGCCATCTTTTCACCTTGGAACGAATCAGAGAACCAAGCGCCGCAATCGAGTGTGGTTATGCTTGTGGCGTTATGCTCGCTAAGTAAACCTGTGCCATCAGAGCAGCGATCAACACTGTTATCATGCCACATCACCACAGTGCCATCGCCACAGGCAACAGCATCTATTTCAACCCACTGGCAGCCTTGCTCAGCTGCTTGTCTTAACGCTGATAAAGAGTTTTCAGGCGCTAAACTCGAGAGCCCTCTATGGGCCATAATTTTTGAAGTTAACATGCTTTTTTCCAATGTATTTAACAGCGGTCTAGTTTAGTTTTTGTTGCTCTCTAACTCAGTAATCTTATGTTACAGAAAAGCGGTGCCTCTAATAAATGTCAGTTTAAGCAATGCAGATTACTAAAAATCCATGAGATAAGGTTATTTTTTTAACTGGACAGCAATAAACCGGGTTAATAAATCCTCTGCTGAGTGTTTGCATCAAAGAAATATAGTTTTTCTACATTAAAACTGAGGGTATGCTTATCACCAATTTTGACATCGGACTGACTATCACATTGGATCACAACCGGTTGTTCGGAATTTTCCATTTTTATGTACAATAAAACGTTAGACCCTAGCTTTTCAATCATCTGCACTGTTCCTTGTAAGTCCGAGGCTGATTGATTGAAATGTTCTGGCCTGATACCTAACACTAGTTTGCCACGCTGATTAACGTGTGCAGGTGTGGCAATACTCTGTTGTCCTATTGTTATGCTTTCGTCACTCACTTGGCAATCTAAAAAGTTCATAGCGGGAGAGCCAATAAAACCTGCTACAAATTGATCTTTAGGGTCGTCATAAATTTCCATTGGCGTGCCTATTTGCGCAGCAATACCATTATTCAAAACCACTAGCCGGTCTGCCATGGTCATGGCTTCAACTTGGTCATGAGTCACATAGATGGTTGTAACAGCAAGCTTTTGTTGTAACGTTTTAATTTGCATACGCATTTGTACACGTAACTTGGCATCTAAGTTAGACAGTGGCTCATCAAATAAGAACACTTTAGGATTGCGCACAATGGCACGCCCCATTGCGACTCGCTGGCGTTGGCCACCAGACAGCTTGCTAGGGCGACGTTGCAAATATTCTTGAATTTGCAGTAACTTAGCGACATCTTGTACACGATTGTCTATTTCATCCTTAGGCATTTTCATTAGTTTTAAACCATAGGCCATATTTTCATATACTGTCATATGGGGATAAAGGGCATAGTTTTGAAACACCATCGAAATACCACGATCTTTTGGCTCGAGGTCATTAACGACCTTATCGTCAATTTTAACCTCTCCAGAGGTGATGCTTTCTAGCCCTGCGACCATGCGCAGCAGGGTAGATTTACCGCAGCCAGATGGGCCCACTAAAACAATAAATTCGCCTTCCTCAATATCTATATTAATACCATGAATAACTTCGATATCTTGGTATGACTTTTTCAGCTGCTGCATGTTGATCGTTGACATTATTACTTCTCCGAATCCGTCAGGCCTTTAACAAAAATTTTCTGCATAAAAATAACCACTAAAATAGGCGGTAGCATTGCAACCAGGGCAGTCATCATAATCAGGTGCCACATGGGTTCACTCTCTCCCGATTCCAGCATTTGCTTAATACTCATTACCACTGTGTACATATCAGGATCTGTTGTCACAAGCAGTGGCCACAGGTACTGGTTCCAGCCAAAGATAAACAAAATAACAAACAAAGCGGCGATATTGGTTCTAGACATGGGAATCACCACATCAAAGAAAAAGCGCATAGGGCTTGCACCGTCTATTCTGGAGGCTTCCATTAACTCGTCGGAGATAGTCATAAAGGTTTGTCTAAACATGAAGGTAGCCGTCGCAGAAGCGATTAGTGGGATACTTAAGCCGGCGTAAGTATCAAGCATGCCAAAGTTAGCTATTACTTCATAAGTGGGCAGTATGCGCACTTCAACAGGGAGCATTAAAGTGAGGAATATCATCCAAAAAAAGAACATGCGAAAGCGAAACTTAAAGTAGACAATTGCAAAGGCAGAAATAATTGAAATTACAATTTTACCTACCGAAATCATCAACGCCATGGCTAAGCTGTTGAGCAATGTTAAATGAATAGGTGCACTAAAGCCTTGGCCACTAAAAAGCAGTTTGAGATTAACCCAAAACTGATTGCCCGGTAACAACGGCAGGGGTACTTGTGTTAACCGTAAAGCGTCGTGACTAGCGGCAACAACCATTACCCATATAGGGAAAACGATTAACGCAACGCCTAAAATTAACACCGTATGACTAACAAAAGTCGTCATTGGTCTATTTTCTATCATTAGTATTCTACCTTGCGCTCTACATATTTAAATTGGACTACCGTGAGCACAATAACAATAAACATTAAAATAACTGACTGCGCAGCAGACCCACCAAGGTCAAGCCCGACAAAACCATCATTAAATACTTTGTAAACGAGTATCTCAGTCGAATTGCCTGGCCCTCCTCCAGTAATTGCGTGAATTATGCCAAAGGTATCAAAGAAGGCGTAAATGATGTTGACGACTAATAAAAAGAAAGTTGTGGGTGAAATCAGTGGGAAAATGATGGTACGAAACCGGTGTAACGGACCTGCACCATCGATGGCCGCAGCTTCAATTAAAGATTTTGGAATAGAATGCATAGCGGCAACAAAGAATAAGAAATTGTAGCTCACTTGTTTCCAAGCAGCAGCAATAATAACTAAGCTCATTGCTTGGCTACTATTAAGTTTATGATTCCAATCTATGCTTACCATATCCAGAAAATAAGGGATGATTCCCAATGTTGGATTAAACAGGAATAACCACAAAGTGCCCGCTAAAACGGGGGCGACTGCGTAGGGAATAATTAGGAGTGTTCTATAAGTATGGGAACCTTTAATGACTCTGTCAGCTAGCGCTGCAAAAAATAATGCGAAACCCATGGACAGTGCGGCCACAGAGATTGAAAAGAAGGCGGTTCTAATAAATGAATTTAAATAATTTTCACTGTCATAAAGTTCAGTAAAGTTATCGAACCATACAAATTCAGTATATAAGCCAAACGCATCTTCGAGTAAAAAGGATTGATAAAGTGCCTGAACTGCGGGCCAAATAAAGAATAATAAGGTGATAATTATTTGTGGTGCTACCAATAAATAAGGTAAATACGATGTGTTGTAATGGACACGTTTATGCATTGCAATACCAAGGCTTTAACAAAGTTGAGTAGATATGAGCTTATTAATGACTGACTTAGAGTGTATAAAAAAGTTATAAAAAAAGCGACAGGCTACCTTTCTAAGTAGGCTGTCGCCTGATCAATTAAGCTAGATCACTTATTTGCTTTTTCAAACTTGCGTAGTAGCTTGTTCGATTGAGCAACTGCATCATCCATTGCTTCTTGAGCCGTTTTTGAGCCATTCCAGATTTTTTCCATTTCTGCATTGATAATATCGCGGACCTGGACGAAATTACCAAAACGTACGCCTCTAGAGTTTTTAGTCGGCGTGTTCAAACTTAGCTGTGCAATCGCCGTATCAGTGCCTGGGTTTTTATCATAAAAACCTTGCTTTTTACTAAGTTCGTAAGCAGTAGTAGTGATGGGTACATAGCCTGTCTCTTGATGCCACCAAGATTGTACTTCAGCAGAAGATAGATAGTGCATAAATTCTGCAACACCTTTATATTCTTCTTTTTTATGGCCTTTTAAGGTCCATAGGGTTGCCCCGCCAATAATTGAATTTTGTGGAGCACTGGTTACTTTAGAATCAAAAGGCATCATCGCTTGTGCATAGTCAAATTTAGCTTGGCCTTTTATAGAACCATAGTATGCAGATGAGTTAATCCACATGCCACATTCACCACTAGTAAACATTGCTAAGCTTTCACCACGCCTGCCACCATAAGTGAAACTGCCATCGGCTTGCATTGCAGACAATCGTTGTAAATTTGCCGTTACATTTTTGTTATTAAAAGTGAATTCAGTATCTAGACCGGCATAACCGTTCTGTTTGGTGCCGACAGCAATATTATTCCAGGCACTGTAGTTTTCAATTAAACCCCATGATTGCCAACCCACGGCGATACCACATTTCATACCAGTATCGACTAGTTTTTTAGCCGTAGATTCTACTTCATCCCAAGTTTTTGGTGCATTATCAACACCTGCTTTTTTGAAAGCATCTTTGTTGTACCAAAGCACAGGAGTGGAGCTGTTAAAAGGCATTGAAAGCAACTCACCTTCTGGTGTTTGGTAGTAAGAAATCACCGCTGGTAAATAATCTGATTTATTTAATTTAACACCAGCATCATTCATGACCTGCTCAATTGGATAAACAGCACCTTTCGCTGCCATCATGGTGGCAGTTCCCACTTCAAACACTTGTACAATATGGGGCTGCTTTTTTGCTCTAAATGCAGCGATAGCAGCTGTCATTGTTTCGGTATAGTTACCCTTATAAACCGCGTTAATTTGGTAGTCTGCTTGAGACGCATTGAAGTCAGCAGCAATCTTGTTAACTCTCTCCGTGTTGGTGCCGCCCATTGCATGCCACCAGTTAACTTCAACAGCAGCATTTGCTGCACCCGAAAGTAGTGCTGCAGCTACTGAAGCTGCAGCTAATGTTCCTTTAAACATCGGATCTCTCCCTTTAAAAACTGTTATTTAATTTATTATTAATTTTATCGAGATAAAGTCGTTATGAAAGTATCTACTTTAATGATCAAAAACCTTAATCATCAAAAATTTGACTGCCTTTCAACTGCTCTGAGCGAAACTGGTAAAACGCTTCAATTTACCAACTGCAGAGCGTTTAAAAAGCATGACACTTTAACGCCAGTTTTTTGATACTAACCCATGGTAAGGTTTAAAAGCAATATGCTCGAATGAAAAAAATAGAATCTAATTAATCAATTAATAGAGGTAAAAACCTTATTAATTGTTCGTATGATCATAAAAAAGTTCGATTGAATAATTCTCATTTTGGGCCACTAAACTGGCCTAAAGGCAGCTGTGCTTCTATCAACCTTAGTTAAACGACAAGATCTACCGTGCGTTTCGCGCTTTTGTCAGTGGGAACAAGTGCACATGCTTGTCTACATATTTGCCATTATTATCGATCACCATTGGGTTTAAATGGCTATTCAGTGCACTATGGACTTCATGCTTGTTCTTTTTCCAGCTCAAATTTATCGGTGATAGCTTATGAAAATTTGATTTATAGCAACCATGACTTATTTTTTGTAGCGCCCAAAATCAAGCAACTTTTCGCTTTAATCTGCCACTTCGGTTTTGCTTAGTTGAGATAGGCTTAAACCATTGCCCCAGAACTGAAAATGCACTGGACTTGAGTGGTAGGAGACGATAATGTTGACGGGGGCAGAGGATCCATAAAATAAATTAATGGAAAGAAAATGCCACTAACAGTTTTAGACCTCAATTATGCTCATTACTCTTGCCGATTATCGCCGTATTTATTCCACCATTCACTCGTTATTGATTGCCGACTCGGTGAATAGCCATGAAGCGAGCCTGTTGTTTAGCGTGTATGGCGCACAAATTCTTAAACGTCATTATGGTATAGCCGCTCAGCCAGTGGTGGGTTCCGCTGCCTACCATTTGGGTTTGCAGGCTAAAATTCTGACCTTTGGTGAATACCAAGGGGGGCACTTACAAAGCACCGAAAACCAACACCATTGTTGGGTTGAGGCGCATGGCTGGATGATCGATTTTATGGCGCCCTTGTTCCCTGTGTTAGTAAAGCGGGCGGGTAAAGAGGCCAAGCTTGAACCATGGATGATGCAGAAACCGCTGGCAAAAGTTAAAAAAAGCTTAGCCACAGTGCAAAATCAAGGTGATTTCTTGCTGTTAGATAACGATAGCTTGGCGAGCCAGAAGATGTCGCAAATGGTTCAAGACAAAACCCACATACAGCGCGGCAAGCTAGCGCTGGACTGGTTTGTTAAAGCCCCTAAAAAAATGCCTTCACCATTGAACGTGACATTTAATGGGCTTGAAGATGCGGGTAAAAGTAAATTGATTGCGTATAGCAGTTTTCTGGTGAGTGGGTCTTGGTAACTGGGCGGGCTGATACCGGTGGTTTCCTACGTTGCACGTCTCGATAAGTTTATTAGCCAAGAGTTAGGTTATAAGAAACGCCAAGTGCAGCTGTTGCTGGCCCGTGGTTTAGTGAGTGTCGATGATGTGATCTGCTATGAGGGCCAGCAACGCATCGGTCAATTTTCAAAATTAGAAGTTGAAGGCCAACTGCTAAGGCAGCACACGCCCATTTACCTAATGCTTCATAAACCTGCGGGTATTGTCAGTGCTACGGTAGATGATAAACACACCACGGTATTAGACATTCTGCCATCAAAGTACCAAGGTTTACACATTGCAGGGCGCTTAGATCGCCACAGCACGGGCCTGTTATTGTTAACCAATAATGGCCAATGGTCTCGACAGATCACTCAGCCCAACACCAAACTCCCTAAACACTACACAGTGACTGTTGCTAACCCCATTACTCAAGCAGAAATAGATGCTTTTGCCAGGGGCATTTATTTTGCCTTTGAAGACCTAACTACGGCGCCAGCACAACTTATTATGACCACCGCGACAAGCGCCCAAGTGATATTAAAAGAAGGGCGCTACCATCAAATTAAGCGCATGTTTGGCCACTTTCGTAATCCAGTGCTGAGTATTCATCGCACTCAAATCGGTCATATTAGGCTGCCTGCAGATATGGCGCCAGGAGGTTATCGTGTGGTTTCAGACCCCTTGCACTTTTGAACGCAACTTTTTGGTTTGGCCCTTTTGATTCTTAGTATCTAAACGCCTGGTTTTAGAACCTTTGGTAGGTTTGGTGGCGATCCTGCGCTTTTCTTGCACCATTGCTGCTTGGATGACTTGAGTTAATTGTTCTAGTGCAGTTTGACGGTTACTGTCTTGGCTGCGGCTGCCTTGAGACTTAATAATAATTTTTCCAGAAGCGCTAATTCGATGATCGGCGGTATTTAATAACTTGTGCTTCACATAGGCGGGTAGGGCGGTTGACGCCCTAATATCAAAAAATAAATGTACCGCTGTAGAGGTCTTGTTAACGTGCTGGCCACCGGCTCCCTGTGAACGAATGAATTGCTGTTCAATTTCGTGATCAGGGATCATGATGCGGTTAGATATCTTTAACATGTGGGTTCTCGTTTAAGGTCGCAACAAATGTTTTTGCTGAAACTCAGGGCTGACCTTAGTGAGCCAATAACTCATGGCACAGGTTACGATAAATGCGAACACCAAGCGGAACCAGAGTACGCCAGAAAGGTGAGCGCCCAATAAAAGCACGAGCAGGGTATCTTCAATAAGGCTGTGGCAGAAGCCAAGAAATACTAGCGAGGTAAAGACGTCCTTCTTAGACACATGGCCTGCATGGGCCTCCTTGATGAGTAAGCCACCGCCAAAAGACAGTCCTAGGGTAATGCCCACCAAGGTGATTGTAGAGGCCTCTTTGCCAATACCCATCAATTTAAGTACCGGACGTAGTAGCCATTGAATGAGTTTTTCTACCCCAATAACGCGCAAAACTCGCAAAAAAGTAAGTAACACAATAATGATCAGTTGAATCATGACGAGGGCTTTTAATTGGCCTAATAACCAATGATTCAAACCCTCAGCAATGGGTTCTGGTTGCCACATCATTTGCGATGGTTGCTGTAGCCATTGAGTTTGATCATAGAAGGTATGGAGTAACCAAGCAAAGGTAAAGGCACCCAATAAGCGGGTAATAATGGCGGTTCTCATTCTCATGCCCGCTAGTTGGGCAATCCGTACCTCGATAGGCAGGCCGTGAGCCATCAACAGCAGGCCGCTCAATACGGTGACTTGGGCCACGGTTAAACTGGTTTCGCCAGCCAAAGAGTAAAGTACAATAATACCGCCATAGATATTGGTGGCTATGGTGGCGGCCCACACTAAACCCATTTCTTGGGGTAACCCCACAAGGGCCATTACTGGGCCTAACCACTGGCCTAAAAGGGCTATTGCTCCCACTTCTTCCAGCACTTTAACAAGTAAAATAATGGGCACCATCAGCTTAAAAAGAGTCCATGAAACAGCAATGATTTCATCAAATAATGGCTTAAAAAATAGCTTAAAAAATGGTGGCGTTGGGAGCATGAAAGCGACCTTAATGTAGACGCACACTCTAGCACCGGCGGCATCAGACAAGATGGTAACTGATTTGTACAATCACATCCATTGACACAGATAACAACGCCATGCACTATTCTCTACTAGATTTGAGCCAACGGACAAGATTAATGAGCAGCGCCTTACTTTTAGCCTTAATACCCACCTTCTTTTTTGTCTCTGTCACCCCTGGCATGTGCATGACCTTGGCGCTGACCTTGGGTATGACCGTGGGTATACGCCGCACTATGTGGATGATGTTGGGTGAACTCATTGGGGTGGGCTTAGTTGCCATTTTAGTGGTTATAGGCGTAGCCGCACTCATTGTGCAATACCCAGAAATGTTTGTGGTGCTAAAAATTGCTGGTGGAGGCTACCTACTGTATTTGGGTATTCAACTATGGCGCTCTAGGGGCAAGATGGCCATTGACCTAAATGGGACCCCCAAAAACACAGGGCGTTTACAACTCGCTAGCCAAGGCTTTATTACCGCTGTTGCTAACCCCAAAGGGTGGGCTTTTTTTATTGCCTTGTTGCCCCCATTTATAGATCCTACGCGGCCTATGCCGAGTCAAATGGTGGTTTTGTTGAGTGTAATCTTAAGCCTTGAGGCACTGTCTCTTATGGTTTATGCGCTGGGTGGCAAAAGCCTCAGTAAGGTGTTGCAAAAGAGTGGCAATGTTCGTCTCATGAACCGTATTGCAGGGACTTTAATGATCGGTGTTGCCGCTTGGTTGGCCTTGGGGTAGGCGGGGTGTCAACGAGAAAAGTGCCATGAAATTGCAAAAATGGCGTTGGTTGGCACTACTCACTTGTATTGTGATCCTGCTGGCAAGCGCAAGCTATGTCATTTCCTATCAAACCTTCATCGAAACCGAAAAGCAAGGGGCGCAAGACCGAGCTAAGCACTACCATAGTTTGTTGGCGGGCATGCTAAACCAGCACAAGCCTTTGTTGAGTGTGCTCACAGAAGACCCGGGAGTGGTGGGTGCGCTGTCTTTGTCACAGTCTGGTTCAGACCAACACAATCAACTGAATCAACGTTTAGAGCGCTATGCGACATTTTCTGGTTTAGAGGCTATCTATCTCATGGACCGTGAAGGAGTGACACGAGCCACGTCTAATTACCAGCAACACCCTCGGTTGTCTTTTATGCATAAGAATTATGGCTTCAGGCCCTATTTCAAGGCCGCCATCAAAGGCCAAGAGGGCTCTTATTTTGCTGTGGGTGCGACTACGGGTTTGCCCGGATACTTTATTTCCAGCCCCGTATTAAACCCATCGGGTCAGGTCATTGGCGTGCTTGCGGCCAAAATTGATGCAGCCATGCTGTCGATGATTTGGCAATCCACGGAAGACCTTGGCTTTATCACCAACGATACCGGGGTGATTATTCTGTCCAGTAACCCTGCTTGGCTTTATCAGACCATTACTGCGCTAACCGCTCAGCAAATTAATCGAATTCGTTCGCAAAAACAGTTTTCAGGTCAGCTTCTTCCACCACTTGCTTGGTCTCCAGTAGACGACCTATTCGTGACGGTGGAAACAAAAGATTACCTTTATACACCCCATGAAATTGGCTCTTCGGACTGGGTATTACATCTATTGTCAGACCCTGCGGCGGTGAAAAAAAATGCTGCCTTTGTGGCGCTTGTAGTGAGTGCCTTGTCACTGTTTTTGCTGAGTTGGGGGCTGACGATACGCTCAAGAACAATCAAGCAATCACTGTTAAAAAGTGAGCTAAATCGTAGTAAATTAATACAAATGAACGATAACCTAGAGGCAGAAATCGGTGAACGCCATCGTGCTGAAAAGCGGCTCTCCTTGGCCCAAAAGGAACTCGTTCAAGCCAACCGTATGGCGGCACTGGGTCAATTATCTGCGGCAGTGATTCACGAATTAGGCCAACCTTTAGCGGCCTTTAAAAACTATATTACCGCGGCGGAAATGGATCCCGACGGCGAAGATATGCGTCTGTTATTGGCTAATTTAGACTCAGTGGCCCTGCGCATGCAAAGTACGACGTCGCAATTACGGTTTTTTTCTCGGCCGGATGAAACCAAATTTGTGTTAGTGGATCTGCACCAAGTGGTAGCCAGTGCTATAGAGCTGACTCGGGCTCAATGTGACCAGGCCAAGGTGCATTTGAAATGGTCCCCCAGTATACCCAATCAAGCCTTCGTCATGGGTCAAAGCTTGCGCTTAGAGCAAGTCATCGTTAATCTATTGATCAATGCCTTTGCTGCTGTGAACGAGGGTGGGCAGGTACTTGTGAACCTAGAACATGAGCAGGATAATTGGCTACTAAGGGTAGCCGATAATGGTGCTGGTTTTGGCGCTCAGGACCTTGAAGAATTATTTCAGGCCTTCTACACCACGAAGGCTAGCACCGATGGTATGGGCTTAGGTTTGGCCATTAGTGCGGCTATTGTTAACGAACATCATGGTCAAATTTGGGCCCAAAACAGCACTTTAAATGGGGCTGAGTTTGTGGTCACTATTCCACGCGCGGTCTAATAATCAATGAAAAATATGCAACCCACTTATAATGTATTAATCATCGATGACGATGCCGAAGTAAGGCGCTCACTAGTGCACTTGTTCGAGCGCGCTAAGTGGCAGGTTAATGAACTTCCTAATGCCATCAATGGCGCTAAAAAAATAATGAGTATTAATCCAGATGTGGTCATTTCTGACGTTAAAATGCCCAGTGTTAGTGGTTTACAGTTGTTTGAAGAAAGCCTTGCAGGCGCCCATTGTCCACCCTTTATATTTGTTTCAGCACATGCTGATGTGGCTATGGCTGTTAAAGCCATGCAAGAGGGTGCCTACAGTTTTTTAGAAAAACCATTTGACCCAAAGCGCTTGTTAATGGCGGCGCAAAATGCCGCTAAGCAAAGTCGATTACAGCGTCAAAACCATCAGTTGCACGCTCAAATAGCGGCTCTTTCCGGCTTAGATCAGCTGCTTGTAGGCAATAATCCGGCCTTAGTTAAGGTGAGGGGTGAGCTACATCAATATGCTCAAATACTCGCTCCGGTAATGCTGCATGGAGAGACAGGTTCTGGTAAAGAACTGGCTGCAAGGGCCTTACACAATTTGTCGCAACGCTCGGCCCAACCCTTTGTAACGGTGGATTGCTCGGCCATGGCCAGTGATCATTTTGGCACCATGATGTTTGGCTCATCGACCCAAGAAACCTGTTACCTGCAAGCTGCGGAAGGGGGTACTTTGTTCTTAGATGAACCCAGTGCATTGTCAAATGATCAACAAGCTGCATTATTGCGGGTGGTTGATACGGGCCAATACCATCCTTTTGATGCGATTGCTGTTAAGCATGCCAACGTGCGCATTGTATCGGCCACCAATGGCAGTGTGGAACAACAGATTGCCACGGCTCAATTACGAGAAGACTTGGCCTTTAGGCTCAACAATTTTGCCATTATCATGCCTAATTTACGTGATTTTAGTGATGATATTTATATGTTGTTCAATTATTTTAGCGAACACTACTTTCGGCTGTATGATACGCCGCTGGTGCCCCTAGATACGGAAGACATTAGCAGTATTATGGCGCATACGTGGCCCGGTAATGTGAGGGAATTAAAACACCTAGCAGAGCGGCGAGTGGTGCGTAGCCAACAAGGTGATAGTTCGGTATCTTTGGCCATGAGGCAAGTTGAAGGTGCGCATAAGCATGCCCATAAATCGATGTTGCGACCTGCAGTGGCAGCTTTTGAGCGCGCGCTTATTGCTCAGTCTTTAATTGACCATGAAGGTAAAATGGACTCGGTAGCAGAAAGTCTTGGCATTGGCCGTCGCACTTTAAACGAGAAAATGGTTAAGTTAGATTTGGACAAGTCTAATTTTTTGTAATCAGCGGTTTTCCGCTAGCCCCTAGCGTGACCATTAGCGATTTTCTTCCTAGCCAAAAGCCACATAGCCACCTAAGATACGGCCACAATAACAACTGATGGAAATGATTATGTTTAATAAAGCAATCAAAACTGGCTTATGTGCAGCCGTTGCACTGGCCGTTTCTGGCGAAGTATTAGCTGAGCAGTGGGATGTGTCTCTATGGGGCAAGCAACGTGCGTTTACTGAGCACGTAGAAAAGCTGGCAGAACTTGTTAGTGCTAAAACTGGTGGCGAATTTACTCTCAATATATCTTATGGCGGCTTGTCAAAGAACAAAGAAAACCTAGATGGAATCTCCATCGGTGCATTCCAAATGGCCCAGTTCTGCGCGGGTTACCATCGGGATAAAAACCCGTCCATCACCGTGCTTGAATTACCATTTTTAGGCGTGAGTACCCTCGAACAAGAACGCTCTATTTCTCAAGCTGTGTATCAGCATCCAGCAGTACAAAAAGATTTGGGACGCTGGAATGCAACCTTACTGATGCCTTCACCTTTGCCACAGTACAATATTGTGGGTGTAGGTGATGCGCCTAAAACCTTGAGTGATTATGAAGGTTTAAGTGTCCGTGCTACTGGCGGTATCGGCCAAGCAATGGCTGCAGTGGGTGCAGTGCCCACCTCTATGTCTGCCTCTGAAGTGCGTCAAGCGTTAGATAGTGGCGTTGTCAAAGCGGTTGCATTTGCGCCCCATGCGCACATGTCGTTTGGCACAGTGGAAGCGGGTAAGTGGTGGACCACTAACTTGAATCCAGGCACGGTAAACTGCCCAGTTGTAGTTAATTCAGATGCTCTAGCAGACTTGTCTGATGACCATCGTAACGCTTTGTTAGGCTCGGTTGATGAAGCCTTAGATCACTACATCGCAACCTACAATGGTAAAACCATGAATGCTTGGGGACCTACCCTAGAAGCGAAGGGCATTGAGTCTGTTTCCTATACTGAGGCAGAGCTTTCTGCATTCAGAAGCAAGGTTGCTGGCCCAGCGGCTGCCGCTTGGATTAAAGACAATGCTGCCAAAGGATTACCCGCTCAAGAGTTGTATGATCTTGTGACAGGTCTAATTTCTAAGTAGTTCGATCCTTGATCAATCACCCATATCTGCTGCAATAGTGGATATGGGTATGGAGCTTATATGGCAGGTGTAGGTCAAGTAATCGAAGATGGCTCACTCCTGAGCTGGATAGATCAGCAATTACACAAGGTAGAATCGGCATTGGCCTTGGTCAGTGGCTTAGCTATTTTTAGTCTCATGCTGTTAGCTGTCGTGTCAGTTGCAGGCCGGCATTTTTTTAATATGCCCCTACCAGGCTATGTTGACTGGATAGAACAAGCGATGCCCCTCATCGCCTTTATGGGAATTTCTTACACCCAGCGTAACGGCGGTCACATTCGTATGGATATGTTAGTGGCTCAGCTTAATGGCAGGGCCCTATGGTTGTTCGAATGGCTCACCAGTTTGTGTGTTCTAGTGCTCATATTATTGCTCATCTGGGGCTCTTGGGCGCACTTTTCTCGTAGTTTCGATTTTTCTGTGCCTTGGTGGAGTCGTGACAGTTCGATGGACATTGCCCTGCCACTATGGCCTGCTAAATTGGTGGTGCCACTGGCTTTTTCCGTATTAGCGTTGCGCTTAATGATTCAATTATGGGCCTTTGGTGTGGCTTTTGTGACCAACGCATCTATCCCTGTTGCTGTGCCCCTTGTGTTAGATGCGGCGGCACAGGCGGCTGCAGAGTCGAAGTACATTAGTGAAAATGAAGAGAGTCAGCGTTCATGACAAGTATTGAAATAGGCATTGTTGTTTCACTGTGCATGCTGGTTATGGTGATTATTGGTATGCGAGTAGCCTTTGCTGCCGCGCTATCTGGTTTAGTGGGATTAGTTTGGATCTTTTGGGCAAAAAAAGGCTTTGACCCTGAGGCTTTTTGGTGGGCTCTAGGTGTAGCAACTAAGACGGCAGGTCAAGTGCCCCATTCCAAAATATCGGCGCAGGCGCTGTCGTTAATTCCCACCTTTATATTAATTGGTTACCTTGCTTACCATGCAGGTTTAACCAAAGCATTATTCGAAGCTGCAAAACGCTGGGTCGGTTGGTTGCCCGGTGGTATGGCTGTGGCGACTGTATTTTCTACCGCAGGCTTTGCAGCCGTGTCTGGCGCCTCAGTGGCAACATCTGCAGTATTTGCGCGTATCGCTATTCCTGAGATGCTTAAGGTCGGTTACGATAAGCGTTTTGCTGCTGGCGTCGTAGCGGCTGGAGGCACTTTGGCCTCACTAATCCCACCTTCAGCTATTCTTGTGGTCTATGCCATTATTGTTGAACAAGATGTGGGTAAATTATTGCTTGCAGGCTTTGTACCCGGTGCTTTTTCGGCGTTTATCTATGCCGCCTTAATTATTGGCATCGCCGTGGTCAAACCTGGTTTTGGCCCATCAGTATCAGGTTATACCTGGGGCGAACGCTTTAGATCACTGCCGCCGGCATTGCCTATTGTAGCGGTGGTCGCCATCATCATCTTGTTTGTGTATAACCCCTTTGGTGATGCGATTGGCACCCCCACAGAAGGCGGTGCCCTAGGCGCTTTCGTAGTCTTCTGTATAGCCTTGATTAACGGTATGCGTTGGCCAGCACTTAAAGAGGCCTTGCTAGAATCGGCCAAGCTTGCGGTGATGATCTTTACCATCATCTGGGGTGTATTGATCTTTGTACGCTTTTTAGGTTTTGCAGGTTTGCCTTCGGCTTTTTCAGATTGGATTACCTCCCTCGATCAAAGCCCCATTTTGATTCTGGTATTTATCTTACTGGCTTATGCGGTGCTGGGTATGTTTATGGATGCCATCGGCATGTTGCTACTGACTTTGCCTGTGGTTTATCCTGCGGTGATGGCACTTAATGGTGGTGAGTCGGTGAGTGCTGCAGACAGTGTGTTTGGCATGTCAGGACCCATGTGTGCCATATGGTTTGGCATTTTAGTGGTGAAAATGGCGGAGTTCTGTTTAATAACCCCTCCTATAGGCCTCAACTGTTTTGTAGTGGCTGGGGTACGTGATGACCTGTCGGTACAAGATGTATTTAAAGGCGTAACGCCTTTCTTTATTGCCGATGCATTCACCATTGCTTTACTGGTGTCTTTTCCAGCCATTGTGTTGTGGCTGCCGCGCATGGCAGCTGGTTAATTTACCCACAAAATTCGATCGCAACATTAACAGTCTGACCGTATTTTGCTTTAACCAGCCTAAATGATGGTGCTACACACCAGTTATTGTCGCACTTGCAGCGCTCTGTCAACTAGAGCATCAAGCAGAGACTGGCCTTAATTGAGGCCAGTTTGCTCCAGTGTTCGCAACCTGTAGATCAAGCCACAACCCACAAACATGACGCCGCAGGCAATAATAATACTTAAGGTGTAGCTGCCAGACCATTGAGCTAACACGCCAGCTGCCGCTGGTGCGGCCATCTGTGCCACACCATAGGATAAGGTCATTTTGCCCATCATTTTGGCGGGACGATTAGGAAAATAACGTCCAGCCATGGTTAGGACTAAGCTCACAAGGCCGATAAAAGTGCCGCCAAATAGTGCCGCACCAATAAAGGTCCAAGCTAACCCTGGGCTTAATAAAGGAATGAGCATGCCCACAAGTTGTAAAATAAAAGCCAATAATAAGGCATTTAAGTTACCTAATTGACGGGCGATTAAATCCCAAATAATGCACGCTGGTGCAGCGGCAAGACCAATAATCATAAAGGTGATGGCGCCATAGTCTTGTTGTCCTGACATTTGATTGACGTGGGCCACGATAAAGGTAATGACCACAGCGTAACCCACCCCTGCACAGAAATAGGCCAGCATAAATGTTTGGATAAATTGAGCAGACGGTGGTTGGTCAATCATCTTATCGCCACTAACGTTATAGCCACTGGTATTGGGTTTAGGCAGCCAACACCATGCGGGGATAGCTAACAATAAGCCGATTGCGGTGAGCCAAAACCAATGCTGCTGCCAACTGATCTGCCCCGCTGCAAGGTAGACAAATAAAGCGGTTAAAAAAATGCCGGCACCCATGCCAATAAAATGAATGCCTAGCTCAGAACGCAATTGATGGCGCAGTAACCAATGCATTACTAGCCCTGACCCAAGTAAGAGGCCCGCGGCGCTGCTTAGACCAGCAAAAAATCGCAAAATACTCCACAACCAAAAATTCTGTGTTAGTGCTAAGCCTACCGTAGTGATTAAAGCCACTATTAAGCCCAGTCGGTATAAGCGGTCTTTTTTTACCAAATCAACAATGTTGGCAGCGATTATAGCGCCGCAAAAATAGCCCACATAATTGAAGGCGGCTAACCAACCCCCTTGGGCAATCCCTAAACCTGCTTGTTGTTGCATTAATGGCAACATGGGTGTGTAGGCAAAGCGAGCAATGCCAACCATTAAAATGAGACTAGCAATACCGGCACATAAAACTTTAAGTCGCTGGGCATTGTGTAGCGTGGGAGCAGAAACAGTGATGGGCATTAAGGGCCTGTGTTCAGATAGAGGGGGAGGCGCCTCATTATGAAGAGGCCCACCACACAATACAATATAGACCTTCCTCTAACACGACTTTTGTAGCGTCTTGGGCTACACTTTCGCAGCTAAATTCACCAGTGATCTAAGGACTTATCATGGGGCAAACATCAGCACTGACAACCAATAGGCTAATTAACGGCAGTGGCCTAATGGGCATTAGTCCTAAGGGTTTAGGGAACGTTTTAATTTTGGTGTTAAATGGCCAACATTATGCCCTCTAGTACGCAGTTGTTTAAGGGGCGTGAACATGCGGTATTTTCTGGTTTTTTCTTTGCATATTTTGCGTGTTTTGGCTTAGTACTACCGTTTTTACCCTACTGGATGGTTAGTCGAGGTTTAGATGCCCAAGAGGCTGCTTTAATCCTGAGTTCTGCTTTTATAAGCAAGGTGTTTTTTGGTTTGGGTGTGGGCATATTGGCTGATGCCACTGGCCATAAAAAACGCTGGATACTGCTGCTGTCGGTGCTCACCTTTTTAGGGTTTGCTGTGTTTGTACAAATTGAGACCTTTTGGCCCATGCTCATGGTTTGGTTTGTGGTAGGTGCTTTGCAAACCAGTCATGTACCTATGGTAGACGGTTTAGCTATTGCCTCAGCGCGTATGGGCAAACTTAACTACAGCAGAGCACGATTATGGGGCTCTGTGGCTTTTATTGCCTCTTCTACGCTTAGTGGGCTTTACATTGCTGCTTATACTATTGAAGCCTATCCTCAGCTATTGCTAGTGCTGGGTGCCATTGTGATTGTGTTCGCAATATCCCTGCCAGACATTCGTCCACAAGCTAAAACAACACGCAAATTGGCCTTCTTAGAGCTGTTTAAATTACCTGGCTTTGCAGCGGTAGTGACTGTGGGTGCTTTATTACAAGCCAGTCATGGTGCCCTCTACGCCATTGGTACTTTGTATTGGCTAGATGCAGGAATTAGTGAAAGCATTATTGGCTTGTTGTGGGCGCAGGGAGTGGCTGCAGAAGTGGTGTTATTTGCTGTGGGCATGTGGGTGTTAACAAAAGTAGGCGTGAAAGGCCTGTTATGGATGGCAGTCATTGGGGGCACTATACGTTGGGTTTTGCTGGGATGGTCGACCGATGTAGGCCTGCTTTTCACTGTGCAGATACTGCATGCTTGCACCTTTGCGGCAACCCATTTGGCCATCACTCAGTACATCACCCAAAAAGTACCAGACCAATTAACGGCGTCTGCTCAAACCTTATATGATGCCCTGGCTCTGGGGGCCTTTATGGGGTTGAGTATGACCTTAGCCGGTGGTTTATACGGACATATTAGCGGGCAAGTGTTTTGGGTTATGGCGTTAATCTCGATTTCTGCTGGCCTTGTGCTAAAACGGTGTAAATGGTAAATTTATTTTATATGATAAATAGTTCTTCAAGGTTAAGTATAAGGTCAACTTTATGTTGTTAGAGCGCTGGTATGAAACCCTGATCTTAGTTCATTTAAGTACCATTGGGCCGGCCTTTCTTATTGGCACTTATCTGATGTTGAACAAGAAGGGAACTAGGCAGCATAAGCGTTTAGGCCGGGTTTATATGGGCCTCATGTTATTGACAGCGCTGGTGACCTTATTGATATCAGCCCAATTAGGCCCTACCTTATTCGATCACTTTGGCTACATTCATTTGTTGAGTTTATTAGTGCTTTATAGTGTTCCAAGCGCCTACTTTGCGATCAAAGTGGGCGATGTAAAGACTCACAAGTGGAGTATGATCGGGGTTTATATAGGAGGTCTGTTAGTGGCTGGGATATTCGCCTTGATGCCAGGGCGCTTGCTGGGTGATCTGCTTTTTAATGAGCTACCTTAGTTGTCACTCGGGACTCGTCACTAGTCATGACCTCAACCTCAATTTTTAACAGTTCAAATATCTTTCATCAACCGCAAGGCATCATAAATGGCCGCGTGTACATTGCGTGCTGCCACTGCATCACCAATGCGAAACAACTGAAACTGGCCTTCATTATTACGTTTAACCGTTTGTGGTTTGCCGTTGATAAAAGCGTCTTGGTCGAGTTCGCCAGCATTAGACGACAAAGGTTTAAGGTCGAAATAAAGCGCTTCTAAGGGCAGGGTGCCGTGGTTCACGACCACTTGATCAATAATACGGTGTTTGTTCACGACCCCATAATCACTGCTCAGGGTGGCTTTGAGGTGGGCTGACTCACGCTCTACTTTGTCGACCCGGTAGGTAACACTAAAGGTCACGTCTAAATCCTGTAGGGAGCGCATATAGGGCACTAAATTCATAGCCATAATTTCAGGGGCAAAGCTTCTATCGGGGGTCATTATTTCTAATTTTGCTCCGCTCTGTGCGATCAACTCTGCGGCTTGCAGTGCAGGGTGATCCCCCGCATCATCAAAAATAAGCACGTTTTTACCAGGCTTTACATCACCCGCTAAGATATCCCAGCAAGACACCACCAAGTCATTACCTTGGCTTAATACGTCAGTATTGGGCATGCCCCCCGTGGCAATAATGACAGCATCAGGTTGGAGCCGTAAAACGTCGGCTGGCTGCGCCCAACAGTTAAATTCAAAACTCACATGATGTTTGAGACATTGCTGCATGCGCCAGTCAATAATGCTCATCAGCTCTTTGCGTCGGGGCGTCTGTGCAGCGAGTCTAAGCTGGCCTCCTTCTTTGGGAGAAGCTTCAAGTACTGTCACCTTGTGACCTCTTTCAGCGGCAATACGAGCGGCTTCTAAACCGGCAGGGCCAGCTCCCACAATGACAAGTTTTTTGATCTTTTCGGCCTTGCTAAAGGTATGGGGCATGGTTAACTCACGCCCTGTAGCGGCATTGTGCATGCATAATGCATCTCCCGCTTGATAGATGCGGTCAAGGCAATAGTTAGCACCTACACAGGGTCTAATGTCCTGTTCTCGGCCTTGCATTAGCTTTTGGATAAGATGAGGGTCTGCCATGTGCGCGCGAGTCATGCCTACCAAGTCAAGTTGACCACTGGCAATGGCATACCTTGCGGTGGCTAGGTCAGGTATCTTGCCAGCATGGAAAGTAGGCATGCCGGTGGCAGCCCTGACTTTGCCCGCAAAGTCTAAGTGGGGAGCATTTTTCATGCCCATGATGGGTATGACATCGGTCAAAGCCGCATCGGTATCAATATGACCACGAATGACATTAAGAAAATCCACCTGGCCCGTATCTTTGAGTATTTTTGAAATAGCCACACCTTCAGTGGCACTTAAGCCGCCGGCCATGGCCTCATCTGCGGTGTAACGAATACCCAGTACCATTTCATCACCGATGCGTTGGCGAATCGCTGTTAGTACGTCAAGGGTAAATTGGACACGGTTTTGCAGTGGAGCATGGTTGGCGCCACCATAGGGGCCATCCATGGTATTGGTGATGGGTGACCAAAACTGGTCCATCAAGTGCCCATAGGCTTGCAACTCAATACCATCCATACCCGCTGCCGCCATGCGTTCTGCTGCATCAGCATAGTCTCTAATAATACGCTCAATGTCCCAGTCTTCTAGGCGCTTGGGAAACGCGCGATGAGCCGGCTCACGCCGGTGAGACGGCGAAACAGCAGGTAACCAGTCGCCTTTGTTCCAGCCGGTGCGGCGCCCCAAGTGAGTTAATTGAATCATCACTTTAGTGCCATGCTGGTGGCAGGCATCGGTGAGTTCACTGAGCCAAGGCACAACCTCATCTTTGTAGGCAAGAATATTATTAAACACTGGAGGGCTATCTTTAGACACGGTCGCCGAACCCGCTGTCATCGTCAGGCCCACCCCAGCTTTGGCACGCTCTTCATGGTAGGCCCTGTACCTTTGTTTAGGCATGCCATCTTGGGGGTACGCAGGCTCATGTGAGGTGATCATGATGCGATTTTTTAACTGTAAATGTTTGAGCTGGTAGGGCTCTAGCAATGGGTCTTTATGGTTCACTGACGCACCTTCCCTTGAGGGTAAAAATAAATACTAGCTAAAAGGCTAATAGCACTAGCCAATATTATGTGTATCATTCCACGCTTGGAACTTGAATAATCACATTAAGGGATAACTGATGCAAGCAATTATAATTAACAAAGATGATAGCGGTTACAGCGCGCAAATGAGCCAAATTGAGGACCAACAATTACCCGCTGGTGACGTGTTAATTCAAGTTGATTATTCGACTCTCAACTACAAAGACAGTCTTGCAATCACCGGCACTTCTCCCATTATCCGCAATTTCCCCATGGTGCCAGGTATCGATTTTGCAGGCACGGTAGAACACAGTGACCATGCTGACTTTAAGGCAGGCGACCCAGTGCTACTCAATGGCTTTGGCGTAGGTGAAGGCCATTGGGGTGGTTTGGCGCAAAAGGCCCGTGTTAAAGGGGATTGGTTGGTGCCCTTGCCCGCTGCCTTTACGCCTAAACAAGCCATGACCATTGGCACTGCGGGATACACCGCCATGTTGTGTGTCATGGCCCTAGAACAACAAGGCGTGACGCCAGACCAAGGTGAGATTTTAGTCACAGGCGCTGCGGGTGGCGTGGGTAGTGTTGCCATTAGTCTGCTGGCTAAGCTAGGCTATAACGTAGTGGCTTCTAGTGGCCGACCGGAAGAAAAAGACTATTTGTTAAGTTTAGGTGCTACCCAAGTGATGGATCGTAATGAGCTGAGCGAAAAAGCTAGGCCTTTGGCTAAGGAACGTTGGGCGGGTGCCATCGATGTTGCTGGTAGCCATACTTTAGCCAATATTTGCGCGTCTATGAAGTATGGTGGCACTGTTGCAGCCTGTGGTTTAGCTCAAGGGTATGATCTACCCGCCACAGTGATGCCATTTATCTTACGTGGCATCACCTTAGCGGGTATTGATAGTGTTTATCGGCCTAAGGCCGATCGCATTGCGGCATGGAATCGTTTAGCACAAGATCTAGACCTCACTCATTTAGAGGCCATCATGACTGAAATAACCTTGGCCGAGGCTTTAGAAACCGCCCAAGAGCAAATACACGGCCGCACCCGTGGCCGCTTTGTGGTGAATGTAAACGCCTAATTTAGTGTTAACCATACCACGTCTATAACGCTCAGCACGCGGCTTATGCCATGGCTGGGGAGTGTTCGTGGTTAAGTCGCAGTGGCTAATGTTTTGGGTGGGTGGCGTATCTGCATGGCCATTAAGATCAGTGCCATAGCCACACATTGAAGGTAGTTAAGGCTGCCGCCTAACACCACTGTGCCGCACACCAGTGCCACCACTAACTCCAAAGCACCTGCGATGCTAGTTTGCTCTGCGCCCACTTTAGGGGCGCCTAGAGTAAACAGGAACTGTGGCAAAGTGGTGGCCAAACCTGCTAACGCAATTACCCACACATAACCCTCGAGAGATTGAGGCGCCCACACGCTGGGTTGGCTCATGATAGCCAGCGGCAGCAATACCAACACATGCCCAAGCAGTCCACAACGCATTCTTTGCATGGGAGCCAGGGGCTTGCGCGGTTTTGCCCAGTAGTGAATGGTCAAGGCAAACACTAACGGTGCCAAAAAACAGCTTAAAGTAGGCAGCCATTGATGTGTGGCTAACTGTTGTGGTTGAAACACTAAGCTGG
>Ga0307488_10000977_pt1 | contig 23834 bp, 13 predicted proteins | sample SB02metaG_FD_202248 | JGI IMG/M metagenome (GOLD analysis project Ga0307488, IMG submission 202248) | Sea-ice brine microbial communities from Beaufort Sea near Barrow, Alaska, United States - SB 0.2 | ecosystem: Environmental > Aquatic > Marine > Coastal | place: USA: Alaska | collected... | reverse complement strand
ATGCTTTGCTGGAACGAAAAAAGGATGATGGTCGAACTGAGAATGTCGAACTCCTGGATAGCTGAATTATTTACCGAACGCTTTGGATCCGAGCCTGAATGGCTGGTGCAGGCTCCGGGGCGAATCAATTTGATCGGTGAGCATATCGATTACCTCGGAGGATCTGTGATGCCGGCAGCGATTGACCGATCGCTGAGGATGGGGGTTCGGGCGAATGGGACGGATCGGGTCAATGTGTGGTCTTCTGAGCAACCAGTTGAGGATGTGCTGGTTAGTTTTGGATTGTCGGATTTGAAGCCCTTCGAAGGGGATCGCTATTGGCTGAATTACATCGGCGGAGTAATCGAAATGCTGCGTCGTGATGGGCTGGAGTCGATCGGTTTTGACGCAGTGATCACCACTGACCTTCCGAGCGGCGCGGGGTTGAGCAGCAGCGCGGCTTTGGAAACGGCAACGGCTTTGGCCGTGGAATCGCTGACTGGGCAGCAACTCGATCCGATTCGGCGGGCTATGTTGTGTCGTCAGGCTGAGCATGAGTTTGCGGGCGTGCCTTGTGGCATCATGGATCAAATTGCGGTGGGACTGGGCCGGAAAGATCATGCCTTGATGCTCGATTGCAGTGATGCCTCGTTCGTTCCGGTTAAGATTCCCCGGGGAATCGCAATTCTAGTTTCGGACACTCGGGTCAACCATGCGCTGGGCGACGGTGAGTACAGAAAGCGTCGCGAAAGTTGCGATAAAGCCCTGCAATTTCTTGCCAAAGCAAGTTGGAGTGAAGTTTCCGCAGATGATTTGAAGCTCCATAAATCCGAACTCGGCCCTTTGCTTCACCGTCGAGCGCGACATGTGATTTCAGAAATGGTGAGGGTTTCGACAATGAGAAATGCGCTGGCAAACGGCGACCTCGGACAGGTCACCGAAATCATGAAGTCAGGCCACGAGTCTCTGCGCGATGACTTCGAGGTGAGCTGCCCTGAGTTGGATTTGCTAGTGGAAGCAGCTTATGAATTTGGCACCGACCGCGGGTTAGTTGGAGCGCGAATGACGGGCGGTGGATTTGGCGGATCAACCGTTAGCCTTGTCCGGGAAGAAGCGGCCGAATCTCTTAAAACTCATGTCGAGACCGCTTTCCGGGAACAGTTTCAATCCGAAGCAAATTGCTTTGTCGCCACAATCGCTAACGGGGCTTCTGCAACGGTAGCTACATAGAAAATGGAGAAATAGTATGAAAACGCCACCAATCCTTACATCAATAATTGCCTTGTGCCTGCTGCTTGGAAAAACGTATGCGGAAGAATCCGTGTTTGGGAAAATGCCAGACGGCCAAGAGGTAAAGATATTCGTTTTAACCAATGCCAGTGGGATGACCGCAAAGGTCACTGAGTATGGAGCTATTCTTGTTTCGATTGAAGCAGCGGACCGGGATGGAAAATTCGCTGATCTGACTCACGGTTACGACACATTGGACGGTTGGCTCTCCAATACTTCCTATTTTGGTGCGACGGTGGGCCGCTTTGGTAACCGAATTGCCCAGGGTAAATTCACTCTCGACGGCAAGGAGTATCAACTCGCGACGAATAACGACCCCGGCGGAATTCCATGCCACTTGCATGGTGGCGTCAAGGGTTTTGACAAGGTCGTATGGAAAGGGAAAGCGTTTAAGACGAGCAAATCGAGTGGTGTCACTTTAACCTATGTCAGCAAAGACGGTGACCAAGGATACCCCGGTAAGCTTTCCATGAAAGTTACCTATACCCTAAACGATGACAACGAATTGATCTGGGAGGCCAGCGCGACTACGGATGCACCCACGGTGTTGAACCTGGTTCATCACTCCTATTGGAACCTTAGCGGAGATCCGAAGACTACGATTAACGATCATGAGTTGACATTGTTTGCGGATCATTATTTACCTACGGATGCCGGCCTGATTCCTACGGGAAAGAAGGTGCCGGTCAAAGGCACTCCAATGGATTTCACCAAGGCGCATCGCATTGGAGAGCGAGTCGAAGCTGAATTCGAAGCCCTGGAATTTGGCGGTGGGTATGACCACGCCTGGGTTCTGAACGGGGAAAAGGACGGCGAGCTTACTCGGGCCGCCCGTCTTCGTGATCCCAAGACCGGTCGCATGATGGAGATCTCAACCAATCAACCTGCAATCCAGTTCTACGGAGGCAATTTCCTTGATGGATCCGCCATAGGAAAAGGCAAGGTCGCCTACCAATTGCGAACGGCGCTCTGCCTCGAAACCGAAGGCTGGCCGGATGCTCCCAACAATCCAAATGCCCCAAGTGCCGTTTTGCGCCCCGGTGAAACCTACACTCATAAGGTGGTTCACCGTTTTTCCGCGGAAAAATTCAATCGGAATAAGATCTCAACAGAATGACAACTCTCCTTACTTTTGTTCTCTTCACAGCGGCTGTCGCGTTTCTTACCTGGTGGATCACCCGCGGAAAAGGCACCGATACTGAGGATGGCTTTTTCCTCGCCGGACGCAGCCTTACCGGTTTGGTCATCGCAGGTTCTTTACTGCTCACGAACCTGTCTACCGAGCAATTGGTTGGGCTCAACGGTGGATCGTTTAAAGAGGGGCTATCCGTGATGGCGTGGGAGGTGGTGGCCGGTATTTCACTGGTCGTTCTGGCATTGTTCTTTCTGCCCCGGTATTTGAAAAGCGGCATTGCAACCATTCCGCAGTTTCTTGAGGAAAGATATGGAGCCGGTGTGCGAGCCTTGACGACCGGCGTATTTATTGTCGCCTATATGTTTATTTTGCTGCCCTTCGTTCTCTACAGTGCAGCAAAAGCACTATCATCGATGCTGAATCTACCGGAGGCACTCGGGATGAGTCAATTTGGTACCATTTGGGCAATCGTTGCCTTTGTCGCAATCATTGGTTCCGGTTACGCAATCTTTGGAGGCTTACGTGCCGTGGCCGTTTCAGACACCTTCAATGGATTGGGCTTGCTGATTGGCGGATTTTTGATCACCTATTTTACTCTGAGCCATGTCGCAGGCGACGGAACGTTGCTGTCAGCCTTTGGCAAGATTAGTGAAGTCAATCCTGATGCCTTCAATTCGATTGGTCGCGAAGGCGAGGACATCAACGGTTGGGCTCCTCTTTTTACCGGGGTGCTTTTACTGAATTTTTTCTATTGGTGTACGAATCAGCAAATTATCCAGAGGACCTTCGGAGCGAAGAATTTAGCGGAAGGACAGAAAGGCGTTCTCTTGGCAGCCTTCTTTAAAATTCTCGCGCCCTTAATCCTTGTGGTTCCCGGGATCGCAGCTTTTTACATTGCCAATTCAGATGAAGCTTTCAGAGCTACACTGGTCAATGACGCGGGGGAAGTTGACAGTAATAGTGTCTATGGATCACTGGTTCGCCTCGTTCTACCCGCGCCGCTTACCGGATTCTTCGCAGCTGTTGTGATGGGGTCGATCCTTTCTACTTTTAATTCCGTGTTGAATTCCAGCGCTACCCTGTTCTCGCTGGGGGTGTACAAAAAGGCAATCAACCCAGGCGCCAGCCACAAGCAAGTCGTGCGCTCCGGGCAAGTTTGCAGTGCGGTGGTCGCTTTGCTTTCCGCGATTGCCGCGCCACTGGTCTTTGACGGCAAAGATGGGATTTTCGCATTTTTTCAAAGTTTGAATGCAGTCTACTTCATTCCCTTGTTGGCGATTATTCTTGTGGGAATGTTTACAAAATGGGCAGACGGAAATTCGGCTATCATCACCGCCGTGATTGGTCTGCTGATCATGATTTGGGGAACCTTTTTCGGAGGTGATATTGTAACGAAGACCTTTGGATCTGGTTACCATTTTATGGGTGCTGTTTTCGTCGGGCTCGTTGGCCTCCAACTGATTCTTGGTCAATTCATGAGGCGGAAAGAGGCCTATGTGCAAATCGACGCTCAAGTTGTCGACCTCACTCCGTGGAAGCCCGCGCCTTTGGTTGGCGGCATCATGGTTGTATCCGTGATCGTTCTTTACCTCGTTCTCGCAGGATGAAACGGATTTGTCGTCGGTGGTGTGAAATCCCAAGTAAAAATCAAAAAATAATCGGCCAATTTTCCGCCGAAGGAAACTTAGAAATACACAAGCCTCTATGAAAACGAATTACCTCAGCCTTCTCGCGATAATCGCGGCCACCTTCTGTGGGGCCGCAGGTTTCGCGGCCGATTATCCGCTCAAGCCAGTTCCCTATTACGAGGTCGAAATGACGAGTGATTTCTGGCGACCTCGAATGGTCACCCAACGTGAAACGCTGGTTCCGTGGGCCTTTGAACGAACCGAACCGGGTGTCGAACACCTGAAAGCGGCGGGAGATTTTCTGAAAGGAAAAGAAGTGACCGATCACAAAGCTCATCGATTTATCGACTCCGATCTCTACAAAGTGATGGAAGGCGCTGCGTATTTACTCCAACTCGAACGCGATTCTGCATTGGAAGCGAAGATGGATGAAATCATCGCGGTGATCGGTGAAGCCCAGGAGCCAAACGGCTATCTCTATCCCTCTCACACAACCAAAGTCGGGACCGAAAAAAACATGATGGGCGACAAGCCATATTCGTTCATCGTTCACAGTCACGAACTCTACAACATGGGGCATCTCTACGAGGCGGCAGTGGCCTACTACGAGACGACCGGAAAAGATGCCTTGCTGAAGATTGCTGAGAAAAATGCGCAGCATATCAATAAGGTGTTCTTTGAGGGGGATCCCAAATACAACGCCGGCAAGGCGATTCGGCAGGCACCGGGACATCAGGAGCCGGAATTGGCCTTGGTGAAATTATATCGAGTTACCGGCAAAGAGCTCTACCTCGACATGGCGCGGAAGTTTCTCGAAATCCGCGGAGTCACCTACGTGCCGGATGGCGAAGGCGTGATGTCGCCGACCTACGCGCAACAGCATAAGCCGGTGAAAGAACAAAGTGAAGCAGTGGGGCACGCCGTTCGAGCCACCTACCTCTATGCGGCAATGGCGGATGTCGGAACGCTCACGGGAGATGCGGACTACGCCAAGGCGCTGGATCGAATCTGGGGAAACATCACCGATACCCGAATGCACATCACGGGAGGGCTGGGAGCGGTTCATGGAATCGAAGGCTTCGGCCCTCAATACGAATTACCCAACGCCGATGCGTTCAATGAAACCTGTGCTGCGGTGGGAAACGTCCTGTTGAATCACCGGATGTTTCTCATGAACAAAGACGCGAAATACATCGACGTCGCCGAGGTGGCTTTGCTGAACAACGTTCTCGCTGCAGTGAATTTGGAGGGGAATAAATTCTTCTATGTGAACCCACTCGATGCCGATGGCAAATATCCCTTCAATCATGGAACGGCCGGTCGCGCCCCCTGGTTCGGAACGGCTTGTTGCCCGTCAAACATCGCCCGGCTCATTCCGCAGGTCCCGGGGATGTTGTATGCGCATGACGATAGCAATCTCTACCTGACGTTTTACGCAGAGAATGAGACCGAAATTGAGATGGGTGAAACGGCCGTGAAACTGGCTCAAGAAACGGCTTATCCGAATGCCGGCACGGTTAAAGTGAGCATCAATCCTGCCTCCGAAAAGACTTTCAAAGTGCACGTCCGAATCCCGACCTGGGCTCAGGGAAAACAGTTCGTTCCCGGTGATCTCTATGATTTCACAGAACCTGTGGAAGCCGCGTGGGACCTTTCGATGAATGGCGAAAAGCTTGAGGGATTGAAATTGGAAAAGGGCTTCGCAGTGATTGAACGGAATTGGAAAGCGGGTGATGTGGTGGAGTTGAATTTGCCGATGGCGCTTCAGGCAAACAATTGTCACGAGGAAGTGGAAGAAAACCGGAACCGACTTGCCTTTACACGCGGGCCATTCGTGATGTGCGCGGAAGGCATCGACAACGGTGGGGCGACGCAGCGATTCTTTGTCTCCAAATCGTCTGACGGATCAACGGCAAAGGATGCAATTAAAACGATCGAACACGGAAGCTTTATCCAGTCCACCGTTCAGGCAGAAGCCATCAAAAAGGACGGCTCGACTGCGGCGAATGCACCGCTTGTTCTCACTCCGTATTACGCCTGGAGCAATCGAGGCCCGGGATCGATGACGGTTTGGTTTCCGACCAAAAAAGAGATGGCGGTTTTTGACCCCTTGGCCTTGCCCAATGAAAGCGTCTTCTCTGAGATCACCGCCTCTCACACAGCGGATGAAGACACCGTAACCGCGATTGGCGACGGTGAGGTGGACAAAGGGTCGAGCGGGAATAAAACCCTTCGCTGGACGAGCCGGGGGCAGCCCGGCAAAGAGCAGTGGGTTGTTGGCCGTTTCGCTGAGACCAAAAGCATTCGAAGCGTCGGGGTTTTCTGGATGAATCGCTGGCAGGGAGATGTAAAATTTCCGAAAGAGTGGTCGCTCGAAGTGGAACAGAATGGCGAATGGAAACCGTTCGAACTCTATACCACCGACAAATACGATCAGCGTGCCAATCAATACAATGTGGTCCATCCCGCAGCGCCAACCAAGTGCGATGCAATTCGAATCAAGATGACCCCTCAGCCGGATACAGCCTTGGGAATTTTGGAGGTGCAGGTTGAGTTTGAAAAATAGAATTTACGAACCCACAGGGCAGAATCTGGCTTGCCAGCGGTCTGAGGATGGCCGGACGCGGCCACCGCAAGATGCCCTTGATATAACAGGGTCTGATTGGTAAACCAACCTTATTGATTCGTTTTTTAGTACAATGAAAAATTTATACATTATTGGAGTTCTGGTAGGCCTTTTTTGCCTGCAAAGCCACGCGGCTGATCGACCGAATTTCATCGTCGTCTACGTCGATGATCTGGGATGGGCCGATACCTCGGTTCGGATGATGAACAGCGATCCGGAGTCGGCAAGCGATTTTCATCAGACCCCGCATCTCGAAAGACTGGCTGAGCGCGGAATGAAATTCTCGAATGCCTACGCGCCCTCGCCGACCTGCACGCCGTCCCGCAAGAGTATTCAATTTGGAAAAACACCGGGGCGACTGGGTTACACCTTTGTCCATGATGTTTTGGCCTTGCAGCGAAAACTCGAATGGAAAGATGAAACGTCTCTCGCTGACATTTTGAAAGCTGCAGATCCAAGTTATATCACAGCTCATTTCGGCAAGGGAATGAGCAACGAACAGATGAAAACGATCGGCTATGATGTGACGGATGAGTTCGACGGCAACGCGGACAACGGGAATTTTCATGGGGACTACATCGGTTTAAAAAGCCGCAAAAATCTCCCGCCGGAAAATCCCAAGCGCATGCCCGAATTGAAGAAGCGCTCGGTCGATTTCATCAATGAACACGGCGGAAAGCAGCCGTTTTTCATGATGGTTTCGCATTACGCGGTTCACGTTCCGCATGCAGCGAGGCCTGAATTGATCGAGAAATACCGGAACCTCCCGCGCGGAAAATATTGTAAAGACGACGACTATTTGCCGATCGATGAAATGTCAAAAGGCAAGCTGATCAGCTCGTGGCGGCTTCAATATGCGGCGATGCTGGAGGAGATCGATGAAGGGCTTGGAGCGATTGTCGATGCGGTGGAGAAGACGGGCCAGCTCGAAAATACTTTCGTCATTTTCACATCAGACAACGGTGGTGGTTTGACCCCGAACGGCGCGTTGAAAGGCGGGAAAGCGAACCTTTACGAAGGTGGGTTGCGGATTCCGTTTGTCGTCGCCGGGCCGGGAGTCAAAGAGGGGGCGCAATGCAATGTTCCCATTGCTCAATGGGACCTCCTGCCGACCTGGCATGACTATTCCGGGAGCGAAGGAAAGCTGCCTGACGATCTCGATGGCGGGAGTTTGCGGGAGCTTTTTGAAAACGGTGACGAAGGAAATGTTGCGCGTCCGGTTGAAGGCTTCGTGTTTCATTACCCCTGTTATTTCGCGGCCCCGCTCAGTGTGATCCGACTGGGTGACTACAAGCTGATGGAGCATCTTTTGACCGGTGAGCAAAAGCTTTTTAACGTCACAACCGACTACAAAGAAGTAGAGAACATCATCTACGAAAACCCAAAAAAAGCGCTGGAGCTGAAAGCGGTGATGACGGAATATTTGGAGTCGATCAACGCAGAAGATATTCAGGATGTCTACGAAGCTCGCTTTGATGAACTCGATCATTTTGAAAAGCAGGCGAGGGAAGTTCACGCGAGGAGCATCGAAAACGCGGGCGGTGATGAGGCTGTGATTGCAGCGGCTGATGAAAGGCTTGAAGAGAATCTGGAGCGGTTTGAGAAAAATCGCAAAGAATGCCGTCAAAAAATGAAAGGAACTGAATTTTGAAATGATGTGCTTTAAAAAAAGATCAAAACGGTTTCAAATTCTCGCGTTCTCTGTGGTTTTTTTTGGGGTTCGCGTTTTTTTGAATGCAGACGAAAAACCACCTTTCACAGATTACTGCGAGCGGCTGGAACAGGAAGTTCAGGGTCGGAAACATGGCTTTCTGGCTGGAAACGTAACGTATTACGTTGGCGGTTTTCACGCGAGTTGGAAGCTGATCGAAGATGAGACGATCGGGCTGACGCATCCATTTCATCATGACCTCCGAAGTCGCGGAGTGGGCTTGCTGGAGAGCGAGATTTCAGGGACGGAAAACACGGGGAAGGGGAATGATTACAACGGCTGGGAGTTTTACAAAGATACCAAGGTTCTCTACGGCAGTGTCATCATTGACGGAAAGACTTACGTGCATCCCAAGCCCAAAAGCATGCGGTGGCGGCCGGATAAGATGATCTGCGAATACGAAGTCGGCGGGGTGACGATTCGGGAAGAAAAGTTCATCGCGGCGAATGATGCGGCGGCTTCGGTGATCACGTCGTCGAAGCCGATTGTGTTGGAGTTTTCGGGTCACAGTTTTTTTAATCGAAACAGTGTGTCGTCGACGGCTGAGATTCGGTTCGATCCGCATCAGAATGCGCTGGTGATTTCGGAGGGGGGCACGGTGAAGTCCCGACCCGATCCGGAAGGCGGCGAGCGCGTCGGGTCCTGTGTTTACGAAGGAATGACGACGGTTCTGAGCGCTTCGCGAGGCATGGGCAATACGGTTTCATTCAAGAAAGATGACCGTGGCGTGCAGCAATATCGGTTTCAGGTTCCGTGCGATGGCAAGGGGACGACGGTTTCGTGGGCGATGGCGGATGATCCTCAAACCGCGCTCCAATCCGGTCGCGAAATCATCGAGAATTCCACACCGTGGCTTGCGGCCAAAACGGCGGAGATGAATCGACAACTCAACGAGGAAATTCCGTATTTTCGCTGCCCGGACGAAAAATTCGTCGATATTTATTACTACCTTTGGTCGCTCTATCTCATGTATTACATCGAGGTGGGCGAGGGCTGGGAGATGGAAAATCACACGCAGACGGCGGTGAATAATTTCCTCGGGATTCACCGCTACGACGCGGCTTTTCAGATCAAAGTCGGCGCGTGGATGAGCGACAAGTCGAGGTTCGCCTACGGCAATGTTTTGACGTGGAAACACCTCACCAAAAATAATCGCTTCCGCGAATTGCCGGATGGATTGCGAATGATTGCTGACAACAAAGGTAAAACCTGGCACAGCGGCGCATACGGGGCGGAGACTTCCGAGCATGTTCTCGGGGCCTGGCAGATTTATGAGCACACCGGCGATGTAGGATTTCTCAAAGACTGTTACGAAGACCATTTTCAAAAACTGTATTGGAAGCGGCTATCCAGTTTCGCGATGAACGAGTTCGAACTTGCCGAAACGCTTGAGAAAATGGCCCGTCTCACCGGTAACGAGGCAGATGTTACGCACTGGCAAAACATCATTCGTCGTGATCCCGAGCACATTCGGCTGATGGTTGATCAGCGCTGGGAAGTGAATGACGCGCCGAATTATTTCGCGGCTCCCAATAACGGGATGCTCATGACGAATGCATTTTGGGCGATGCGTTCTCCTCATTTCCCCCGGGAATATGCGAAAAAGATGGTTGATGCGTGGGCGTTCGATCGGGAAAAGGGATTTTATGGAGAGTTTTTCCCGCTCGCGATGTCGAAGCAATCCATGGATACCTTCGCAACTGACGTCGATCATTCATTCGGCTACACGCCGGACACGGCTTATTTCACGCTCGATGGCATGTTTCGTCAGCGGCTGGTGGCAGAGGCGACTGAGCTCACCTTGAATCATCTCGCGAATTACAATTTCCACGACGAATGGCAAATTCCCGTCGCGCCGGAGGCTTATGAGCGAGACCTCACGCTTTTTGGTGATCAATATTCGAACTTCAATGCCGGTAAGATATTGCTGTATCTTGAGGGACTGGCGGGATTGAAAATTTCAGTTCCAGAACAACAGCTCACGGTTCAACCCGCTTTGCCAAAATCGTGGGAATGGATGGAGTTTCGCCTGCCGGTCGCGAATCAATGGGCGAAAATTCGCTACACAAAAGACGATGTGGAGGTGAGCGGAAGTCCATTTACGGTTGAGCGAGCGAACTGATTTTGACCGGAGAATCACGTCTGCCATTGGATCTCGGCCCGAAAAGATCGTACGGGCTTGAATAAAATGAGAAAAATTCAAAAAAGTGGCCAATTTTTCCTAGAGACAAACTTAGTGCCTGACAGAATATTTTTATGTCCTCTCCTTTTCCAGAAAATGCAGCACAACATGAAGCGTTCGTTCAGCTTTATGTGAAGCACGAGGCCGCTGTATTTTCCTTCGTGCTTGCGATGGTAAGCCACACTGCGGACGCCGAAGATATTGTGCAGCGAGCCAGCATGACGATGTGGCGTTGTTTCGACAAGTTTGAATTGGGAACCAACTTCCGGGCGTGGGCGTTTCAGATAGCGAAAAACGAAGTGCTCAATCACCTGTCGAAAATTAAGCGGGACCGTCACGTTTTCAGCGAAAAGCTGATCGGACTGCTGGCTGATCGCGCGGAGGAACAGGCCGAAAACCTGGATGCCCGGCGGCGGGCGCTCGATTCCTGTGTCGAAAAACTTCCTGCGGATGAAAGCGAAATTGTGAAGGGGTGCTATCGGGAGGGTTCGACGATTCGCTCGTTCGCGGAGCAGTCAGGCGAGACCGCCAACAAAGTTTATAAGCAGCTCAACCGCATTCGTCGTCGGCTGCAAAAATGCATCGAACGCCAATTGGGAATCGAGGAGGTGGCGTCATGATCGATGCCGAATTGCAGGACTGGATCGATAAATCCTTAAACGAAACCGCAACCGAAGACGATGCGGTGGCTTTGGAAAAGCGTCTCCTTGCCGACTCGGAGGCCTGCGATCACTATCTGAATGCAGTTAATCTCCACTCTTCATTGCGTCGGCGCTTTTCCGCCGAAGTGGAAAGGGTATCCCTTCCCCGACGAAAATTCCAACTAGGGTTCGCCATCGCAGCGAGTCTGGCTCTGATTGCCGGGTTGATTTCATTCTGGCTCATTCCCAATCCGCCGATCGCTGCAATCACTCAAGTCGTGGGTGGATACGGTGATTCCGGAAAGGCCTTTCGCATGGGCGAATTGGTAAAGTCCGGGCCGTTGAAAATCTCACGCGGGCTGGTTCGGCTGGATTTCCTGAATGACGCACGAATCACCATTGAAGGCCCAGCCGAGATCGAAGTGATGGACGAAATGCGGGTGGTCTTACACCGTGGAGTCGTCACTGCGACGATCCCGGAATCCGCGATTGGTTTTGTGGTCGATACCGCAACCACTCATGTCGTTGACCTCGGAACCTCGTTTGGGGTGTCTGTTAGTGATGAGGGATTGACCAATGTTTGTGTTTTTGATGGTGAGGTGGAGGTGAGTTCATCTGACAATCCGAATGGACGCCTTCTCACACAGGGGCAGGCAGTTCAGACGACCAAAGATTCCGGCACGGTTGATTCCGTTGCATACAACACCACTCAGTTCGAGAATGCGTGGCCGGTCAATTCCGGCGTGTTGCAGACAACAGGCTCGATGCGGTTTGTCTCCCCCGGCCCGGATTTCCATCCTGGGAATTTTGAAGACAATGAGCACATCGTCGTGTTTCCCGAGCGCCGGGAATTCGTTCCGGACGAAGTGATTCGTGTTGATATGGTCGATCCAGGGCAATACGCCAAATCTCGCTTCAAAGACAAGCCGACCCTGTTACCCGAACAAAGGCTCACTAGTTACCTTCTGCAACTGAATGCTTATCCTGACGGGAAGAATCCCAATCGAAGACGAAGCGTGCGTGGTCAGATCACCTTTGCGCAACCTATCGTTGGGGTCATCATGGCAAATCGCCTGCTGAAGGAATCTGAGGCCATTTTTGGGATTCCCAATGTCGACTATCCGGGGGCACGGATGATCGAAGCCCGTCCCGAAGGCGACCAGCGCCAGGGATTCGATTCGGTCATTTTGGCAGCTGATCGGCGCACCCTCATTATTGAATTGCGGGAAAACCCCGGCAATCTCGATCAGTTCCGCGTGCTCGTGGAAGCCGAATAGAATACTATGTTTTTTGAACCAACCGATGAATCTTCAAACCTCGTTTTCTGTCGATAGTTCGAATTTACGAACGTACCCTGTTGGTTCATCGAACATACCCTGTTGGTTCGTTTTTTTCCTCGGGGTCATTTTGTTCGCGTGGCCCGCCGCCGCAGATTATAACCCGGGTCCGGCGGCAGAGAAAATTGATCAGTTCATCGCCGCACATCTTACGGAACAGAAACTCGAGGCATCTCCCGAAATTTCCGACGAGCAGTTTCTCCGCCGGACTTTTCTTGCGATCATTGGCCGCATTCCGACCATCGAGGAAGCAAACGCTTTTCTTGAATCAAAAGCGTCGGACAAACACTCCGCCCTCATTCAGCAGCTGCTGGCGAACGACGCGGGCTACACCGCTCACCACTATCAGTTCTGGGCCGACCTGCTTCGGATTCCGACCGTAAATCACTGGTCGCTCGAATACCGGTTATGGGTTCAAGAACAAATCGCTGCCAACGTGCGCTACGATGAATTCGTGCGAAAGCTCGTCACGGGTCACGGTCTTGTTTTCGATAATCCGGCGGGTGGCTATTACATTCGCGACACCGGGATGCCGCTCGACAACATGTCGAATACGGTTCGGGTTTTTCTTGGAACCCGTTTGGAGTGCGCGCAATGCCACGACCATCCGTTCGATAAATGGACGCAGATGGATTATTTCAAAATGGCGGCGTTTACGTATGGCTTCGATCATCGTGGCGGGAATCGACATCGCTCCGGCATTCACAACGCGCTGAGAGAGGAGGAGAGGGCGGCGTATTTCGAGGCGGTTGGCGAAGCCAAGAAATTTCCCTATTTAAAAAACGAAGATCAGATCGATAAATTTTTGAAGAAAGATTCATCGAAGAAAACTTTGGGGCAACAACAACTAACAGAAGCACAATTTCGAGAACGTGGTCTTCGGGGGATCAAGGCGCGAACGGCATTGGAAGAACACAACGAAGCGATCTACGGCTCAATCGGAGGACTCTATAATTCCACGACCTACCTTGAGGTTCGACACCTTTCCGAGACCGATCTTCATCTGCCGCACGATTACCAATACGACGACGCAAAGCCACACGATCTGGTTCCGCCCGGGACAATGTTCGGCGACGATATTTCGCCGCAGGCTGATCCAGCAGCCCGGAAAAAGGCGTATGCGACGTGGCTGACCGATTCAGAAAATCCGCGTTTCACCCGCGTCATCGTGAACCGACTGTGGAAACGTGCCTTCGGCGTGGGGATCTTTGAACCGGTCGATGACCTGACTGAACACACCGTCATCACTCAGCCTGAGCTACTGGGCTATCTTGAAAACCTGATGCGCGAACTCGATTTCGATATTCGCGCATTTCAGAAGGTGCTTTTTAACACCGAACTTTTCCGTCGGGAGAAATTTCGCGGCGAGCACGTTCCGGGCATGCCGTTTCGTTTTTCAGGCCCGCTGATGGAGCGGATGAGCGCCGAACAAATTTGGGATTCGATCGGTACGTTGGTGCTGCCTGAAATTGACACCCATGCGCCGAATCGCCCGAAGTTGCTCAGTCGACTCGCCGAAAAACGCGCCGTTTATAACAGCCTCAACGGCTACCCGCTGGCCGAAGTGTTGCCGCGCGTGAAAGCAGCGGGGGATTTGCGCCGCGAATTTTATGCGACTCAGGCTGCCTTCAGTAAGAGGATCACTGCGGCGTATGACGATGGAAAAAGCGACATCGCAAAGCAATTGACCGCCGAATTGAAAGAGAAAACGCGGAAAGTCGACCAGCGTAGCAAAGCAATCGTGCTAGTCGATCTCAAAGGCGGACTGCCTGCCGATTCCGGAATGATGATGACGGGGAATTCGCTCGCATCCTCCGAATCCGCAGCAGCAAATGACATCATTCGAAATTCAAAGCCTCGCAATGCACCTGAAGGGTTGGACAAAGATGAGCGGAAGCGCTGGGATGACCGCGAAAAAAAGCAGTTCCAACTTTTCCGCGATTCGGTGAAGGGATTGGCGCGCGCCGTGGATCTGGATTCACCAGCGCGCACGGGCCATTTTTTGCGGGTGTTTGGTCAGTCCGACCGCGAAGTGATCGAGAACGCTGTCGCAAACAGTTCCGTGCCGCAATCACTCTATTTATTGAACGGCCCCTTGAGTGTTGCAATTCACAATTCCAATTCCGTTCTTGGTTCCCAACTCGAATCAGCTTCGACAACAGAAGAAAAAGTCGAACTTGTATACCGCGCCCTGTTTTCGAGAAAACCCACCAAACGTGAATCTACACGCATCCTCACAGAATACGAAAAATATGGCGAAGAAGCCATCGAAGATCTCGTCTGGGTGCTGCTCAACTCCCGCCAATTTCTATTCATCCAATAGCTATGAACAAAACTGATTTTAATCGTCGCCGATTCCTCGAGCTTGCTGCCGGAAGTTTTCTCGGCGTCAACGTGAGCAGCGATGCTTTCGGAGCTGCGGGTGACAAAAGTTCTCTGCCACCGCGAGTTGGCCCCGCCAAGCAATTGATCTACCTCTACATGGCCGGCGGGATGAGCCACATCGATACCTTCGATTTGAAAACGGGGCACAAAAATCAAGGTTCTACGCGCTCGATCAACACCAACGTCGATGGCATTCGCGTCACAAGCCACCTGCCGAGTTTAGCGAAACATGCCGACAAATTGTGTGTCGTAAATTCGCTGACATCGACCGCGGGCGATCATGAAAAGGGTAACTATTTCATGCACACCAGCTACGATCAACGAGCCACGATTCGGCATCCGGGACTTGGTGCGTGGCATCAAAAAATGCAGGGCAAGCTGAACCCGACCCTGCCGGCGTCCGTTTTCGTTGGGAAGGAAAGCCGCTTTCACGGAAGCGGCGGATTTTTTGAACCCGAGTTTGAACCACTCGCAATTAACGATCCCAAATCGGGGTTGAAACACGCGCGGACGTCCGAGAAGAAAGAACGCTTTCAGCGCAGGCTCGATCTCACTAATGACCTCGACGCCGAATTTCTAGAACGCTACCACTCGAAGCCGATTCGCGCTCATGGCGAGATGTATGCCGATGCAGTTCGCCTGATGGAAAGCCCCGATTTAGAGGCCTTCAGCATTAACAAAGAAGATGACAAAACCCGGCAGCGATACGGCAGCGATCCCTTTGGGGAAGGCTGCCTCCTCGCGCGCCGCCTGATCGAGCGCGACGTTCGCACCGTCGAGGTGAGCTTTACCGGCTGGGACACGCATTCGAATAATTTTACGTCGATGCCGCTCTTGTGCCAGACAATGGATCGCGCCGTCGCTGCGTTGCTCGATGATTTGAAGCGCATTGGAAAACTGGATGACACGGTGGTCGTCCTCACGACGGAGTTTGGTCGCACGCCGATTGTAAACCAAAACGTCGGTCGCGATCATTACCCCAAGGCGTTCACGAGCGTGCTTGCTGGTGGTGGTTTCAAAGGCGGTTACGTTCACGGAAAAACGTCAGAAGGCGGCGAGGAAGTGATCGAAAACCCACTGACGATTCCGGATTTCAACGCGACGATTGCCTACGCTCTGGGCATTCCAATTGATCAAATTCTCTACAGTCCGAGTAAGCGGCCCTTCACCGTGGCGCACAAAGGAAAACCCGAACTGGCGCTCTTTACCTAGTAAACGAAACAACCCTATTGGTTCATCGAACATACCCTATTGGATCGAAACGCCTCCACGAAGCAATAGGGTAAATTCGCCGAACAGACCCTGTTGTTTCGTAAAACTCGAAAAATTATGAACCTGAATTTCATCCGATTTTTTTCATTCTTTTTTGGTTTCGGATTCACGATTTTTGCCGTGGCCGATGATCGTCCGGCCAAACCAAACATCGTCATCATGATGGCGGACGACATGGGGCTGGGTGATACCAGTGTTTATCTCGGGAAATCGCTCGGAGGAAACTCGGCGCCGATCGCCAGAACGCTGCGGACTCCAAATTTGGAAGCGTTTGCCAAGCAGTCGGTCGTTTTTACCGACGCCCATGCCCCGGCTTCGATGTGTAGTTCGACCCGGTATTCCCTTATTACCGGGAGATTTGCTCATCGGTCTTATTTGAAATACCAAGGCTGGCTGCCACACGGGCCGAATACTCCGATGATTCAAAAAGGGCTACCCACTTTGCCCAGAATGCTTCAGAAAAATGGTTACACAACGGCGGGCGTCGGAAAATACCACATTGGAATGGCCTTTGACGATGGCTTCGGAGAAGTGGCGGATGAAACTGATTTCAGTGATGTCGATTTCACGAAACCGTTTCTGGACGGGCCGACTCATCATGGGTTTGATGAGTATTTCGGTGTGACGGGGAACACGGAGGATCCGCTCGATCTTGAACCCCGGATCTATATTCGGAACGAAAGGTGGGCCTTCACGGATCGTTCCAAAATGATTCGACTGGGAATGAAGACGCGTGAAGGCCGCGTTCTGGCTTCGCCTGATTGGGACTTGGCCAAACTCGGGCCGGACTACTTGCGCGAAGTGAAAGCCTTCATTGCCCGCCAGCCGAATGCTGAGAATCCCTTTTTCCTCTACTACGTTCCCAATGCCAATCATTACCAACGAAACCCCGATGGTGACTACGCGGTGCCTGCCGAAATTGCTGAGACAAAGATCAAAGGCGAAAGCCGCTATTCAGATGGAGAATTGGCGAGTGATCGCGAGGACATGGTCCTGGAGAACGACGTCGCTTTCGGCGAACTGATTAAGACACTGCAGCAGACAGATGATCCCCGATGGTCCGGACATAAATTGATCGAAAATACGCTGGTTATTTTCACGAGTGATAACGGGCCGAATGTGGGAGACAACTTCGCGACCAATCAAGAGAGTGGTGGGCTTCGAAGCAAAAAGGCGAAGATCTGGGAAGGCGGAATTCGAGTGCCGATGATCGTCTATTGGAAAGACAGCATCGAGGGAGGGCAGATCAATCGCAACGTCTACTCGCTCACCGATCTCTACGCAACTCTGGCGAATGTCGTTGGTCATTCACTCACGCCGGATGAGGCCCACGACAGCCTTGATTCGCTGGCTTACTGGATGGGCGAAAAAGAAGGTCCCGATGAGCGCGCCCGTGTCTTTTTCTGTCACCTCGGCCCGCCCTGGTCGAACGATGTCTTAGCCATTCGAAAAGGTCAGGAGAAGGTGTTTATCGATGGAGGGCTGGCCATGCCGTCGATTCGTGAGGGGCAGAGAGGGGCATCGATTCCGAAGGCCCTCTACAACCTGGAGGCCAACCTGTTTGAAGAAGGGGAGGGAATCGATGCAGCGGACTCGGCTCGGGCAAACGAACTGGCAGCGGAACTCCTGCAGATTCACAATCGGGGGCACAGTCGAGAACTGAAATCTGCAGTCGTTGATGCTCTCATTCTCGACGATGGCTGGCACAATCTCCGCAACGATGTCGATGGTGCAATTGGCTTCGAATTTCGTCTTCGGAAAGATCGCGTTGTAACACAACTGGGAATGTGGGACGACCATATCAAGGATGTTCCTGCGCGACCCGCCCGGAATGTCCCCACGGAATTTGATCGAGACCGGCCTACTCTGGGAGATAGCAAGAACAAAGGGGGATTGGTCGCGGCTCACACGATTCGACTCGACGAAATCGATGCGTCCGGCGAAACAAAAGTGCTCGCGGAGTTGGAATTGCCCGCCGGCAATCAGGGGGAATGGGAAAACGAATTTCGCTATTTTACGTTACCTGAATCTGTGTCTCTTCAGAAGGGGGCCGTTTACCGCCTCACCATGTCGACCACAGCTGGCGACGGCGATCAGTTTCACGATCCTGCCGCGTTCGACGGATTGCCTCCCGTGATTCATCCTACTGTCGAGGTGATTCGCTCCGTGCTGATCCGGGATAGTCACTCACTCGCTGTCCCGGCTTTTTCCGATATGAGCGAAACCTATTCAGCCTACCGTTTTCCTGTTGGACCCACTTTGAAATTCAAACCTGAATCTGAATGAATCGTTATCTACTGATCCTGCTTTTCACCATCTTCTTTTTGAGCATTCCGGACATCGCTTTAGCAACTGATTCGGAAAAACGAAAACCCAACATCCTTGTCATCTTTATTGACGACATGGGCTTCGCGGATCCGAGTTGTTTTGGCAATCCGCTGATGAAAACTCCGCACATCGATCAACTCGCAGCTGAGGGAATCAAGCTCACGAATTTCTATGTGAATTCGCCGATATGCTCGGCTTCGAGAGTCGCCATCACAACCGGCCAGTATCAAGGGCGCTGGAAGGTGCATTCGTTCCTCAATTCTCGCGCCGGAAACGCGAATCGTGGTATGGCGGACTTTCTTGATTCCTCCGCCCCGACGACCGCAAAAAAACTGAAAGCAGCCGGCTATGCGACGGCTCACTTTGGAAAATGGCACATGGGCGGTGGCCGCGATGTCGATGACGCTCCTTTGCCTCAGGCCTACGGTTTTGATGAGTCTCTCGTTTCCTTTGAAGGACTCGGGGATCGTATTATTTCCAACAAAGGCGGTCTGGAGAGGGCCAGTGCTCTCGGTCATGGGAAAATCATTCCCTGCAAGCGCTGGGAGAAAATGCAGATCCAAACGGATCGTTCAATCGACTTTATTAAGCGGCATCAGGACCAGCCGTTTTACGTGCGTCTCTTCCCAAACGATGTGCATGATCGGCATGACCCAATTCCCGGCAGTGCAGAAAAGTTCGCTTCCGTTTCCGACGATCCCTTTGTGCAGAATTTCTTCGCCGTGCTCGAAGAAATGGACAAGCAGATCGGGCGTATTGTCGCCACCATCGATGAACTCGGACTTGGCGAAAACACCCTCATCCTTTTTACCAGCGACAACGGTCCGACTGATTGGCCGAAAAAATATTTAACAGGCCCGCCAGCCGGATACACCGGTCCGTATCGAGGTCGAAAGTGGTCGCTGTTTGAAGGCGGCATTCGCATGCCATTCATCGCGCGCTGGACCGGAACGATTCCAGAAGGAGTCGAAGATAACACCAGCGTTGTCAGTGCGATCGACCTCTCACCGACGATGTGTCACTTCGCCGGAATTTCCGTTGAGGGCGATCTCGATGGAGTGGATCGCAGCGATGTTCTGCTCGGGAAGCCTTCAGCGAGATCCGAACCTGTTTTTTGGCAATACGGTCACCCGCATGCGATTCTCAAAGGAGGAAAACCGGAGCATCAGAGCCCTACCTTTGCGATGCGGGAAGGGCGTTGGAAATTTCTTGTCAATCCCGATGGAAGCGAAGCTCAACTCTTCGATCTCACAGCCGATCCGGGCGAAGTCGAAAATCTCCTCGCAGCTGAGCCTGATCGAGCATCGGCCATGGATAACCAAATTTCAGCGTGGGCAGACGATGTAGAATTTTCCTTTGATGAAAAGGCGCATCTCACCGCACCGGAGCCAACGATTGCCGTTCTGACAAGCAACCAGCTCCTTCGCTTTCTAAATCAGGGAGGAGTAAAAGGAGATACTGCTTCGCTTCAATTTGACGGAAAATCCCAACTCGATTTGCCTGCATTTCGTGCCCCTAAAATTGCAGGCGGGCGTTCGCTTCAGGTTAAAGGCAGCATTCAGCCCACTTCGGAAAACGGCGTGATTTTTGCACACGGTGAAAATCAGAACGGGTACAGCATCTATCTCGACGAAGGGCATCTCTGCGTTGTCGCGTGCGTCGATGCAAAACGAACCTTCGTGCGGTCCTCCGAAAGAATCGGAAAGTCAGCCAACTTCGAGGCCAACTGGAATTCAAACGGAGAAATTTTTCTGAAAGTGAACGGCAAACTCGTCGAAAAAGTGAAAGTCGGAATATTCAAAAACGAGCCCGTTGAATCCATTCAAATCGGCGGAGATTTAGGCGAGCCCGTTGGAGATTACGAAGCTCCAAACCATTTTTCCGGAGTGATCGAGAATCTTTCTTTCAAGTATCCCAATGGAACCTGATTTTCAAAAGAGCGCCCTCGATCGCCCTAATGAAATAACGAAGAGTTACAGTCTACTTCCGGCTCTTCGGCGATTCTTCAGGATCATTTCGCTTGGCCTGCTCAAGCTCGCGGCTGTTCATCGGGCGAAAGCTTCCCTCAGGAAGATTGATGTCCATGAAACAACCGATGCGAATCCGTTCGAGATCACGCACTTTGTAACCCATCCGCGAAAACATGCGGCGAATCTGGCGGTTGAAGCCCTGAGCCAACACCATGTGGCAGCGTTTGCGGCCAAAAAAGTCGACCGATACGGCCTTGGCGAGGCCTTCGGTGATAGGAATTCCATCGATAAAAGCCTGTTTATGAGCAGGGTCGAACGCGCGATCGAGAAAGACCTCGTATTCTTTGTGAACGTGATATCGCGGATGCGTCAGTAATTCGTTCAGCTCACCAGAGTTGGTGAGAATCAACAGGCCCGAACTCTGAATATCGAGCCGGCCCACGTAGTTGAGATGCTGAAATTTCTTCGGTAGCAGCTCGTAAATCGTTTTGCGCCCCTCGGGATCGTTGCGCGTGCAGACGTATCCCATCGGTTTATTCAAAATGATGGTCATCTCAGATTCCTGAGATAACCGGCGCCCATCGAACTTAACGTGGTCGGTGGGCAACACTTTAGTTCCGAGTTCAACGACAATTTTGCCATTGATCTCTACGTGACCCTCAGCAATGAGGTCATCACATTTCCTGCGCGAAGCAACGCCACAGGAAGCCAAGAACTTGTTGAGTCGAATACCCTCAGGCATCTGGCTTTGTTTTCGGCAGACCCAATGGGCTTGCGCCGTCCTTCCATTCACCACGCTTACGGAGCAATTTAATGCGCTCGAATCGCTTCAATACGGAACGTTTAGAGCCGACGTTTTTGGATCTTTTTAGAGTAGCGTGTTGTGACATGACTGAAAATGGGTTTCGAATTTTTCGAAGGGCGCGAACGTAGGCACGATTCTCACCGATGCAAGTGGTTTTGCCACGATAGCGTCGGCAAAATTGGCGATTTACAGCTTCTTCACCCGAATGTTGCGAACTGTGAACGGCAGACCGTGATCCTGAATGCAAATCTTGCCGGTTTTAGCCAACTTCAGATCCTTTGGCTTCTTCTCGCGAAGGTTGAAATCCTGAATGAGATGGCCGTTCAAAACGACGGTCAACTGGTCGCCTTTCATCGTTACAGTCATTTGGTTCCACTCGCCCGGAGCGATCGATGCATTTTTCAACGCACCCTGAGTTTTGATAATGCCGCCCATGTCGTGATGGCCGAGCTCTTTTTCTACACCGAAAGAATCGAGAATCTGAACTTCAAATCCGGATGTGGTTGGATCGATGTTATCGGCACAACGGAAATAGAGACCTGAATTGCCGCCTTTGGTGTATTTGAATTCAAAATCAAAGGTGAAATTCTCGTAAACGTCTTTCAACCAAAGGTAAGAGCTGTAGCGCTTCCAGCCCTTCTCGCCTTCGCGCGGCGTCAGGTGAAGCGAGCCGTCGTCCTGAATTTCCCAATTTCCCGTGGTCTCGATTTTGGAAAGGTCTTTGCCATCAAAAATGGTCTCAAACCCAGCCGCATCAGCAGCTGGATGTTTCTTTGAATCAGAATCCTGCGCCACAACAGCAGTGGCAGAGAGAAGCGCGGCAACAAGGGCTAGGCGGAAGATTTTCATGGCCAAATTAAAAGCGGGAATGAATTCGGAAACAAGCCGAAATCGTCACGGGATCGGGTGGCGCAATTTGCCCGGTTGCGCAGTTGGAAATAAAGCTCGATTTAAAAATTTCCATAAAAACCAGTTTGATTGGCTTTATTTATTATCATTTTTATAAAAAACTTGCATAAATGAGTCTCTTATTGTAAAGATACTCTCCGAAACTCAAACACACCTGCCTTTTTAGAATGAGAAACCTCTCAGACGCCTATCCCGAATCGGATCGTTCCCCCGCGAATCCATTCATTGACGAGACGTTCGTCGAAAACGCAACACCCGTTCCCGGTGTTGCTGAAATTCATACCGGCGCAATGTCGCAGTGTGTCCGCTTGTTCGAAAATCTCGTCCGTGATGGCGAGCGAGGGCAGCATTGGGGAAATTCCGGTCGCACGATTTTGATTGCGTCGCCCCGTGCCGGTTATGGCAAAACCCATCTGGTGGGGCGCCTTCGTATCGTCACCGAAAGCCTCGTTGCCGCGATCAATCTCCCATTCGATCCGTCACGTTCGATTAGCTGGCCGGCGATGTTGTCATCGATTTTGCGACAGTATCAAGATGCGCGTTGTCCTCAGCACGTGGGCTGTTCGCTGATGGATGAAACCGCGCGATTTTTCATATCGAACATCGTTCAAGCCGCCCTTTCCGAAGGCGCGATTCAAGAACGTGACCTCCCCGAAACGGAAGTGGCGTTGCGGACTCAGTTTCGCGATGTCATGGCGCCGGATTCAGGCACAAAAATGCTCCAGTGGATTCGCAAGCGTCTTCCAGAACTATCTGCTGCAGTGGGCCGCCCGATGGGGCAGCGTTGGAAACTGACTCAGCGAGCCATTGCTTTTTGGGGCGGAGTTTTCCTCGATCAAATCGAGCAACACAACGACGCGCTCGAGCCGCTCCGTGGCCTTCCCAATGGCGAAGCCCGCGAACGATTGCTTCAATATTTACGCATCTCGACCGAATGTCGTCCCGCAGCATTTGTGGCCGATCACCTTGATGGATTTTTTGGATCTGACACCGCAGGCATGGCCATGGCGGAAGTTCTCACCAGCATCGGTGGCGAAGTGCCCCGCTCAATTTCGTTGTTATGTTTGAACGAAGACGTCTGGGATTCAGTTTTTGAAAAACAATTGCCTTCCGCCTGGTTGGATCGGCTCACTGGCGAGCCTGCCACCCTCGGTGGAATTGGCCTCGAGTCCGCCGTGGCTCTGATTTCCACACGGATGCAGGCAGCGGGAATTTCACGTGAAACCGCTCAGCAATTTGCCAATTACGTTCGTGTTGAAGAACGTTGGGAAGACCCTGAAACCTCGTCGCTGTTTCCTCGCGACATCATTCGTTGCGCCCGCAAAAAGTGGGAATCCGTGGGATCTCGGTTCATGCAGAACCAGAATGGAACCAAGCCGGCAACGGAGCCTATTCCGGCCGCGGCTCCGGCACCGGCACCCGTGGAATACACTCAGCCGATTCCATTTCCGCAGACTGCGCCACAGCAGCCGCAAGCTCCGGCTCAGCCTGCTCCGGCAGCGTCATTTCAGAATCCTGCTTCGCCCTTGTTTGCTCCATCTCCTGGCGAGCCCGCGCCGAATCCGATTGCCAGCCAAATTCGCCAGCAGGCCGATGAAGCGATTCGTCAGCAGCAGGGCTATCAGCCGCAACAACC